>Ga0302319_10009732_pt1 | contig 18428 bp, 10 predicted proteins | sample Bog_T0_2_FD_203319 | JGI IMG/M metagenome (GOLD analysis project Ga0302319, IMG submission 203319) | Peat permafrost microbial communities from Stordalen Mire near Abisko, Sweden - Bog_T0_2 | ecosystem: Environmental > Terrestrial > Soil > Wetlands > Peat | place: Sweden: Abisko, Stordalen Mire...
ATAGAGGCGACATGCGACAATGGAGGCAACTGTGATGACCACCTCCTCCTCTGCCGTCGTTCCTTCGCCGGTTACGGTAACCCCGCAGGTGCTGGCCACGCACAGCATCACTGCGGACGAGTACAGCCGCATACTGGATGCTCTGGGTCGCGTTCCTTCCCTGACTGAACTTGGCATCTTCAGCGTGATGTGGAGCGAGCACTGCTCGTACAAATCCAGCCGCGTCCATTTGCGTCGCCTGCCCACCGAAAGCGCGCGCGTTGTCCAGGGTCCAGGCGAAAACGCCGGCATCATCGACGTTGGCGATGGATGGGCCTGCGCCTTCAAAATCGAGTCGCACAACCACCCCAGCTACATTGAGCCGTTTCAAGGCGCGGCCACAGGCGTGGGCGGCATTCTGCGCGACATTTTCACCATGGGCGCACGGCCGCTGGCCGTCATGGATTCGCTGCGATTCGGATCGATCACCAGGCAGGCAGACCCGACAGCGGAAGAGCTGAAACTGATTGCCCGCAACCACGCCATCGTTGAGGGCGTTGTGAGCGGGATCGCCGGCTACGGCAACTGTTTCGGCGTCCCGAACCTGGGCGGTGAAACCAAATTCGAGGCTTGTTACAGCGGCAATCCGCTGGTGAATGCCTTCGCTCTCGGACTGGTCCGCATCGACGAGATCTTTTACGCCAAAGCCACCGGAGCCGGCAATCCGGTCATCTACGTCGGGGCAAAAACCGGGCGCGATGGCATCCATGGGGCCACCATGGCCTCGGAGGAATTCCACGAGGGCACGGAAGCCAAGCGACCCAACGTGCAGGTGGGCGATCCCTTCATGGAGAAGTTGCTGATGGAGGCATGTCTCGAAGCCATGCAGACGGGCGCAATCGTCGGCATTCAGGATATGGGCGCAGCCGGGCTTACCTGCTCGACGTGCGAGATGGGTGCGCGTGGCGGCGTCGGCCTTGACGTCGAACTCGACCTTGTCCCGCAGCGCGAAACCGGCATGACGGCCTACGAGATCATGCTTTCCGAGAGCCAGGAGCGGATGTTGCTGGTTGCCATCAAGGGCCGGGAAGACGAAGTGCTTCGCGTATTTGAGAAATGGGGCCTGGACGCCGTCATTGTCGGCACAGTTGAGCCGCAACCGCGTCTTCGCATTCGCCATCATGGCGAGCTTGTAGCGGATATCCCCAACCAGGCTCTCACGGACGACGCTCCTCTTTACCATCGGCCCGTGGGCACATGGAATGCTCCAGTTCCGCTCAGCCCGCCAGAGGAAGTTCTCACCAAACTTGGAGAGGATCGGAACTACACGGCGGACTTGATTGAGCTTCTCGCCAGTTCCAACATCTGCTCCAAGCGTTGGGTTTACGAGCAATACGACACCATGGTGCAGACCAACACGGTGATCGGCCCCGGCGGCGAGGCCGGTGTGATACGCATCAAGGGTACGGGAAGACAGGACGCGCTTGATGGTCCGCTTGGAGAGATCGGTCTGGCCATGGCTCTCGACGGCAACGGCCGCTGGTGTTATCTCGATCCAAAGTTGGGCGCGATGCACGCCGTCGCCGAAGCTGCCCGCAAGGTTGCGATGACCGGCGCAACCCCGGTGGCCGCCACCAATTGCCTGAATTTTGGCAATCCCGAGAAGCCCGAGATCATGGCCCAGCTTTCCGCGGCTATCGATGGCATCGCCGAAGCCTGCATAGCCCTCAAAACCCCCATCACAGGCGGTAACGTTTCTCTTTACAACGAGACGCGCGGGGAAGGCATCTATCCCACGCCGGTTCTGGGGATTGTCGGCATTCTTGACGACGTGAACAAGGCGGTTTCGGCCGATTTCCAGAAGGCGAACGACGCGATTCTACTGCTCTGGCCGGTTCCGAGGGGTGAGGAGCCAAATCCGGAACTCGACGTTCCCATGAAGCCTTTGCCGATGAGCCCCTACGTCGTGCTTCCTCTCACGCTGCCTGCGCCATTTCCCATCGCATCTCCCATCCCAGATCCGGTTTCCGATGCTCTGGAAGACACAACGGAGACTCCTGCTGTTGAGGTCGCTGCGTTCGGCAGTTCGGAATTCGCGAAAGTGGTTCTGGACGAACTCTGGGGTACGCCACCCACGCTCGACATCGAGGCGGAAGCGGGCCTTCATCTGTTATTGGTCGAGCTGGCCGCGCTGGGCCTTCTTTGTTCCGCCCGCGACATCTCCGACGGCGGCATTGCCGTTTCTCTGGCGCAGGCGGCTTTCCCCAAGGGAGTCGGGGCTACCGTCGAGCAGGAGCAATCGCTCATGGCCCATCCGCTCTTCGGCCTTTTCGCCGAACCGGCTTCCACAGTGCTCGTCAGTACGCATCCATCCAACGTTTCTGAAATCGAAAAGCTGGCAGGTAAACACAACTTCTTTGCCGCGCGCATTGGAACCACCGGCGGATCCAGCCTCGAAATCACCGTCGACGGCGAGCCCTTTATCTCCGCCCCGCTAACTGCTCTCCGCAAGCCCTGGGCCGAATCCCTTCAGGCCACACTTCACGATGAGGTCCCCGCATGATCCGCACCCTGTACCAGGGCGTCGCCGGCGTCGAGGACGAATCTAAGCTACTCACCACGGCCGCTTCGTTTCTGCTCCCTGATCCCTGTTCCCTGATCCCTGTCCCCGATGGGGACACGTTGCACGAGGAATGCGGAGTTTGCGCCGTCCACGGCCATCCGGACGCAGCCCGCCAGGTTTATCTCGGCCTCTACGCTCTGCAGCATCGCGGGCAGGAGTCCGCCGGCATTGCCAGCGCAGACGGCCAGCGGCTCGCCAACATCAAGGGCATGGGCCTGGTCTCTGAAATCTTCACGGACGACGTTCTTGCCAAGTTGCCCGGCTCCATGGCCATCGGCCATACCCGTTACTCAACTACCGGCGATTCGGCTCTATTGAACGCCCAGCCCATTCGCGTCGACTCCACCAAGGGCCTCATCGCCATTGCCCACAACGGTAACCTCGTCAACCTGGGCAACGTCCGTGCCCGCCTGGAGCGCGCCGGCGCCTATTTCCAGACCACATCCGATTCCGAAATCATCGTTCAGCTCATCGCCCACTCCCGCGCCAACTCGCTGGTCGACGCCATCGCCGACTCGCTTGCCCAGGTCGAAGGCGCGTTCTCCATTGTCATGATGACCCGCGACCGCATCTTCGCCGCCCGCGATCCACGCGGCTTCCGGCCTCTCTCCATGGGCCGTATCCGCAACACCGACGGCCCGGACACCATCGTCTTCGCCTCCGAGACCTGCGCATTCGACCTGCTCCGCGCCGAGTACATCCGCGATGTCCTTCCCGGCGAACTGGTCATGGTCTCAGAAGATGGCGTGACCAGCCGCCAATACGCCACCGGGCTTCCGCAAACCAGTTGCATCTTCGAACACGTCTACTTCGCGCGGCCTGACAGCCGGATCTTCGGCCGTTGGGTGCAGGAGAGCCGCGACCAGATGGGCCGCCAGTTAGCGCGCGAGTCCTCCGTCCCCGCCGATGTCGTCGTCCCGGTTCCCGATTCCGGCGTCACCGCGGCCCTCGGATACGCTGAGGAAGCTGGCCTCCCCTTCCGCATGGGCCTCATCCGCAACCACTATGTCGGCAGAACCTTCATTGAGCCCGAGCAGCGCGTGCGCGACTTCGGCGTCCGCCTCAAGCTCAACCCCGTGCACAATCTGCTCGCCGGCAAGCGCGTCATACTCATCGACGACTCCATCATTCGCGGCACCACAAGCCGAAAAATCGTGCGCATGGTGCGCGGCGCGGGCGCAAAGGAAGTGCATCTGCGCATCAGCTGCCCGCCGACCATATCGCCCTGCTTCTACGGCGTCGACACGCCCAGCAAGCGCGACCTGATCGCCGCCAACAAGTCCGTCGAAGAGATCCGTCAATTTATCGAGGCGGACTCATTGGCCTATCTATCGCTCGAAGGGCTCTTGGAGAGCTGCGATGGCCCCGAGCACACCGGCTACTGCACGGCCTGCTATACCGGCGACTACCCCACCCAATGGGTCGATGTCGAAGATATCCTTCCCGCCGCAGTAAGCCTCTAGTGTCCTGTCTCTAAAGTCCATAACAAAACAAAGGCTGTCATTCTGACCGAAAGGGGCCCCGAACGTTTTTCAGTTCGGGGTGGTGAGTCGAAGAATCCGCTTTTGCACTTCGGGATTTATGCTACGAAATTTAGAGACAGGATACTAGAACCTGGCAGAAAGCAATCGCCGTCCCGACAACCGCTAAATATCGGGTGTGTGCGGATTCCCCACGGTTCCGGATTCGGGACTTGGGATTCTCTACTGTTCCTTCCACGGATCAACAGTCAGCACGGGAGTGTCCTCCACTTCGCGAATATTCCGCGTGACCAGGGTGAATCCATGTGCCACCGCGGTCGCCGCCAATAGGGTATCGACCACTGGCCGCGGTCGCTGGCCCGACCAATCGCCCCAGAGTCTCGCTGTCGCAGAATCAATTCCCACGATGCGGTCGGCAAAGCTGACTTCCAGCCCCTCCACCCATCCAGCAAGTCTCGCGGCAGCTTCCGGGTCTTCCTGCTTTTTTCTGGCCACGCCCTTGCGCAGCTCTCCCAGCGTCAACACGCTGATATAGAGTTCGGAGGCCTCTGCGGACTCCAGAAACGAAAGTACACGCTCGTCTGCCTTTTTCTTGCGTGTCTCGCTCACCACATTGGTGTCCAGCAGATATCCGAGCCGCCCGCTCAAAGGTCGATCTCCCTGCCTGTATCGGGGTCGCGCTCAATGTCGAAGCTGTCAACCTTCGGCCCGCCAAGCAGATATTCTTTAAGGTCAGGTTTATGGGCGGTCAAGGCGCGGTAGTCCCCAATTGAAAGTACAACAGCCCGCTCCGTGCCGTGCCGGGTAATGATCTGAGGGCCTTTCGTGTGCGCGTGCTCAATTACCTCGCTTAACCGCGTCTTCGCTTCCTGCAATTGCCACCTGAGCATCTGTTTCTCCAACTAATTCAACTAGAATAATAGTCGTTTTAGTTTAAACGCGTCAATGAAGACTTTTGTTTGCATGATCCGACCCAAGCTGCGTCCCAGGCTCCGCTGCGATTCATCCGCGGGGCTCGGCGGCTGCTATCGGCCCGACGCAGGCTCAATGATGCGAAAGTTCCCGCTGCAGTGCATCAGGCTCATCAGGTAAAGCAGCCCGTCATAGTACCGCTGCTCGCCTGAAGGTACCGGTGTATTCCATAGCTCTTCGACAAAGGCCTTCGAGGTTGGCCCATCCGTCGCTGCCAGGCTGCCCACGGCCGTGGTCGCCACCATGCCCACCGAGTGCCTCGCCGACAGCGGCTTCCCATCCAGCGTGTACCGGTCGACAAATTTGTCGATACCCTGGCCATAGAGGAACTTCTGGATCCGGTCGGTCAGCTGCGTCTCCTGCGGGTCTTTGTGCCACCACGAGGAATCCACGCTCCAGTTGCTCACGCTGCGCCACGAGTCGTAGCTGAACGGCGTCGGGCCGCCACCCCAGCCAATCGCCGCTGCTCCGTCGAAGTGGCTTTGATCTGGCGTAAGGCCAGTCTCAGGCCCGGTCACTTTCGCGAACAGATCCCGGCTCACATCGGCGGCTTTGGCCCAGAAGGCGCGATCCTCCTCCGGCCCCCATCGCGACCAAAGCTCGTAGAACGCGGGAAGGTGATATGAAGCATCTGTCGTTCCAGGTCCGGCGTTGGGCACAAATCGGATCATGAAGTGCGCCTCATCCACCATAGGCCCAATCGTCTCCGGCCTCGGCCTGCGCGGGAATCGAAATGTCTGCATCGGCTTGCCGCTCGCCTTGGCTTCCTCTTCCATTCTGCGATTGTTCGGGCTTGGCCATGGCTGATCGGGCTGCACAAATGGCGCATCATCCGCATGGATGCGGAATGGACTCGTGCCAGTCAATACCGGGTGGTGCCGCATCCCGCGCAGAATCCTGTCCGCCTCGGCCTGGTAGTTATAGATGCCTGTTCCATTGCCCCACCGGTGCGCCGCAAAGTAGAGCGCCATGGTGAAGTACTCTTCCCCGTCCGGCGCGGCCCCTGTTGACCGCGGCGTGCCGTCAGTACCCATCGACCAGGCAAAATAACCCAGGGACGGGTTCTGCGGATCGGTGACCAGCATATAGGTCTTAGCCCAGTTCCACAGCGCGTCGAACTCGCGCTTCTTGTCCAGTTGCACGGCGATCATCATGCCGTAACTCATGCCTTCCGTGCGCGCATCGTTGTTTGCCCAGTCGGTCATATAGGCCAGAGTCCCGTTCTCGTTCGCACCGGTCTCAAAGTAAATGCGCTCCTCCTGTCCGTCCCCGTGAAACAACTGCTGAAATGCCTTCTCGATCTTCGCTTTGCTCTCGGCCGGCGAGTGTCCCTGCTCGGCAAACAGATCGCGGTAGTGGTGGGTCTTGTAGGCGCCGTCGCCATCGCCGGGCATGCGCGCAATCTCCCCAAGGGGCGCGTCCACGTGCGGCGGGGGTGGCACAAAGGCAGGCGGCGCCTGCGCTGCCGGAGCTGCGGGAGCCTGCGCAGGCGTCGATGCGGGAACCTGTGCAACCCCATGAAAAGCGACGGCCACAAGAACGCAGGCAGGGGGAAAAAACGAAGAGAGTCGCATGGCGAAACCATACCACTCCAACTGGTCGCTAAGCCACGACCTGCTGTGCCCCATTCATCGCAGCCTCATCGCGATGAGTGGGATCGGGAATTCGGGGAATCTGACGACGCAGTTCCCACCTCGTGTTCGCAGTCACAGGACGTTCACAGTCCGGCTGTGATAGCATCCGCTTCTTAGCAGAAAGCGCCTTGCGGATTCATACTCCGTTCACCTGCAGGGCGCCGGCCCGAGGCCCTCTTCAATGGACGAGGCAGACGGCAGACCGGGACACGTGGCCCTCCAATTCGGCCACCTGGACGCCCCAGCGGACGCCCCAAATCCATCCCTGCGCCTCCCCTCATTCCCACAAAAAAGATCTGCTGTGCTCCATTCATCGCGGCGTTTTCGCGATGAGTGGGAGCGGCGCCGTCGCTCATTCAAAGCTCGCACCATCAGGAGAACACCATGAAAACGTATCAGGGAAGTGAGATCCGCAACGTAGCTGTAGTGGGGCATGCGCATAGCGGCAAAACAACATTGATTGCCGCATTGCTGCATGCCGCGAAAATGACACCAGCCCAGGGTCGTGTCGCCGATGGTTCGGCGGTGACCGCCTATGACGAAGAAGAGGTTGCCCGCGCCACGACCATGCAGAACGCGGTTGCGTTTGCTGAGTGGCAAGGCGTGAAAGTTAATTTCATCGACACGCCCGGTTTCCATATGTTCAGTCACGAGGCGCGCGCCGCCCTGCTGCCGGTGGAGGCGGCGATCGTGCTGGTGAACGCCCAGAATGGCGTGGAAGCGGTGACGGAACGGGTTTGGAAATACGCCGAAGAAGCGAATATTCCCCGCGTGGTTGTGGTGAACCAGATGGACCATCCCAAGGCGGGCGGCGGCGGCGGACTGAGCGCGCTGATCGACGACCTGGTGGACCGTTGGGGCCGCAATTGCGTTCCCGTACAGCTGCCCATATCGGATGCCCAGGGCTTCCACGGCGTGGTCGATCTGGTGACCATGGAAGCGTTCTCTTACACCCCCGGGGGCGACGGGCGAGGCAAGCTCGTTGAGATGCCGAACAGCCTGGCGGCCGACGCGAAGGCGCGGCATGAAGCGCTGGTGGAACTGGTGGCCGAGGGCAAAGACGAGTTGATGGAAGAGTATTTCGAGAAAGGCACCATTCCAGAAGAGCACCTGATTGCCGCTCTGCATGAGGCAATCCGCGAGGATCGAATCTTCCCGGTGCTGTTTACCAGCGGACTGGCCAACATGGCCACCGACCACTTGCTGGACTTCCTGAAGGTTTACGCTCCCGCCGCCAATGAGCGGGCGCCCATCGCGGTCAGGACACCGGTATCTGTGAGCGCAGGCGGCGGCGATCTGCCTGAAGATGCGGGGATGACGTTTCGCGCCGTGGAAGACGCGGGGCCCGTCGGGATGGTGGTTTTCAAGACCATGACCGACCCGTTCTCGGGGCGCATCACATTTTTCAAAGTCGTCAGCGGCATCGTCCGCAACGATGTGACGGTGGAGAATTACACGCGCCGCAGCCAGGAGCGGCTCTCTCATTTGAGCGTGATGCAGGGCCGCAAGGCGGTGGAGGTGCTTGAGCTGCATGCCGGCGACCTGGGCGCGGTAGCCAAGCTGCGCGACACACTGACGGGCGACACGCTGGGGCAGAAGGGCGCCGAAATCCAGGTGGACATTGTTCCCTTCCCCGAGCCTGCCATGACCTATGCCATTGAGCCCAAGAGCCGCGCCGATGAAGACAAGCTCGCGCCGGCGATTCACAAGCTCATGGAAGAGGACCGGCTGATTCGCTTTTATCGCGATCCCATGACCAACGAATTTCTGATTGCCGGTGCGGGACAGCCGCACATTGAAGCCATTGTGAGCCGGCTCAAGAAGCGCTACCACGCGGAAGTTACGCTGAAAGCGCCCAAGGTTCCCTACCGCGAAACCATACGCGCCAAGGTCGAGGCGCCGGGACGCCACAAGAAGCAGACCGGCGGCCACGGCCAGTTCGGCGACTGCAAGATTCGCATGGAGCCTCTGCCCCGCGGCGCGGGCTTCGAGTTCGCCAGCGAAGTCTTCGGCGGCGCCATCCCCCGCAACTTCATCCCCGCCATCGAAAAGGGCATCGTCGAGTCCGCCGTCCGCGGCTATCTCGCCGGCTTCCCGGTCGTCGACTTCAAAGCCACCGTCTACGACGGCAGTTATCACGACGTGGACTCCAACGAAATGTCCTTCAAGATGGCCGGCCGCATCGCCTTCCGCAAGGCCATGGAGACGGCCAAGCCCTGCCTCCTCGAACCCATCATGAAGGTGGAAATCGAAGCCCCCGACGAGTTCGCCGGTACCCTCATGGGCGACCTCAGTAGCCGCCGAGGCCGCGTCCAGGGCACGGACTCCAAGGGCCGGACAACCCTCATCAACGCGCAAGTCCCCATGGCCGAAATGCTGACTTACGGGACCATTCTGACTTCGATGACGCAAGGCAAAGGCAGCTACCGGATGGAGATGGACCACTACGACATCGTCCCCCAGCTAGTAGCCGACAAAATCCTAGCCAACGCCAAGCGGCCCGTGGAGGAAGAGGAAGAATAACGGTTGCATCAAGCGGAGGAGAAACCTCGGTGGGTCGATTGCAGGTCCCACCGAGGTCGACCCCAAAGTAGCGCCGACCTCCCGGTCGGCTGTTGCGCGGACGTCCTCGTCCGCGCCCCCCGTAGCCCGAGTAAGGGGACTCTCATGGCGCAGGAAGATATGTCCGCACACCTCCACGGCGCCATGCAGCCACGTTACGGCGAAGTCCTCATTCGCAATCGCGGCCGCCTTCCTCATTGGGAAAAAGAAGCAGGCCTTTACTTCATCACCTTTCATCTCGCTGATTCACTCCCGCGTTCCGTGCTTGCGAAAATCGTTGAACGCCACCACATCCTGGCAACCGCCAAGCAAAACAATGCCAATCTTCTTCCCGAGCAGAAAGCCTTGCTCGCCGACTATAGCCACACGCGCATTGAAGAGTACTTCGACCGCGGCGCCGGCTCGTGCCCATTCCTCGACATGCGCATCGCCGGTGCCATGGCCGCGGCCCTGCGCTTCCGCGAGGGAACGCATTACAGGCTTCTCGCCTGGTGCGTCATGCCCAACCACGTTCACGTTGTGGCAAGACTTTTCCCAGGCCAGGAGCTTGCGAAGAATCTCAAAGCCTGGAAGAACTTTTCAGCAAAAGCCGCCAACCAGGCGCTCGGACGCAAAGGCCGATTCTGGCAGCGAGAGTACTACGACAGACTGATCCGCAATGGAGACGAACTCGACCGCGCCATCAGGTACGTCGTCGAAAACCCCGCCAAAGCGGGATTAAAGGATTGGACTTGGGTTTGGAGCGCGGGCTGGGAAGCCCGCGCCACAGCCGGCCAGGAGGCCGGCGCTACAAGTTCGTTAGCTCCGCAAAGAATCACCTCCAACGCCAGGCGGCCGGTGGAAGAATCGGAAGAATAACGATCGCATCACTCTTGCAAAGTAGCGCCGACCTCCCGGTCGGCTGTTGCGCGGACGTCCTCGTCCGCGCCCGTCGTAGCCCGAGTAAGGGGACTCTCATGGCGCAAGAAGATAGGCCCGCACACCCCCACGGCGCCATGCAGCCACGTTAGGAGGAAGAGCAGGCACCTGCGTCGGCCGGGCGGTGGGAGCCGGATTCTCGGACCTCGGAATCCAAGCGCAATTCCGCCGCGATTGCACAGAAAACAAAATCGAAATAACTCGCTAATTATCAATAAGTTAAGCAGCTAAAATGTGCACCATCAGCGCGTTTTCGAAAAAAGCGGCTAATTCTCTGCAACCCAATGCCTCGATTAGTTCAATTCTCAGCAACCAAAACATCTCCGCGGGTTGCCCCGTAGGTCACTGTCTCGAAGAATCGCAACCCTCCGAGCGGCCATTTGCCCCGGTTTGCAACCTTGCAGGCAGCCTTTTACCCTATGTAGCGCACCCCTCCGAGCGTACCTTTCGCGGGTCGATTCCGGCGCTTTGGGGCCACTGGCTACTCGGATTCGGCGGCATCGAGTTGTGTCCGCAGATGCCGTGCGAGGGACCACTTCAGCTCTTCGATGCCCTGGCCGGTGACGGCGCTGATTTCGTGGAACTCTAACTTCTTTCGCTTGATGTGAGTACGAAGCTTCTTGAGCTTGTCGGGGTTGGCGCTGTCGATCTTGGTAGCGCAAACGATCATCAGCTTGTGGGCCAGGGGATGGTCGACGATGGGCTCGGAGTCGTCTTCCATGGGACCGGCGGCGCGTGTGGTGGTAAAGCTATCTAGCTCATTATTAATGACTTTGAAGTCTTCGACGGGATCGGGTCGGCCGCTCGAGTCGCTCACGTCGACCAGGTGGAGCAGGATGCGGGTGCGTTCGATGTGGCGGAGAAACTGGGTGCCGAGGCCGGAGCCGAGGTGCGCGCCCTCGATGAGTCCGGGCATGTCCGCGACGACGTAGGACTCCTGGTCGGGCTCTTCGCCGACGGTGACGACGCCGAGGTTGGGCTCGAGGGTGGTGAACGGATAGTCGGCGATTTTGGGTTTGGCGGCGGAGATGCGGGAGATCAGAGTGGACTTCCCGGCATTGGGGTAGCCGACCAAACCAACATCGGCAAGTAGTTTCAATTCAAGGCGATAGGTGCGCTCTTCACCGGCGCGGCCCATTTCGTGCTCGCGCGGGGCCTGGTGAACGGGGGTGGCGAAGTGCTGGTTGCCGCGTCCGCCGCGTCCGCCCTTGGCGATGACGACGCGCTCGTCCGGCTCGGAAAAGTCGTGGATGAGCTCGCCGGTTTCCTGATCGTACAGAGCGGTGCCGACGGGGACCTGGAGGGTGATGGATTTTCCATCGAGCCCGGTGCAGTTGGAGCCCAGGCCGTGCTCGCCACGCTGGGCCTTGTGCTCGGGGTTATAGCGGAAATGGATGAGGGTGTTGTGGCGCTGCGAGGAGACCATGATAACGTCGCCGCCACGTCCGCCGTCGCCGCCGGAAGGACCGCCGCGGGGAACGAACTTTTCGCGGCGGAAGGCCATGCAGCCATTGCCGCCGTCGCCGGCTTTTACTTTGACTCTTGCTTCATCGATGAACATGGGCTCCAGTTTTCAGTTGTCAGTTATCAGTTGTCAGGGGTCAAAAACCCGAACGCGGGATCAACTGTCAGAGATTTGGGGTCAATTTGGCCCGATTTGTGTTGCCGGTCACAGATGTGAAAGGCCGTCTATCCAGTTTACCGAATCGGGCTTAGAATCGTGGTCAACTTCACTTTTTGTCCTTTTGGGCGGCAAGAAAACGGGCTTGTACGAGGGTCCGGGCTTGCGCGCCTTGCGGAACCCGACGACACGGGGACGGGCATGAAGTGCGTTGCGGGTTTTCTCCTGGTCTGCCGCGAGCGAGTATCTCGATGGCAGGGGCAAAGCGAAGTTGTGCGTGGGTGTTGGCGGCGCTGCTGGTGGGGAGCGCGGGCGCGACTGTGTGGGCACAGTCGCCGTCTGGCGCGGACGCGGGACCTGCGACAAACGAAATTCACAAGATGGATTTGGGCGCCGCGAGGGGCGGGAGAGCCGCGCAAAGCGGGACTACTGACGGCGGCCGGGACATTGGATCGATCGCTGGCAGGCTGACGGATTTGTATTCGAAGCCGCTGGTTGGGGCGACGGTGGTGCTGCGGAGCGAGGCCACGGAGGCAGAGCAGCGGACCACAACGGGCAGGAATGGGAGCTACCGCTTTGTGGGGGTGGCGGCCGGGGAGTACACGCTGGAGGCCGAGAGCGAATCGCTTGGCCGCGGGCGCCTGGAGGGGATTGTGGTGGCGGCCGGGCACGAAGCCCGGTTGCAGACGGCGATGGAGTTTAGGACCGAGGCGCCTGTGATGGCTGCTATCGAGGCGGCCGGGGCGACCGCTGCGCCAACGCGGCCGCTTGAGCCGGAGCCACGGGAAGTGAGAGTCACGGAGAACGCGCCGGCGGTTCCTGCGCCGGAAGCGCCGAAGGCCGAACCGCTTGCGGGCACACTGGCGATGCGTGTTCCAAGGGAGGCACCGACCCCGGCGAGCCCGGAAGTGGTGGCGCCGGTGACGGCCGAGCCTCTGGAGCAGTTGGCGGTGAGCGGGTGGCGGATGGCGGAGCGGGCGAGCGAAATTCCTGCAACCGTGGTTCCGTTGGTGACGGCTGCGCTGGATCCGGAGATTCTGGCCGGGTTGCCTCTGACCGGGTTCGAGTTGGGCCAAGCCCAGGAGAGTTCGCCGGCGCGGGCCGCCGCAGGAGATATGGATCCGGTAACGCCTGTGGTGACTACCGCCATGACCGCGGAACAGGTGCAAGGGCTGCCGGTGGGCGGGCGGCGCTGGCAGGATTTCGAGCTGAATTCGCCAACCTCGGCAAGTGCGCCGGGGGGCGGAACGCAGACATCCCTGCGCGGTGCTGGTCTGATGCCGGCCGAAATGACGGTTGACGGGGCGCATACCGGATTGGCATTTGGCGCGACAGGAGAGCATGGAGCGGGCTCGCTGGCTCAAACGAGCCGGTCTGCAACCGGAGGGATGGGGCAAGCGTGGGCCGGAGGCCAGGGATTCGCGGTGGGGGAGACGGCGATCAGGGAAGTGCAGACAACAGCAGGGAACGTGGAAGCGGAAGGAGAGCGCGCGGCCGGTGGCCGAGTTCATGTGGAGACCGCAGTCGGAGGAAATAAGCTGCACGGGCAGGGTTTCCTGTTTGATAGGCAAAACACCTGGGGCGCGCAGAACCCGTTTACGCAGTGGGTGAAAGAAACTGCAGCGGCGACGGAGACGACCACGCCGGTATTCACGCCTGAAAACTACACGCCGCCGGACCACGAGACGACATGGGGTATAGGCGCGGGAGGACGGATCCGCAGAGACAAGATGTTCTGGTTTGCGGCGCTGGACAGCCTGCAGCGCAATGACCCTGGGCTGGCAACGGTGAAGCACCCGACGGTGTTTTTTGCGCAGCCTTCGAACGATGATTTGCAGGTGCTGAGCGCGCGGCTGGGTCTGAGCAGCGCCAATCCGGTTGGGGCCGGGTTGGGGGCTTACTCTGCCATGCTGCAAACGCTGGACGGGCTGCTGGGGTCGGCTCCGCGGACGGCGACGCAATGGACCGGGTTTGCGCGTATTGACTGGCAAGCGGCTGAGCGGCATCGGTTCACGCTGGAAGGAATTGGGGCGGAATGGGATTCGCCGGGAGGCGGTTTAAGGCGAGTGGCGGAGACCGATGGAGCCGATAGCTTTGGCACGAGCGAGGCCAGCGAGGAATGGCTGCTGGGGCGATGGGAGGCATTCCTGACGCCCAACCTTCTTGCGGTGAGCCAGGGCTCGGCGGGAAGAAGCATTCTGAGCGCACACCCGGAGACGCCTTCGGCCTTCGAGCAGACGTTTTTGAGCCCAAGCATCTGGGGACAGTTGCCACAGATTTTGGTGGATTCGCGATATGGGTTCACGATCGGGAATCCGTCTCGGTTTGGCGAAGGCAGCTACCCGGACGAGCGGAGTTTTGAAGGGCAGGAGATGCTGGACTGGGTGCATGGCAAATTGCTGATAAAGGCCGGTTTCGAGCTGAGCCATAACGCGGATGCAACGAGTCTGCTACGCAATGAGACGGGAACGTATTCCTATGCGAGCGTGGAGAACTTTGCCTCAGATGCGCTGGCTTTTGCGGCATTTGGAGTTGGCGGCGAACTGAACCCGATGAACCAGCACAACTGCGACCAGACGGGCAAGGCGTGGCGGGACTCGGGGGGAACGTTGAGAGGGCTAGGTTATTTGCCGTGTTACGCCAGCTTTTCGCAGACGCTGGGACCGACGAACTGGAACTTGAGCACCAACGACTGGGCGGGATATGTGACAGCTCAATGGCAGCCGAAGCCGTTGTTTGTAGTCTCCGCTGGGCTGCGATGGGAGTTTGAGCAGTTGCCGCCGCCGATTGCCGCACTGGCTAACGCGCAGCTTCCGTTGACGGAAAAACTGCCAAGCCTGGGAAGCGACCTGGGGCCGCGGATCAGCCTGGCGGTGGGAAATGCGAAAAGCCATTGGCCGGTGCTGCGGCTGGGCTACGGAATGTACTTTGGGCGGACGGAGAACGCGACGCTGGAGACGGAGCTGACACAGACCGGATCGGCTAAAGGCGATCTGAAGTTTTTCATGAGGCCAACGGACAATTTGATTGGAGGCGGTGCTCCTCCGTTTCCGTATGTTCCGGCCGGAGAGCCGGGGAATGTGGTGAAGCCAGGGGCTCAAGAGTTTGCACCGAATTTCCGTAACCCGGAGGTGCACCAGGCGGTGGCCGCGGTAGAAGAGACCTTGCCGGGGCACGTGGAGGTGACCGCGAGCGCCATGGTGAGCCTGGGACGGCGGCTGCCGGTTTTCATCGACGCAAATCTCGCGCCACCGCCTGCGGAACCCCAGACGCAGCAGCTACAGTTCATCACTTACAACGTCTGCGAGCAGGTTCCGACAGGCCAAAACAACGGCACATGTGGCAACCTCGGCCTGGGTCCTATCAAGGCCGCGCAGATCAAGGTCCCCTTCTACGCGTCCAACGCAAGCTCGGGCGTTGCTGGATGGATCAACCCGGACTATCAACAGATCGACGAGCTCACCAGCAAAGCAAACTCAACCTACGAAGCGGCGATGGTGAAGGTGGCGCGCTATGGACGCCGAGGGCTTAGCTTGCACGCCCACTATACCTACTCCCACACGATGGACTGGAATCCAAACGAGATCCCGTTGAACACGGCCAACTTTGTCGCAGGATCCGACTTTAGTCAGGGATACGACCTGGGGTTGGGGTCCGGCTTTAGTGAGGAATACGGCACCAGCGATCTGGACATGCGGCATTCGGCTGCGGCGATGGTAGCGTACGAGACACCCTGGAAGCTGCACAAGCTGGCAGGAAGGCTGGGGAATGGCTGGATGCTGTCGGGGACGGGGCATTTCCACAGCGGAATGCCGTATACGATGCGCACCTCGGGCTCACTGGCGGAAGAGTTCACGACCAGCGGCACAGCGGTGGTGGGGCTCGGTCCGGGGATGAATGGCTCGGGCGGAGATAACCGGATTTACGGGGTGGGCAGCGACAACCTTATTTACAACATTGGCCGTAATACTTATCGGTATCCCTCGACCTGGAAGGCGGACTTGAGGCTGGGCAAGAGCTTCAACCTTGGAGAGATGCGGAGACTGGAGTTTCTGTTGGAGAGCTTCAACCTGTTCAACCACCAGAACGTGACGGAACTAGAGACGACCGGGTACACCATCGAGTCCGGCAGCCCGCCAAGTGCGCTGGGCGGAGCGGGAACGCTTCCGACGCTGAATTTCCTGACGGGGCTGAAGACCAACCTGACGACGGGGCTGACGACTCCGGCGTTTGGGCAGCCGCTGAATGTGAATGCGACGGACTTTTATCGGGAGCGGCAGGTGCAGGCGGGGTTGAGGTTGCGGTTCTGAGATGGCCGTTGAACGAAGGGATTCGAATCGAAAGTTAGATCGATGGATGGAGGCGCTATGAGGACAATGCTTGTACTCGACGACGATCTGGTGCACATTGCCCAGGAGCTCACGGGAGTGGTTGAGAAGTCGGCCCTGGTCCGGGAGGGTTTGATGGCGCTGATCGAGCGGGAGAGTTCTCGCAGACTGTCGGCGCTCGGAGGAACCATGCCGGTATTTGAATCCATTCCGCGCCGGCGAGTAAGGGAAGAGTGATTCTTGCGGACCTGTGGGGTGTTCGAATTCGGACATGGTCTGCGGAACCGGACAGGTAAATACCGACTGAATTGATCGTATTACCTTGTATAACTTGTTATTTATGAACGACTTGAGTTTTGGCATTCTTTGGTGACTGAACTGCACTAACTTAATATGACAAGCCCCAATCCGGCGAAATAGTCTGGAGGCGTCTATATGACTGCACTGCTCCGGGATGCACGATTCGCATTGCGGCAACTTCGCAAGAGTCCCTGGTTTACGATGGCCGCGGTTTTGATGCTCGCCCTCGGCATCTGCGCCAACGGCACGGTTTTCAGTTGGATCAATGGCACTTTATTGCACCCGGTTCCCGGCGCGCGGAATACCGGAGAACTGGTCACCGTGATGCGCGGGGCCTGGAATAGGTCGCCATCGCCCCCGCTTTCGTATCCTGACTACCGCGACCTGCGGGAGAGGAACCAAACCTTCAGCGGCATTCTGGCCTACCACGCCGACTGGGCGACGCTGACTGGCGGGGACACACCGCAGCGCATCAATGCGGCTAACGCCTCGGCCAATTACTTTGACGTGCTGGGGATCAAGCCCTACTTGGGCCGCTTCTTCCTGCCAAATGAGGAGGCAAACGACGGCGGTTCTCCCTTCCTCGTCCTCGGGTACTCTCTATGGCAAACGCGCTTCGGCGCCGACCCGGAGATTGTTGGAAAGTCGGTAGAGATCAACCAACGGCCGCTCACCGTGATCGGCGTCGCGCCGGAGGGATTCATCGGCTGCATGACCGGTATTCGCACCGATGCGTGGGTGCCGCTTTCGCCGATTCGGCAGGACGGCGTGAACTGGCAGATTCAGGGACGCGGCAGCCCGTGGCTCAACGTCACGGGCCGACTACTCCCCGGCGTTAGCCGAGCGCGCGCCGCCCAGGACGTGGAACTGCTGATGCAGCGACTGGTTGCCCAGTATCCGAACGACCACCCCGGCGTGAATTCCATCTTCCTGGACCCGCTATGGCGTTCGCCTTTTGGCGCCAACATCTACCTTGCACCCTCGCTCCCGATTCTATTGGGCATTGCCGGGGTGGTGCTGTTACTGACGTGCGCCAACGTGGCCACGCTGATGCTGGTGCGCTTTGTTGCAAGAAGGCGTGAGATTGCAATCCGGCAGTCACTCGGCGCCAACCGGATTCAACTGATGCGGCAGATGGTTCTTGAGGGCCTGTTTCTCTCCATCGGTGGCGGCATTCTGGCGGTACTGCTCACTATGTGGTCGTCGAAGACCATGGCACGTTTTATCCCACCGAGTAGCAGCCCGATTGCGATCAACGGGTATCTCGACGCACGCGTCATTCTGGCGATGATGCTTCTTGCCGTTTTGGCCAGCATCTTCTGCGGCGCGATGCCGGCATGGAGATCGTGTGGAGTTTCCCCGGCGGAGGTGTTGAAGGACGAAGCGGGCAGCGTCACTTCCGGCCGGAACAACCAGTTTCTGCTCAGCGGCCTCGTGGTGGCGCAGGTGGCATTGTCGCTGTCACTGATGGTAATGGCCGGGCTGTTCCTCCGGACACTCAGGAACAGCAGCGAAGGCGATCCTGGCTTCGATCGCAGCCACGTTCTGCTTGCCTCGGTCGATCTTCAATCCGCCGGCTATTCGTGGGCCGAGACGAAGACATTCGACCGCAAGATGATTTCAAAACTGGAAGCGCTGCCGGGTGTGGAATCCGTGGCCGTTTCTGACTGGGTGCCGCTCACCCTGACGCGCGGAACAGCGGATGCCTTTCCCGAGGGGTATGTGCCGAGACCGCATGAGTCGATGGAAGTGAGGCGAGCGTCGGTTAGCCCCAACTACTTTGAGACTATGAAGATTCCGCTGCTGCAGGGCCGGGAATTTACGCCGCAGGATGGAGAAGATTCACTCCCGGTGGCAATTGTGGATGAGACCATGGCGAACCATTTCTGGCCGGGACAATTCGCTTTGGGCAAGAGAATGCGGCTGAACGACAATTGGTTTACGGTGGTAGGCATTGCGAAAAATTCAAAACACCAAAGCATGAATGAGCCGCCGGAGCCGGTCGTTTAT
>Ga0302319_10009734_pt1 | contig 18427 bp, 14 predicted proteins | sample Bog_T0_2_FD_203319 | JGI IMG/M metagenome (GOLD analysis project Ga0302319, IMG submission 203319) | Peat permafrost microbial communities from Stordalen Mire near Abisko, Sweden - Bog_T0_2 | ecosystem: Environmental > Terrestrial > Soil > Wetlands > Peat | place: Sweden: Abisko, Stordalen Mire...
GCCCGCGATCCACTCATGATAGAGACGAAATGCATACTCGGCCTGTAGGGGGTCGGCGGTTGCCTTCATTCCCGTGCTGCCGACCGCATCGATCACAAGCACGTTGACTATTGCCGGACGCTCGACCAGTCGCCATTGCAGGCGAACCAATTCCGAGACCAAAGTTGCTTCATCGTTGTCACGGATCTTTCTCTCGCGTACACCCTGGAAATACACTTCAGTCGCGGCGCCGATCGCAGCGCAGAAGATCACCAAGACCGCCGAAACACCCCCGTAAAAGGCCATGTATTGGGGCTTCCAAACGTTCGAAATGGCAGGGTCGGATGTTGGGATCAGGGTCGCCAAGAGGCCGGCGGCAGAGAAGCAGGCCGAGGAAAGCGCCGCCTTGCGGGCGCTGCCTGACAGGAATGCCAGCGCCGCATAGAGGGCAATGTTCGCCATGCCCACGAGAATGTAGAGGCATAGTGCCGGGATACCCATGCCAGGCGGCAAACCCACGGCGTACGGGTCGATTCCAAGAAGGCGAAAGACGGGAATGGTCGCCGCCGTCGTCAGAAAGCCCAACCCGAGCGACCAGCCGTAGAGGTGTCTTAAGAATCCGGCCGATAGGGTCGCGATCCAATCTGGTGGCGCACTGGGGCTCGGGTTTCGAAGGCGTTCAGAAACTTCGAAGTAACGCTTGAGCAGCGTTTGACGGCTAGCCTTCCGTTCCTCCAGGCGCTTCCGGCGCATGAGACCGAGAGCGGTGAACAGCAAGCCCAGTCCACCATATACGAACGAATTGTAGAGCGTCGCAACCAGCACGAGGACAACCACCTGCGGCAAGTGCGAATTTGGGCTGTGCACACTGAGCAGCGGGATGAGGTTGATAAGCAGCGTGAGTGTCGCCAGCAACGCGGTTCCAATCAACACCAGGCGAAAGCGGGCGGCCTGGAAATAGAAACAGCCATTGACCGCAATCAGGACGAAGAACAAGCCGGCCGCCGCATAGCGGGGAGCATAGAGGTCCTTGGCGCCGCCGCGCACCAGGAAAAGCGTTGCGAAGAACTCGAACGCAAGGATCGTCGTCAGGGTCACCGGCAAAGCGCCGTGCGCGCGAAGCCCTGCGATCCACTTAGGGATGCCGGGGTTTCGCACGGCCACGGAAGATTCCCGCCGTCCCAGGTCATTGATCACGTTGCGAACAAACTCCGGCTCGAGGTCGAAGCGGCGCGAAAGATCGCTCGGATCAATGGGCAGCCCTGGCTCTGCTTGAAGGTAGGCAAGCAAGCCCGCCACCCGGCTTGATCGCGAAGTGCCTTCGCCCACGTCCATGGATCCCATTCTGTCACGGAGCGAGCGGCATCACGCCGTTAGCCGCGCCCGAAACTAACCGCAAGAGTGCGGTTGATTTGCAACCCGCGGATAGCCGTCTTCAGCCCCGAGCGGCGTCCCACCTAACGGTGCTCCGACGGGCGGCAAGCCGCCGCACTCTCATTTATTGCGTGCGTGTGATGCCACGATTGTCTAGGTCGAGTTCCAAGATCCCGATTCTCCCCGTCTTGCCCACCGGTCGGGCCTGATACTTGCTCGGCCACGCACTCTTCACAACGTAGCGGGCGAGCACCTGCATGCCCGGCCCGTAATGGGCAATCGAACAGCTCTTCAGGCTCTGGCCGATCAATCCGCGTTCGATTTGGCCCCTCCACTTGGCAAGCTTGTCATTGAGAGTAAGGCCCCTCCGTAGTACGATCCTCGGCGACTTGACCTGTCCAGGAGTCCTCTGAATGATGAGCTTGCTGTTCGCACCCATGCGACGCTCAATCACCTCGGCCTCCGAATCGAGCCCGGTGACCCGTTGGAAGTTGGCGAGGTTGATGCCGTCCACCTCCAAGGTCCAGCTCAATGCCACACCTTGGGCGGGCATCCTGACGACAGGTACCTGAGCGCATGTGTGGGCGACAACCGCGGCCAGAATGGCCACAAAGGTGAGTTGCTTCATTTCGAGTTTCATGTCATATTCTCCCCGACTTCGGTCGGTATCTCATCGGAGATGGGAAGCGTCGGGACGTATTACCATCCCGACATCGCCGAACTTGGTAGGCTGGTGAACCGTCCCTTCTTGGCGTGACGCCATGTTGCGGGATGGCGGCGGCTGGCGTATTTCTGATTGGTGATGCAACTTTGAAGACATTTTTGTGCGTGTGCGTGTCGTTTTTGGCGTTAGCGAGTTTGGGACAGGTCACTATCGATGCCAAGGGCTACACGCCCGCCCAGGTATCCACAATCATTGGCCTTAAGACCCTGGCTTTCGGCAGGAGCGCCAACCGGCTGATCGCGCCTGCTCGCGCTGCCCGGTTCAAACTCCACCCCGAATGGGCGAATGTGCCCTTCATGCTGCCGATCCGCGTGCAAGTGCTGCACCCTGCGACTCCCGCTGAGGTTGCAGAACGTCCGGCAACTTCTCGCGCTCCCCTCGGCCTCACCCTCGTTTTCGACACCAGCGGCTCTTACATCTTCAGCGCTGCCTATCAGCAACTCTTGATGAGTGTGTTCACCACCGCCCAGCCCACCATCAATGCAGTCTTCGGCTCGCCGGCCACCCCTGGCCTTACGGTGCATGTACGAAATTATGACGCCGTCATTGGAGACCGACAGGCGGTGGCCGGGGGCTACTTCGTCTCCAACAATGGTGCCGGGCAAGCCGAGATTCGCTTCCCTGTTTACAACAGCAACGAGGCGGCGGCGGTGGACTTCCTCCATTGCCTACTTTTGGCATATCAGAGTACCGATTCCTACGGATACGACGCCTTCAACGAGGGCCTCGCCCGTGCTTCGGTCATGAAGATCGCGCGGACTCCAGGCGCGATGCCCGCAACACTGGATTCCTCTGCCGTAGAGAACGTTCTTGAAGCCGATTACGATGTGCTTGGCTACTATGATTGGTACAACCAACGCGCATTGGGTGGCCCCGTGTTTATCGCTCCGAACCTCATCAACCTCAGCCTCCCGGAGTCTGGTTCGGTCGGAGGGGTTTATCTGCTTCGCTATCTGATGGCGGGAAGTGCATGGGCCAAGGTGCTGGTCCAGTATCCCGGGTTCGCGTCTGCCTTCAACCAAGCGTTCTACGCCGATCCCGCTCTCGCGTCAAATGTCCCGGGTTTGGTCGCGCTTGGTCAGACCACCATCAACACCTTGGCCGGTTCCGGCAACGCCACCATCGAGGGATTCTCCTTCTCCGATTGGTTCAATCGCCAGTTCATCCTTGAGACCCACCTGACCTACGGCAACAAACTGCTGGTCCAACCGGTACCCATCACGGGCAATTTGGGTTCGGGCGACTTCGGCGTTTTCCTTATCCAGGCCAACTACTTCTCCACCGCCGCCAACGGTTCGGAGACTCTGGCGGGCGGAACCAGCTATCCCATCTATTGGGACAACAGCTTCAACCGGGAGTCGCCCGCGACCGATACCGCTCAGATTCCCATTGCTGCCGCCTATGGCTCGGTGACGCCGAATTTCCTTGACGAATACGGTGGGATGCCCTACCGCGTGACGGTAGACACCCCGGTCGGTGACCAGTTATCCCGCGTGAACCTGCCCGCCGGCGCCATCGCGACCGACGCCAACCCCACTCCGAACGACTGCTTCGGAACGATCGAGGGAGCACCCCTCCAAACCGGCCAGACGCTCTCGGTGTTGGTCAGCTATACGGGAGGAACTCAGGTCACGATTCCCGTATCTAATGGCGCGTTCGGGGCCACAATCGGAACTGCCGCCTGGCTTGCGCCCACCGAAGCCCAGTTCAAGGTCATTGAGACGTCGAGCGGTGTGCCGTCCACGCTGCTCACCCGCACGGTCGATAAGTCGGTCGGTGCGCTCGCGGTAGACCTCCGGGTAGGGGGGGAATCCACCTACGCCGCCACCCTGCCGGCCGGCGTTTCCGCTTTTGGGCTTCCCATTGATCCGTTCGGATCGTACGCTCCTGCCCTTGTCAGCCAACCGGCGGCAGGGCTGCTGATGGCCCGCTACGACCAATCTGCCGGGGCCTACGACTACTATCCGATGGTGGAGGCGCCGACGATCGGCCACGGTTACTTCGTGCGGCTCCCCTCTTCCCAGCCGATTTCCATTCAGGGTCGCGTCTGTTCCCAGTTCCCGGTGTCGGTGGCGTTGGAGCCGGGCTGGAATCTCATCTCTTCGCCCTTTGACTTCAACATTCCCTTTTCCCAGGTGCAGGTCGTGGTCGCGGCGAACGACCCCGAGTCGTATGCATCGGCGCTCGGCGCAGATGTTGGCAACGACATCTTCACTTATCTACCGGGGCCCGTCGACTCGGCGAGCGGAGTCTCCGAAACCGGTACGATGACCGCGGATACCCAGTTCGCCGCCGGTAAAGCCTATTTCGTGCAGTGCCTGGACTCAACCGGCGCCGTACTTACCTTCTACCCATCGACCCAGATCTCCTCGTTCCTCCGATCCCTTTCCGCAAACTCCGCCCAACCCGAGGGCAAGGGCTGGCAGGTACGCCTTGAACTTACCGACGGGCACCGAACCGTGCCTGTCTACCTAGGGGTCAACACCGCTGCCAAAGCCGGACTTGATTTGCACTATTCCAGCGCCATCGCTCCTGCTTGGGGTGGGTTCCAGACCGAGTCCATTCGTGGCGTTCATCTCTACCGAGACATTCGGCAGGACACTGGCGCCATCCAAACCTACACCGTTGAATTAGACGGGCTCAACGTCGGGAAGAGCTACCAGCTCCTGTTTCCGGTCACCCAAGGCGTGGTGACAACCGAAGAAGTCCGCGACGGCACACGGTCGCTGAGGCTGCACGGCAACACGCCATACTCGTTCATCGCAACCACGACCGCCAAATCGGTTCAGATCCTCCTGGGAGGCACCGCCCAGTGAAAAACGTCGTGTTCCTCTTGGTCGGCGTCCTTTGGTTGATCGGTTGCGGCGGCGGCAGTTCGGGCGGCGGCGGAGGCGGAGTGTCCACGACCATCGTGGGCCAGGTCCTCGATGTGACAACCGGCGGCGCCGTCGTCGGCGCCAGTGTGACGGCAGCCGGCTTTGCAGCCGCAACCACTCAGGGTGATGGTTCCTTCTCTCTGACCGCCGGTCCCACGACAACTTCGGTGGTCGTCGATACGACCAGCTATGGCGCTTGGACCTTTCCATTTACTGGCAGTTCCGGTACGGTGGACCTCGGGCAGCTTTGGGTCGGCCCCTCGCGCGTCTCACTATCGGGAACCATCATTGATTCGACGACCGGTCTGCCCGTTGGAAACTCGACCGTCAGCTTCGCCGGCATCAGCACCACCGCTGCCGGCAACGGCAAGTTCACCCTAAGCCCAGTGCCATACAACGGTGCGTCGCTGCCCGTCTTTTGGGGGATCGTCGGATCAGTCACCAACCCGTCGTATTTCACCGACATGTTCACCGCCAGCGGTGTAAGCGCCTCGGGCGGCGTGGTTGCCCTTGGCGATATCTTGGTTACGCCGAGCAACGATCCGAATCCACCTGGCCAGCCCTACAGTATCAGCGGCGTGGTTGAGCCGGTGGGCCCTTCCACGGGCACGGTGGTGACATTGCTGTCCGGCGGAGTCCCGGTGCGGGTGTTCAACGTGGGCGCGACTGGGCAGTACACGTTCTGGATCGGGCCGGGCTCTTATACGATCACGTACAAGAATGGATCGCAGTCCGCGCCGACGCAATCGGTTACGGTAGTGTCGCTTGGAACGCCGGTGACGGTGCCACCTGCCACTTTGCACTAAACTTAGCGACACATGTCCAAATTCGCCCGAGCGCTTCGAACTGGATGGCCCACACTGCTGGTAGTCGTCTGCCTGGCCGGTGGTGGCCTTTGGGTTCGGTGGGTAATGGCTCAAGACCCGTTTGCCGAGTACGGCAAACCGAGCGGCCTCTCCAATTTCGTGGGCATCCGACTCGAGAACGTTCTCCTCAAGCACTATAAAGGGGCAAGGTTGGTAGAGCAGGCCAACGTGGACCAGATTGACGTGGACCACGAACGCAACACCTTGCAACTATTGGGCATTCGGAGCGGCTGGACCCAGACCGCGAACGGAAAGGTTCTGTTTTCAGCCGGGCAGGCTTATTACAACGACATCAGTCGTATGGTTGCGGTGAGCAACGGCGCCCACGTCACCGGCCCCGCCTACGATTTGCACGTCAACGCCTTCCAAATTGACGCCAAATCTCATTTGCTCCAAGTCAATGGAACAGTGCAGGGCCGACTCGCCGACGGAACCATTACTGGCGCCGATCTGGCTTACAACCTCTCAAACGGGGACTTTACCGTTGGCCAGCCGAGTTGGACCGGCTTCGTGGTGGGCGGGCCGGATCAGGGATCGAAGTCGTCCGACGAAGACACCGATGAGAAGACGCAGTGGCACATCTTCACCAAGGGCACCGTTAGCAGTCGGGGCGACATTGAGACCTTTCCAAAGGCAACCGCCAACACCACCAATGGCGATACCATCGTGAAGGCGGACATGGTGGTGCGCAACCGTGAGACCGACGTGATTACCGCAACTGGAAACGTCGAGTATTTCTCGAAGCAGGTGAACCTTACTTGCGATCAGGCGGTGGTGTACCGGAAGAACAAGCACGCCGTCTTTACCGGCACCGTGCATTGCTATTTCAAGGCCGATGATGAACAGAAGAAGCCGGTCACGGAAGTGGTCATCCCCCCATTCCGCCCGATGGTGCCGGACGACATCGCGGCCAGCCGGCCCGCCGCTCCCGCGACCTCCGACCAAACGGATGAGGTCCGCAATACCGACAATGCCCGCAAGTATCCCGTGACCGCCAAGGCGGACAAGATCGAGTATTGGTACACGAAGGGCTCCCGCCACGCCGTTATCACCGGCGATCCCCAAGCCCGCCAGGACTTTCCAAGCGGGGGTTGGCGACACCTTTGGTCAGACGAGGGCTACTACGACGGCGAAGCGGAGACCTTGCTCTTGAAAGGACCGGTGGACAAGCAGGCGACCCGGGTGATCAACTCCGCCGGCGACGACATCAAGTGCGACTCGATCAAGATTTGGACGAACAGCAACGATAAGAACCACTACGACGCAGACAACGTCGACATGCTTGAAGCGCCCGAGTCGTCCAGTAGCAGCACCCCTGCGCCCGCAGCCGTCCAGCATGGCAAGCCAGGCAGGACTCCGCCACCGGCAACCACTACGCCAGGCCAGTCGCAGCCCGCGCCGCTGCCCGGCACTCACTTCGGAGCCTGAGGCGAGATTTCAATCAAGACGTTCACTCCCGTCGAAGGCATCAGCCCCAGTCGCCGGCTGCGGATCTTGCGTATTCGCGGCAAAATCCAAGCACGCGGTCCGAGTCGGTCCGCTTCAGTCTTTTGGCGGTCCCGCATATTCGGGCAAAGGATCGGCGCATGGCCGCTAGCGCCTGCTTGGCCACCACGACGTCAAACGTGGGATTGTCGCTCTTGTCCTTTGCGTCACTTGCGATCTGGCCTGCAAGCCCGTCGAGTTGCTTGACGACTTCCGAAACCACCATCGGTCGTGCCTTCGGCATTTTCCCCCCAAGAAGGGCAAAGAGAACCGCCTCGGTATCCGGCTCAATTTGGGCCCCCACAACCGCCCACATCGTGCCCCCGCCGTCGAGCTCGCTTCCAGCGTTGGCCGCGGCGTTGCCATAATCGCCAAGAAGTTTCCTGAGATCCTCTGCCTCGCGGCGAAGTCGTGCTGACACCCGCGCCTCAAGCCGCTGGTTTCGATGTTCAGCGGCCTCCCCGAAAATGGCGTTCATCTGTACCATCGCAGCGGTCGAGTTGCCGCCTCTGGACTCGTAGTATGCGTCCCAACCATCCTGGCCCATGGCTAATACCTGCGCCTCGGATTTGCCGTAGCGGTCGGCTTGGGAGTAATCCAGGCCACGGCTAAGGACCACGAACGGAAGGAGGAAGGTGAAGACGGGCATCCCCAGGATTTTAGCGAATCCGACCGGAGAGCATTTGCCGGAGAACGCTCACCGGAAACATTCCAGGCAAGGCGTAACGGGCGTCACTCCTCGCAATCGCAACGTGAGTGGCCGGCGCAATTCACCGTCCGGCGATGACCTCCCGCGCCAGAACGGTGGAGAAGAGGTCTCAAGTGGTTCCGCGCCTCAACTAAGTGCCGCTATGCTAATTCGCCAGCAAAGTAGCTATCGTAAGCGCTGAGGTCGAGGAAGCCATTTCCGCTGAGGTTGAAGAGGATGACCCGCTCCTCCTGTTCTTCCTTGGCCTTCACTGCCTCGTCAATCACCGCCCTTATGGCATGGGAGGACTCGGGGGCCGGGATGATGCCCTCCTCGCGGGCAAACTGCACGGCCGCCTCGAACACCGGCAATTGAGGATAGGAAACGGCTTCGATCAGCCCCGCATCGCACAACTGGCTGACCAGGGGGGCCATGCCGTGGTAGCGCAGGCCGCCGGCGTGAATGCCTGGTGGGACAAAGTCTGCGCCGAGGGTGAACATCTTGAACAGGGGCGTTGTGCGGCCCGTGTCGCCGAAATCGTAGCGATACTCGCCTTCGGTGAGGGTCGGGCACGATGCCGGTTCCACGGCGACAAACCGAATGTCTTTGCCCAGAGCCCGGTCAGGGACGAAAGGAAACGCGAGACCGGCAAAGTTGGAACCGCCGCCCACGCAGCCGATCACGACATCCGGCGACTCGCCCGCCATCTGCATCTGCGCCCTCGCCTCCTGGCCAATCACGGTTTGGTGGAGCAGCACATGATTGGTCACGCTGCCGAGGGCGTACTTGACTCCCTCGTGGGTTACCGTGTCTTCCAGTGCTTCGCTGATCGCGATGCCCAGACTTCCCAGTGAATTCGGCGTCTCGGCGAGAACCTTCCGGCCAAATTCGGTGGTGCAGCTGGGGCTCGCATGGATAGTGGCGCCAAAGGTCTGCATCATCGACTTGCGATACGGCTTCTGCTGGAAGCTGATCTTCACCATGTACACGGTGCATTCGAGGCCAAAGAACCGGCACGCCAGCGAGAGCGCCGAACCCCACTGACCGGCGCCGGTCTCGGTGGCAAGCCGTTTGATACCCGCCCGCTTGTTGTAAAAGGCCTGAGCCATGGCGCTGTTCAGCTTATGGCTGCCAACCGGACTCGTCCCCTCATACTTGTAGTAGATATGGGCAGGTGTGCCGAGCGCCCTCTCCAGCCTGATGGCGCGGTATAGCGGAGTGGGGCGCCATTGGGCAAGAGCCTCTCGCACCTCGTCGGGAATCTTGATCCATCGCTGGGTGCTGACCTCTTGTTCGATGATTTCGTTGCAAAAGATCGCCTGCAACGCCTCCGGACCGACCGGTTGCATGGTCCCAGGGTGAAGCGGCGGTGCTGGGTGGGTAGGCAGATCCGGTACCACGTTGTACCAATGGGTCGGTATATCGTTCTGATTGAGCAGGAATTGGCGTTGCATGATGTTCTTCCTCGAACACAAGGTGGCCCAGGCTACCAGCCACCACGTTTGGGTGACGTCGTAGGTTTAACCGGCATCCAGTGCCGCGTTGTTTAGGCGGCGTTCGTTTGCCGTTCAGACGGAATTCAGCCAGGGCGCGCAATCTGATATGCGATCTTGCCCTCATCGTTGCAGTCGTCGCTGTATACGGCTTCGCTGGGGGTCAAGCCGACGATGAAGGCGCAGGATGAACACGAGAGGATCAGCCCACTCGTTGAGAGCTGCGCGAAGTGCGCCAGGCTCAGCGTAACAGAGCAGGAGACATTCTAACCATGCAAAAAGAACTTGAAATCGACACCCCCATCGATCGACGACGCCTGCTCCAAGTGGCGGGCATTTCCGCCATCGGGCTGGTAGGCGCCACCACCCTCATCGGCTGCGGCGGCAACAACAACAACAATTCAACGCCGACCAGCAACATGGACGCCCAGATTCTTGGCGCCGCGAAGATCGCCGAGGCGTTGGCGGTCACCATGTACACCGCAATCATCACCAAGTCGCCGTGGTTTTCTGGTCTCCCCACCAACGATCAGCTCTATCTGACGGCCGCTCGCGACGAAGAGATGTATCACTATCTGCTCCTCAAGGGCGCTACTGGCGGGACCGATGCGCAGACCACCTATTACTTCCCCATGAACATGTTTACCGACAAGCAGACGACGATCAATGTGCTCGTGACCCTGGAGGACGCTTTCATCGCCGCTTACCTGATCGGCGTCGGAAACCTTTCGACTTCCAGCCTGCGGGTCTTGGCCGCTCAGATCATGGGGATCGAAAGCGACCACCGAACCCTGGCCCGGGTTGTGGCCAGCGACCTTGGCCTCACCACTTCCACCGGCCTTTCCGGTAGCCCCGAAGTGGTCGCCACTGCCAACGATAATGTCTACGAGCGAACCTACGGCCTCACCCAGATCGGCCAGGTAGTGGCTGCACTGACGAAGTTTCTCTCGGCCAGTTCTTCTAACCCAGTAGCTGAGACATTCAACCCTGCGTACGTCCCCAACAACGCCGGACTCTTCCCCAACCCGGCGAACGGTTAACTTCTCGCTGAGCCCGGCTCATGGATGCCTGTCCGTGCATCCGGGCCGGGTCTCAGGCTGAATCTATTTCATCAAGTGCGATCAGATTTCGTTTACAATACGACCATGCTTCTCAAGACGGACGTCGCCATCGTTGGCGGGGGGCCCGCCGGCTCCACAGTAGGCAGCCTGCTCAAGAAATACGACCCATCTCTGAAAGTTACGATATTTGAACGGGAGACCTTCCCACGTGACCACGTGGGCGAAAGCCAGTTGCCCGCGATCAACGGCATATTGGAGGAAATGGGTGTCTGGGATAAGGTCGAAGAGGCTGGCTTCCCCATCAAATTAGGCGGAACCTACCGGTGGGGCGCCACCGACGAACTCTGGTATCTCAACTTCGTGAGACCCGAGGACTTCGTTCCGACGGCGCGCCCGGCAAAGTTAGATGGTCAACGACGGGCGACTGCTTTTCACGTGGACCGTTCGCTGTTCGATAAGATCCTCCTCGACCACACCGAAGGGATGGGCTGCGAAGTGCGCTACGAAACCCGCATCAAGGAAGTCGTCGCGGATGGGGACCGGGTCGTCAAACTCGTCGCCACCAACCAAGAGGGAGACTTTGAAGTCGAGGCGAAGTACTACGTGGATGCATCGGGAGAAGGGGGTGTTCTCCGGACAGCGCTGAACGTTGGCATCGAGATCCCGACCACCCTGCGGAACATTGCATTCTGGGACTACTGGCAAGATGCCGGTTGGGCCGAGGCATTTCCTGGAGGCGCCACTCGTGTTCAAATTATGAGCCTTGGCTGGGGATGGATCTGGTTCATACCCATTACCCCCACCCGCACATCGATCGGATTGGTGCTCCCGGCCGACTATTATAAGAGCACCGGCAAGCGACCGGAAGATATCTATCTTGAAGCAATTGCCGCCGAACCGATGATCGCGGATCTCACAAAGAACGCAATCCGGGAGAAGAGGTTTGAGGCCACCAAGGATTGGAATTACATCTCGGATCGGCTCGCCGGTGAGAATTGGTTCCTGGTAGGCGATAGCTGCGGTTTCGCCGATCCAATCCTCTCCGCCGGAATGACCCTTGCCCACACCTCGGCTCGAAAGGTCGCCTATTCGATCTTGGAACTGCTCGCCAACCGGCATGACGCCGAGTGGGTGCAAAAACAGTATTCGGATGGCCATCGGGGCCAAATCCGCAACCACATTCGATTCGCCGATTTCTGGTACGCCGGGAACGGGCGATTTACCGACTTGCAAGCCTATTGCTCGGAGATCGCTGAATCGTCGGGTCTAAAACTCAAGCCGGCGGAGGCGTTCGCTTGGCTCGGATCAGGCGGCTTCGCCGTCGAGAATCCCGGTCACGCCCGCGCAGCGACCTTCCCCATGTCTGGCGTGAAGAAAATGACCGAGAAAATGGTGGGCGCCAAGGCTCAGTCTCCCTTGGCGGGCTTCAACATGGTACAAGCCAGTTTAGGTGGGGTGGAGCAAACCTCCTTTGCCATCTACGCGGGTGGCAAGATTCAAGCGGCTCCCGCCTTGAAGAGAGGCAGTGCGCAACTCCCCTATGGTGGCTACTTCCAGCTTCTCCTGGGATCGATGAAGCGGCCCGTGGAGATCGACGAACTCATTCGCCACTGCACCGTGGAGGGCAGGAGCCGAGGAGTCATGAAGAGCTCCAAGGACAGAGTCTTTTTGATGGATGCCCTCGAGGCGGTGGTGCTCGAAGAATGGGCGGTCGCCTTCCACGACCCTTCGAAACCGCCGTCTAAGGCGGTCGAAGCGAGCGCGACCGGCGAGTCGGACGGGCGTGGCGGCTAGGTGCTCTGACCCGTCATCGTGATTTCGCACGGGACCCGGATGGAGGGCCCCTGTCCCCCCACCGTCAGCGGAGCACTGAGAACAGCGATGACCGTGTATTGCCCCTGCGGCAAGTTGTTCCAGGAGAAATAGACCGGGACTGACACAGACGATAATAGGAGAGTGTTTACGGGCGACGCGGGCGCTGTCACGACAACATTGCTGGGCAAAGGATTGTCAAAGGCCGCGGGTACGTTGTCCCCCGGCTGGATATTCTTGTCGAATGTGACGGTGATCAGCTGGTTGGGGAAGTCGTGGGGTGTGATGACCAGGGACCCCGAACCAGCAAAGTCATAGGGAATGACCGAGATCGGAGCAAATGTTCCCGAGTAGTCCCTCACCGTAAGCGGAATTTCAACCGTCTTGACTCGTCCAGTCGAGTCCGACGCCTCAAATTTCAAGGTCGTTGAAGCATACGCGTAGTTCGCTGGGATGACAGCGCTTACAAAGAACTCCGCGCCCGCGACGGTTGGAGTAACGGCAAAGGGACCATTTACGGCGGTTCCTCCAGTCGCTGAGCTGAACATGCAGACGAGGTGGTCAGGAGTTCCGCTTGGCACATCCGTGAGCTGGATGGTGCCGGTAAAGCCGTCAAGGGACTGAGCAAGAAATCCACCGAAGTTCGCTCCAAAGTTGGTGGTATTGAAGCCGGCGGCTTGAGTGAAGGTAGTCAGGTCTCCAAGGTCGGTGACGTTGGCTGCCGGAGTCAGGCGCCGCTTGGCATCGTTATTGACGGCGTTAACGATCGTCCAATCTCCCACCGACTGAGTCGGTTGCGATACGACGGGCGACGGCGAATACGTTTGATTGGCGCCGCCACATCCGGCGATCATCATTGCGATGCCAAGGCATCCGAGGTACGTAAGCGGTCTGGTCATGTTAGATCCTCACCTTCAAAGCGATTTCGAGGCCTGGCTGACCACCGAGCGCGGGAGTGGCCATCATCCCGGTTGTCCATCCAAGCTGGTCGGTAATAGCCAACCGCAAGGTGCTGGAGCGGCCAAGGCTGTATGCGGCGCCAACGGAGTAGAGGGCTACCCGGTTTCGGTCCCCGGTATTGGTGCTCACCGAATTCGTACCTCGAACAGGGAGCCCGGCTGACACGTCATAGGACAGGGCGCCCGAAGTGAACGAATCGGTAAGACCGGCCACGACGAGGGGGTTGGGGGTTGCCACCCCATAGGCCTCTACCGCAAGTCGGTTTGGACCGACCGGTAGGAGGTCGTAGGCTCCGCGAAACGTCAGAACTCCCTCGGATCGCTCGGGAGTGTTCGCCAGTCCAAGGCCCAGGCTGAGTTCGAACGGCATTTGCCTTGGTGCATAGATGCCCCGAATCTCGAAGTCATTGCCGCCGTGGTTGATCTTGAATCCATTGCCATAGAAGGTGGAAGTTTGCGAGAACGTGCCAGCAACCTCGGCCTTGAAGCCAGCGCCAAGATCACCTTGCGCGGCGAGGTTCAAGTACTCCAAACCTTCGTTGCCCCCAAACGATCGCAGGCCGACTCTGACTGATCCGATATCTGCACTCTGCCCGAATGAAAATGCGCTCAAGCCGACAAGCGCCGCAACAAGGATTCGTTTTCGCATACAACTTCTCCCAGGCCAATGCAGCCAGGGGCCAAAGTTTAGCATATGCGTTAGTAGGGACTGAGAAGAATGTGATTCGACTCAGGGATTTCGGCGACTTCTCCAATCAATTTTCCTGAAATTCGCGTATAATACCATTTGGTTATATAACTGAACGGTAACACATAATGCCAGTCGATACCCTTAGCCTTGTCTTCGCGGCGCTTGCCGATCCTACGCGCCGCGCGATCCTTGAACAGCTTTCCGAGGGGCCACAGCCCGTTGGCGAACTGGCAAGGCCGTTCGCGATGACGGGCCCGGCGGTGACCAAACACCTGAAGGTGCTTGAGCGGGCCGGCCTCATCAAGGCGGACCGCCAGGCTCAAATGCGTCCGCGCCGCCTTGAGGCGGCGCCCCTTCGCGAGGTCCAAGACTGGCTCGAGCGATATCGCCACCACTGGGAGGAGAGGTTTGACCGGCTCGACAACTATCTCCAGGAACTCCAACAGCAAGAGAACAAACCATGAATCACGCCGCAAACGACCCTTTCCGCCTTCAACTTTGGCTTCCATCCGCCAACCAGATCGCGCTCACCCGGTCCCTGCGCGCGCCCCGGCAGCTTGTCTTCGAGGCGTTCACCAAGCCGGAGCATCTGGCGAATTGGTGGGGACCCCACCAATACCGGACCCGCGTCGTGGAAATGGACGTGCGGGTCGGGGGACGGTGGAACATGGTGAACGAAGGCGCCGAGGGCGAAGCCTACAGCTTCAGCGGTGAGTTCCTTGAAGTCGATCCACCCCATCGCCTAACTTGGACATTTGGATTCGAAGGTCATTCGCACCGTGAAGAGATCACATTCAAAGAGTGTGATGGCGTGACCGAGACCTCAATTCTCTGCACCTTCGATTCCACCGAAGATCGAGATGACATGCTCAAGGGCGGCATGGAGTGGGGTTCCGGCCAGTCTTACGACCGACTTGAGACCCTCCTCCTGTTCAGTACCGAGGCATCGTCACAACCCTTCTTCACCATTCAGCGAACGTTCGATGCTCCGAGGAAGCATGTGTGGCATGCCTGGAGCGACGCTGAGGCCTTGGCCAAATGGTGGGGCCCCAAGGGAATGAGGATTGAGGTCGCCCATCTTCAGTTCGAACCCGGTGGCGTTTTCCACTATTCGATGGCTTCGCCAAACGGAACGATGTGGGGAAGATTCATGTACCGTGAAATCAGTCCATTCACCAGATTGGTATTCGTCAACTCCTTTTCAAACCGCGAAGGGGGCATCACTCACGCGCCATTTAGCGACCATTGGCCGCTCGAAGTTTTGAACCTTGTCCGCTTCGAAGAGATCGCCGGTAGGACCGTGGTCACGCTTGCCGGCGCACCGATCACATCGGCCCCCGACGAATTGGATGAATTCGGGGCCCACTTTGCTTCAATGGAGCAAGGCTTTGGCGGCACTTTCGATCAGCTTTCCGAGTACCTGAGCGAGGAACAATCATGAAGCAAAAAATCACCACCTTTCTTTGGTTCGAGCACCAGGCCGAAGAAGCCGCGCGCTTCTATGTTTCGACCTTCAAGAACTCAGAGATCACATCGATCTCGCGGGCTGGAGGCGAGCATGGCAGCGTCATCTCAGTCACCTTTCAACTGGAGGGGCAGCCCTTCATCGCCCTCAATGGGGGACCCGAATATAAGTTCACGCCTGCAATTTCGCTTTTCGTCGATTGTATCGACCAACATGAAACCGACGAGCTCTGGGCCAGGCTCTCCGATGGCGGGAAACCCGGACGCTGCGGGTGGCTTGAAGACCGATTTGGGCTAAGCTGGCAGATCATTCCTCGGGCCTTGGCCGAGATGCTGCAAGACGAGGACGTCGAGAAGTCCCAACGGGCGCTTCATGCCATGTTCACCATGGGGAAAATCGACATTGAAGCGCTCAGGCGAGCTCATAGCGGCGCTTCGGATTGAGCGTTGCCGCAACGATTTAGTTGACGACGACGGTGCGGCTGACCGTCGTCGGCAGGTGCTCGCCGGGATGGAGCTCAACCAGCCCTGACCAAGGCAACCGGCCCAAAACAAGAGTGCCATCGAGATTGCGACTGGATATGCTATGCACTCAAACTGGCCTGAGCTACTACCCCATGAAGAACTACGCAAGAGTCCGCGAAGCGGACCCGATCGCCGCGCGAATGGTCCTGATGCACGGCCTTGGCAGCAACGAAGCAGACATGCTGGGCCTCGCGTCTGAGTTGCTCCCTTCGATTGAGGTTACGTGCCTGAGGGCGTCGATTCCCTACGGACCCGGCTACGGATGGTTCCATGTGGAGTGGACCAAAGATGGGATCCAGTTCGACGAGGACCAATATTGGGATGCGGTGGAAGGAGTCGCGAGAATGCTGCCATCAGTAGGGGAGAGCCTCATTGTGGGAGGCTTCAGCCAGGGAGCGATGTTGACCCATGGCCTCATGATGAAACACCCCCAACTCGTGGCCAATGCCGTCCTACTCAGCGGCCGCGGGTATTCCATTCCGCTACCGGACTACTCCGGAAGCGTGTTTCAAGCCCACGGCCTTTACGATGAGGTGATTCCCTTTGCTGATGCAGAAGCACTCCGCTCCTCACTGGCGCCGCTGGGCAAACGACTCGAATTCCATGCCTATCCGATGGCACACTCGGTATGCGCACCCGAGGTCGAAGATCTCAACGCCTGGCTAGCCAAGATTATTCAATTGTAGGCGCAACAACAATAACGAGCCCGTATACAGCCGCCGACAATTCTCGCGAGTGTCGGTGATTTTAAGCATTTTTAAGAAGGCGGGGTGGCGGACTTATTTGGTCGCCGGGATGGTGGTTCTCGCTTGGGTTTCGACCGGACTTGTGCTGAAGCACAAGCACGAGATGGCGCTCATTCGATCGGCCAAGGTCTTCCGTGCGTCCCAACACATCAAGGCGCTTGCTTTGGCCGCCGAGCTAGAGGATCGATTTCAAGACATCCACCAGTGGATGAGCCTCACCGCCAGATTGCCCGGTATCCGCATTATCGACCGAACGGGTGGAGGCGTGGACTCTGACACGACGTGGTGCGCTCAAGAGGTTTACAACACGCTTTCGCGAAGCGACGGGGTCTCCAAAATGTGGATTGCCCTCGCCTCCTTCGATCCCGACCATATCGACCCGAGAACCAGGCGCCCCGAGATGCCATCGGAGACCTTTGACTTTCACGTCGCCGGAAAGACGGCCGATTCCACCGACCCCCTCCGAAATCGGTTTATCCGGTCCATCCACCGCTACGAATTCCGGGCTATCAGGGCCCAGTGCGCCGCTCTGGGCGCCCAGTACCACGATGAGAGCGATCTGCCGTCGTCGCAGTATCCAGCGCTTAGCACTCCTGAGATGATCCTCAGCGATAACAGCCACTTTTCGCCTTCGGCGCCGAATGACAAGGACCGTGCGGGAATCCTATACACGTTGCCGTTCTTTGACCGATCCGGCATGTTCAAGGGTGTGGTCTCCGCGGCAATCTTGACCTCATCGCTCGCCGCCGACCTGCCCGCGAACGACGCGCTCCTGAATTTGCAGAACGACTACGTTGCCTTGCGCCAAGACGTGAGGGGACAGGCGGCCGCATCTTCAGCATGGGTATCGATGGGAACACCTGATCCCCACCTCATCTTCAGCGAAACCGTGCCCGTCAACATCCCGGATGCGGGGGCCCATTGGCTGCTCTGGGCCAGCACACCGAACAGCGACTTTTGGCACAGCCAATCGGTGACCGAAGAGCATTCGAGATATCTCTCAGAATTGCGAGGCGCGGCAATGTTTTTTGCCATCGCGATCGCCGCCGTATTCCTAGCGTCGTACAACCGCCAGGCGCTGAATGCGAGAAATCTAGAGCTGTCGGCGTCCTACGAATTGGCCACCCGCTTGGCACGCGAGGCCGATGCCGCCAACAAGGCCAAGTCGGCATTCCTGGCCAACATGAGTCACGAGATACGGACACCGATTAACGGCGTGATTGGCATGTCGGATCAACTCGCGACGACACCGTTGTCGCCCGAGCAGGCCGATATTGTCGAAACCCTCAGGTACAGCTCCGACGTTTTGCTCGACCTCATCAACAACTGCCTCGACCTTTCAAAGATCGAGGCCGGTCAAATGCGCTTCGAGAACCTCCCGTTCGACCTAAGTGAGAGCATAAAGGGGATCGTTTCGTCGCTCCTGCCTGCCGCAAACCAAAAGGGAATCAAGCTCAGTAGCCACATCCCTGATCATTTCCCCGGCGTTGTTGGAGACCGAGTGCGCCTCGGCCAAGTCCTGAATAACCTCGTTGGGAATGCGGTGAAGTTCACTGAGAAGGGTTCGGTAACCGTCTCCGTGCAAGCCCTTAGCGAAGTAGGGGATCAACTTCGATTGCGACTTGAGGTGACCGATACTGGCATCGGGATCCCCGAAGATGCTCAGGCGAGGATCTTCGATAGC
>Ga0302319_10009736_pt1 | contig 18426 bp, 17 predicted proteins | sample Bog_T0_2_FD_203319 | JGI IMG/M metagenome (GOLD analysis project Ga0302319, IMG submission 203319) | Peat permafrost microbial communities from Stordalen Mire near Abisko, Sweden - Bog_T0_2 | ecosystem: Environmental > Terrestrial > Soil > Wetlands > Peat | place: Sweden: Abisko, Stordalen Mire...
CCACCGGCGATGTGGAAGCTGAATCCCAGGATCCACAAGACCAGAACGACGACGAAGATTGTCCAAAGCATGGCGACACACCTTTTCTGCATTACGGACGCCTGAGGCGGGGAAGCCGCCTCAGGCGCACCGAACACATTTACAAATCGTTGTTAGTTCGACGCAATCGCTTGCGCTTTTGCGTTGCCTACTGCATCGATGAACGAGTCAGCCGATCTGGGCGTCGCCACTTCTCCGTGCAGAACGCTGTGCGAGGAGACGTCATGCCCGTACAAGGCATCCATAGAATCGTCGTCGCGGCGAATGTCTGCACCAGTGAGCGTGAGTCCGGCAAATGCGCCTTTGGCACGCGAGTAGGTGAGGATTTCGGTATTCAGCTTCCAATCAGTATCGGCAGAGGCATGACGGCCCACTGGGCCGGCTGCCGCAGAGGCGTCAGCGCCAATCTGAAACTTGGCGTTCTCCAGCCGCTGCATTCCCTTGTCACCCTGGAAAACCATAACCAGATCCACGCCTTCGACGCCGATCTGCAATCCCCAGCTTCCGCCAGTAATGGCAAAAAACGCCGGCGCGCTCCAACCGTGTTCGGTGCGGCAGGTGGCTACGCCCTTACCGTTTTCCGCGCCAAACACAAGGCCGCCCTTGATCATGTGGGGAACGACGGCAATGCATTTTGCGTGCTCCAGGACTTCTTCCGGAATGCCTTTATCCGGCGCAGACATGACTTGGTGCAGCACCAACGCTGCATTGCCCAACCGATTCTGCACATCTTCGCGAGTCTCCGCGGTGGCGGCCACGGCCGCACCCAGACTGAACAATGCCACTATCGTCAAAAGCTTCTTCATGAATTCCACCTTTTTCTACCCATGCGCAGCGTCTCTTGCTTTCCGCGCACTGAGGCGCACTAGGTAGTTTCGAGATTAGCGAGGTTGCGTTGCGGAGTCTGAGCAATAACGCACTCGCGAGGGAGGGCGGAGCATTTATTGATGATGGGCGCCAAGCCGCTGAGTGAATTGAGGATGAAGGCCAGATTGGCTTGGCCTAAGTCCCGGTGTGACTGTGGTTTCTGCCAGCAGCTCGGCAAGTGGGAACTGGCGATCGAAAGGAGGTAGAAAAATTCCTGAAATAATGTGCATAATTGAACAGATCGCTCACCATGACAGTGCGAAACTGAGCATGCGCCAAGTTGTCAGAGTGGGGTCGGATGGCAAGTGAAATGGGCGCTTGTGTGTCATGAAAATGCCCTGATGGCCGTTGATCGATTTTGATTGACGGCAGCACGCTTGCAGTTAATCCTTAAACTGTATGACCGTATTGCATTTGCTGGGCTCAATTGCCGGAACGTATCCGGAAAGGAGCGTTTGCAATGGTTGAGCTGGAAAAATCCACATTTGATGCCGCCGCCTTCCTGATGAACGCCGGCCTGGGACGAAGAATTGTCCAACTGGAGCCCAAGGAGACCTTCTACTCGCAGGGAGATCAAGAGGATTCGGTTTTCTATCTTCAAAAAGGCCGGGCAAAGATCTCGGTCGTCTCGCAGGCCGGCAAAGAAGCTACCATTACGCTGCTCTCAGCCGGCGATTTTGTGGGAGAGAGCGCCCTCGCTGCCGTTCCTGGGCTGCGCTTATCAACGGCCACCGCCGTTACCGCGTGCACTGCGCTCAAGATAGCGCGGGATGAGATGATCCGGGCAATGCACGCAGAGTATGAATTCTCAGACTTGTTTTTGAAGTTTCTGCTGGCGCGCAGTATGCGCATCCAAGCCGACCTTGTGGATCAGCTCTTTAACTCGAGCGAAAAACGGCTGGCGCGGATTCTGCTGCTGATGGCCGAATTTGGCCAGCCGGGCGATCCGGAGACGCTGATTCCAAAGATCTCGCAAGAGACACTGGCGGAGATGATCGGGACGACACGGTCCCGTGTAAGCTTTTTTATGAACCGCTTTCGCAAGCTCGGCTTTATTGAGTACGACGGCCGCATCCGCGTCCACAAGTCACTGCTGAACGTGATTCTGCACGATCAACTGCCGGACGATAACACCGCCGGGCCGGGCGTCTCTTCAATCTTCGCGGAATAGCTCGCACGCCTGCCGCAACTTCCTGCCAGCAGTGTGCAGAATCGACCAGCTTTGCGATTGCGCACATGGGATACTCCACCATTACTATCCTTCTTCCCTTTGGCGAGGTTGACGATGCCCTGCACAAAAAAGAGACTGCTGATCGTAGACGATGAGCCTTCGATTCGAGAGTCGTTGTCGTTCGTGCTTACCGAGATTGGCTATCTTGTTCGAGCGGCCGAAAACGGGTTTACCGCATTGCTTGAAATGGGGCACGAGATTCCGGATATTATCCTCTCCGATCTGAACATGCCGGAGATGTCCGGATTCGAGTTTCTTGCGGTGGTTCGCCGCCAATTTCCTGCGATTCCGGTGATCGCCATGAGCGGCGCTTTCTCTGGCCATGAGGTACCTTCAGGAGTTGCTGCCGACGCCTTTTATCCAAAAGGCCGCGGCATGGGTACACTCCTCCGGACCATTGAGACATTGCAGATCGCGGAGCGACGCGAACCCGTAAGCGAATTACAGCTCGACTGACATCTTGAATAGGACCGTCGACAAAATGAGCGTTTGTGCTCAGCCTCGGCCATGCATAGCTGGAACAGGCTTGCTCATCGCGAGCAGGACGCAGAAGGTAGAGAGAAACGCTCTCACGAATGATCCAGATCGATGGTCGAACCGCCTACGGGCGAGTGCAATCCACCCGGCCGTTCTTTTTGCATTATTGGCAAGCAGAACAACGAGGATCGGCGAAGTCAGAGTGTAGAGGCCAAGGAGAATCAGTTCGCAGGAGATGTCTCGTCCCGCACTATTGTCTCTTCTAAAGCATCAAGTTTGCGCAGCGCGTGAGCCTTCCGTAGTCCAAGGCCAACCCCGGCAATCAGCAATGCCACAAACACCCAAAGCAATGGAGCCGACCACTTCTGCAGCGTTCCTGACCACGCGCGCACAATTTGCCGCCCATACGCTGCTCCAAGCCACGCGATGAAGGAGTAGCGCAGGCCACGGGCCACGCCGAACACGGCGAGGAAGCGATTGCGAGAGACTCCCAACGCACCGGAGGCAAGAACAAACGGAGACAGCGGAATGGGCGGCGGAAGCACCGCAGGCAGAAACACAGAGAGGATGGGGTGATGCTCAACCCACGCAACCACGCGGCCAAGTAGATACGCCGGCACGAAACGACGGAGCGCAGGTTTGCCGCCTCTGCGGCCAATTTGCCATGTGGTATATCCGCCCAGAAGACTTCCGGCAACGGCGATCACGGTGAGCAAGCGAGGATCTCCGCTGTGTGCTGCCATCCAAATCAAAAGAAGATCGGTGCTTCCCGGTATGGGGAGAGGGATAACGGAAGAATCTACTACAGCGATGATGAATAGCCCCAAGGTTCCCAGGTGCGTGAGCCAATATGGCACAAGGGGTAAGTGCCTGGGCAGTGATTGAGGCTGTGGGACGGTAACACTCACGTTGACCCTGCCCTCTATTTGTCTCGGATGCACGCTTTCACAACTATGGGAACGCCCCTTGTTCGGCAGCGATGAAGCGGCTCTTCACTTTTTCAAGGCACGGATGCAGAGACTCCGATCGCCGCTTTCCAGCTTTTGCAAATAGCTCTAGTGTCTGTCTCCGAAGTTCATAACAGAATTGCGGCTGTCATTCTGAGCGAATGGGGCCCCAAACGTTTCTCAGTTTGGGGGTGGTAAGCGAAGAATCTGCGGTTGCATTCCACCAATTCTTACAAGACATTCGGAAACCACTCTAGTGCAGATGAATCAACTCGTGAGGATGCACCCGTAGCGTATTAGCGACGTGTGCAGCTTTACTCTTGCAGGCTTCGCGGCGGTCTCAGCAAACCGTTTCCGCCCAAAAAAGACGTGACTGGAGTCGACGCGGCGAAGACACGTTGCGAAGAATGTTCCTCAGAGAAATCTGCGGCAAAAGCTGGCGTTTTCTTGGCAGGAGCGACAGGCTTGACCGGAGCGGGGCCAGGTTGGCCCAGCGACGGCATCCTGCCCAAACGCATTGCCCGCTTTGCCGCGAAATGCTTTTCAACGTCGATCTTCTTGATGAGGCTCATGACCGCTCCAGTCTTTCTGCTGCTTGCTTGGATGTTGCTCGTCTGGAGCAAAGCTTGGAGAGCTGATGGCAAGAAAACGAAATCCTGATTGCTCTCTTAAGCATACGCCCCGGTCGACGCGTACTGCGGTATCTCTACTGAGCGCAAGAGTTCAGATTCGACCGAGAACCAGAAGCACGATCACGATGAGCAGGATGATTCCCAATCCACCCGTCGGATAGTATCCCCAGTTCCTGCTATGCGGCCACGTGGGCAGTGCTCCCAATAATGCCAAGATAAGAACAACAATCAAAATCGTGCCAATCATATTTCACTCCTTGGTATCTGCGTAAAGCCCAAACCTAGTTATGTGTGCTGCGGCCTCATTCAAGGCCGCAGCACTTATGAACGCCAGAGTTATTGCAGGCTTCCTGTGGTTGCATTTGCCGGGCTGCCGATAGCGTCGCCGGAAACTACAAGCTCCACTCTGCGGTTTTCCTGGCGACCGGCGGAGTTATCGTTTGAAGCTACGGGCGAACTGTTGCCAAAGCCCATTGCGCTAACTGAGTTAGCTGTAACACCCTCTTTCACCAGGTAGTCGCGGACTCCACCGGCGCGATTCTCAGACAGTGTCTGATTCATTGCATCGCCGCCGACATTGTCTGTGTAGCCACCTACCGCAATGTTGAGTGAGGGATAAGCGATCAGGATTCCGGCCACCTTAGCCAGCTTTTCCTTTGCGCCGGACTTCAACGAATACATCCCAGTGTCGAACAAGACATCGGACATGCTGACAATGAGACCGCGTGCGCTATCCCGCGTTTGAAGTACCGAGTTCAACTGCGCAGACAACTGCGCGCGCATGACCGCCTTTTCACTATCGGCCTGGTGCTCGTTCAGTTGCGCCTGCTGCGCTATGGCCCTGGCCCGATCGGCGTCGGCCTGAGCCGCGGTGACCTGCGCCGCCGATGCTGCTTGATTGGCCGCCATATCCGATTTTGCTCTTGCAGCATCGGACTGGGCTTGATTCTTTTGCAGTGTCGCGTTGTCAGCTTGTGCCTGCGACTGAGCCTGCGCATCAGCCGAGGCCTGGCGTTCGCTCGCCGCGCGGTCGCCGTCAATTCTCTTGACGGCTATCTCTCGCGCGTCTTCCGCAGTCTGCACGGTCTCGCGGGACGCAGCAATCAGTTGCTTCTTGTCGGCATGGCCATCGGTCGCGTACCCGTCGGCGCTGGCCATGAGCTGAACAGCATGCTGGTAGCTTTCGGTGGCATAGTTTGCGGCTCCCTCGGATTGCGCGATACGCACTGCATTCCGCGCTTCGAGGAACTCCAACGGGAGCTTGGCGTCGAGCACAACCGGGTCAAACTTGTAGCCGGTAGGAATGTAGCCGCCGCGTTCCATCAACTCATATTTCGCGTCTACTGCCTCGCTGGTTCCCTTGGTGTCTGCGCGAACCACGTTTTCAAGGACAACCACATTGCTGGGCTGCCGAACTGCAAAGTAAGGCTCCGCGGTAACGATGAGCGCGAATGCCTGCAGATCGGTGGTGGCAGTGAGCTTGCTCCGATCGTTGCCGCCTACCAGCACTTCTCCCAGGTTCACTGCGCGACCTTCAGGCGATATCGCCCACAAGACATAGGTCAGATACTCGTTGCCAAAGGTTGTCGGCCTTTGCAGGTTACCGAATTCAGCTTCCACTTCCATGGTGCCACGCTTGCTGCGCACCTTGACTTTTCCGTCGGCAGAGGGCAGCAGAGCCGTGCCTGCAAGACCCACATCGGTAACGCCTTCGCGATGACGGTAATTGATTGCATTGACAGTGCGGCTGGTTACGATTACACGGAACGCGGGCTGCACGCCCATAGGTTCCACGACGATGGTCGCTGGCGAGTTGATCTGGGCAAACGCGCTCAGGCTCAATGTGCCACCGATGACGAATAAAGCTATGTTTCTCACGAGATCTCCTGCAGACAATGGTCCGCGATACTATGTTGGGTTTTTGCGTTTGATCTGGGCATTCGCTCTGCCAGCTTATGGGTCACAACGATTCAATGGCCGACGCGAAACTGAGATAGATACTGGAGCCCGCCGCACAGCTTGAGCAGCCACAGAACTACTGCTATTACGACGACGGCATTTAGGATACCCTTGATCTGACCTTGCATCGGTATGTACCGGTTCAAGAGCCAAAGCAACACGCCAACTACAGCAATGGTGATAACAACGGTGACTAATGACATACGATGCCCTCCACCCCAGCTAGTTTTATCTGCGGCGTGACTTATGAGCTACCTAGCCAGACTAATCAGCATCTTCGTCGATGTCTGATCAAATAAGCACAATGGACCTGCTCCGCCGAGGCCCGGTTGCGACCGCGACTATTGTTTTGAGGTCATGTCGGCGGATGTGTGAACGGGCTGGCCTGAGGCGATTCCAGCGGGAACGGCAACAGGCGGTTTTGCGTCAAGTGGAATTTCAGTTCCGGATGGGAAGACGAGAATCCGGATGGATCCCCCATCGGAGTCAGGGCTAGCGCCTGCCTGCTTGCCAATACCCATCGTTTTAAGCTGGCTGTCATCAAATCCGAAGTTCTCAACTAGATACTCGCGGATCACCATCGCCCGCGCCTCGGTAAGCACAAGATCCTTCTGGGTATCGCCATCCATGCCGCTCGACACCACGATGACTGCAACTCCAAATTGAGTTTGCGCAAGAAAGTTGCCTGCATCTTTGAGCGTCTTCTGGTCCTTCATCTTGGCCGAATCGCGACCATCGAAGAGTTGTTTGGCCGCGAATGTAAATGTCTTTTGCGGCGTAGCTTCAGGAAGTGACACGATTCTATTCGCAGCTAGATCTGCGGAGTCTTCGTATCCGCGCTTCTTAAAGTACCCACTCAGGAAGAAGTTATGCTTCAGGGCTTCCATATTCTCTTGAAAGTCCGTTACACCGGCTTGTGCCTGAATCATGGTGTCATGCAGCGTCGTGGTGGTCTGTTCGATGTTGTTATAGACCTGCTTGTCGTTCACCATGGCCCCTACGGTTCCCTGTCCCGAATCGATTTTGACGCTTACGGAATTGAGATGCGCTGTGGCCAGCGTTGCGTTTTGGATGGCCTGTTGACTGCTATCCAAAATGACGCTCGTCTTCTTGAATAGGTCTGCCATCAACAACGGCGGCAGGCTCTGGATGGTTTCGCCATCTGTCACTTCGGCTTGTCCCGCGGATCCAAACGAGATAGCCACAAACTGATTGCCCAATACCCCTTCCGTTTCAATGGACGCGACCGAGTCGTGCTTGATGATCTCCAGAGTTGACTTATTGAGGTCCATGACGACGGTGACTTTATCGGTTGGTTTGTGAGGAAGCTCGATGCTATGCACAGTTCCGCTGTGAACTCCGCCCACCTGCACGTCAGCTCCTACGGCCAGACCCGCGACATTATCGAATTGGGCTTTAAGTTGATAAGTGGACCGAAACAGATATTCTTTACTCCCAATAACGAAGACACCGGCAGCTAAAACTGTCAGCGTTGCCACGATAAATGCACCCAACCTTGCCACTCTCGACATAATCCCCCCTACGACTGCTTCAGAAATTCCTTCACGAAACCGATATCGCTTTGTTGAAGATCTTCAAACGTACCCTGGATCACGACGTTGCCCTCATTGAGCAGCGCGAGCCTTCCGGCGATGGTCCTGGCGCTATGCAGATCGTGGGTCACTACGATGGAGGCCATCTGACGCTCCCTTTGAAGCTTGAGAATTAACTCGTCGATTTCTCCAGAGCTGATGGGATCGAGACCGGCTGTGGGTTCGTCGAGCAGCAGAATCTCAGGCTCAAGCGCCAGGGCACGCGCCAGACCCACGCGCTTTTGCATTCCGCCTGAAATGTCGGAAGGCATCTTTTCAAGATCGCCATCCATACCTACCTCAGCCAGCAATTGCTTTACCCGGTCAGTCCGCTCAGATCTGGACAGGTCTCTACGGTGGTGCTCCATGGGAAACGCCACATTCCCGGCAACGGTGAGCGAATCGTAGAGCGCTGCTTGCTGAAACAGGAAACCCATTTTCTTTCGGATAGCTCCCATACGATCGAGAGCCAGTCCTGCGATGTCCTCGCCATGGATGCGGATCGCCCCGGAGTCCGGTGAATCTAGGCCGATGATGAGCCTTAGCAGAACGCTCTTTCCCGTGCCGCTGCGGCCGAGCACGGCCAGGGTTTCTCCCTGGTTCACGTGCAGGCTGATGCCGTTGAGAACCTTATGGCTCGCGAATGACTTGAACACATTGTCAATAGCAACTACGGGCACAGGAGCGTTTTGTTCCGGATCTAGTTGCTTGTTCGCGATGTCATGAGTTGTAGCCATATTGTTTTCTTGAGCGATTGCAGAAAGCGGTTAAGGAAAGAAAACGAGAATGAACTTTACCAGGACGACATCGGCGAGGATGAGAAAGAGCGAACCGAGCACGACCGAGTTAGTAGCGGCGCGGCCCACGCCTGCAGCTCCTCCGCGCGTGCGCATTCCCTGAAAGCAGGCGATAAGTCCGATGATGAGTCCATAGACTGCAGTCTTGAAAGTGGGAGGCAGGAACGCATCGAACGTGGCGCCATTGAAGCCGCTTGTAATGAACTGTTGAAATGCGAGCGGCTCAACCAGTGTTTGCGCAAACCAGCCCGTCAGCAAGGCGCACGCGTCGGTGGCAAGGGTAAGCAGCGGCAACATCAGGATGCAGGCCAGAATGCGTGTTGCCGCCAGGAGCCTGTAAGGGTTGATCGCCGACGCCTCGATAGCGTCGATCTGCTCGGTGACTTTCATCGATGCAAGCTCGGCGCCCATGCCCGCGCCAACGCGCCCGCTTACAACCAGACCGGTGATGATTGGCCCCATTACCTGAATCACGGAGTAGACAAGAGTGGCCGGGAACATGGATTTAGCGCCGAATCGAGTGAGGCTATAGCGAGCCTCAAGTGAGATGACAACGCCGATTGCCGCGCCTGCCATGGCGACTAGAGGAAAAGACTTTGACCCAACTTCATCGAGCTGCCGAATTAATTCGCGCCACTCATACGGCGGAGTTACTGCGGCCTTGATAACTTGCCAGGAGAAGATGCCAAGGCTTCCGAACCACTCGAAAAAGCCGTTGAAGAGATTGGCGGCAGAGTTTAGAACGGCGGATATGAGTGCAGTGAGGCTCACGGACGGGTGCGTGCTGGTATGCATTTCGGCTGTGGGGTTGCTGCCGCTCACTGGTTTGGCCCCTGAATTGGCGAGCCATGCGTGTTGTTGAGATGCATGCGTGCGATCAAGGCATGAGGTCCGCTATAGAGAAACTCCAGGCCGATGTTTCCGCCCGCAAATACCAGCAGACTATAGTTACCTGCTCTAAATGCATCTTTGGCGTTGTAACGACTGGGATACCAACCGTAAGTGGCGGCCATTGTGCCCGTGTACGGCCCTACGAGAGCAGGGATAGAGAACACAAGATGGCCGTCTTCTCCACGGCGCGCCGTTAATGTTGAAACCAGGGCATGGCGCACGCGCGGATAGAAGCCGCTGCACTCGCACCGGTAATACGTTGCATCTTCCTTAAAAACTTCAGACAACCCATAGCGCGTGGTTGTAGCAATTGCCGCCATGGCAAAGTCGGAGCTGAATCGCTTACCGTAACCTTCAGCTCCCTGCCCCCACTCCAGCGGAGAATTGGTCCACTGATGGATTCCAGCGGCAGCTCCAGCGCCAACGATTGGATACGGACCGACTGCGTCGAAGAGGTAGTTCTTCGCCATTGTTCTCTGCGTGGGCCGGATGTAATTCAGGTCGAGTTCGCCTTGGGCAGCGACTTCCGTCATCGCCGAATCGTCTCTCGAAGAAAGGCTTTGAGATGAGGAAGGCACCTGCGATCTTGCCTGCACAGACAGTGCAGCGATAGCTGCTGCGATGACTACCAGCGAAATAGTCCGGTGACGCTTCTCGGCGGGAGACTTATTGTGCGCGTCGCCAGCGTGCCCGTCTGCCACACCTGCACAGCAGGCCGACAAGGAATGCGGCTCCGATATCCATTTAGATAACATCATCGTCTCTGCTCCGAGTGGCGTCGCGCATAGCGGGCATGGCTTCTGCCGCGAATCAACTGCGGCACGGTTGGCTGCGCCCATAGAGATGTTTTCAGAGCGCAGGCCTGGCAGGCTGGTCATATTTGCACGCAGTCGCAAGTTGATTACGTTAGCGCCGGGCGCGCCTGCAGTTCATTGCGGATTCGACTCGATGGAAGCAACTGATCCCACGGCGGGTGTCCAATAGAGCACAGAATTGCCCTATGGAACGGGGGATGATCCAGCAGAAGAACTGTTTCTACGGTTCACCGAGGAGCCCGTAATGTCTGAAATCCATGCTTTCCCTTCCATCCCAACGAAGATCCTGCTGCCCATCGACTTCAGCTCGTCTTCACAAGCGGCTTTGGTGATGGCTGCCGACCTCGCAAAGCACTTCAGCGCGGAACTCTATCTTGTACATGTGATCCCGATGTTCCCACCCTCGACACTCCCCGACTTTGTTCCTGAAGACGAATTTCTGCACAAGGGCAGGGCGCTCGCGGAGCGCCATTTGGCCAAGTGCCATGCGGCTCTTGCGGCCAGGGGAGTAAAGTCGTCTTCCAGCGTAGAAGTTGGAAATGACATCGCCGGCAACATTATGGAAGTGGTGGAGCGAGAAAAGATCGACATGGTGATCATCTCCACGCACGGAATCTCCGGCTGGCATCCGCTCATCTTCGGGTCAATTGCCGAAAAGGTTGTAAAGCTCGTGCAATGTCCGCTGCTGCTTTTGCACTCGGCCAAGCCTGATGACTCCGCGCAGATTCCTTCGGGACGCCCCTCGGAATGGTGGTAAGGGAAACAGCAACATAGACGACCAGTCTTGAGCGCAACCAGCGCAATCGCCCACGAATCATCGGGTCATGCGGTGGTGACGCTCTTGCAGTCGGTAGAGTTACGATCGCCAGCGACTTTCTCATGCAGAGCAGTATTGACCAGACGCGATTAATAAATTCAAGCGATCATCAAGAGGGATTGGTCGTAGTTGCGCGGACCATCAGAAGACGGGCTGTCGCGCATTCGGTTCCCGGTCTCTTCGCCACAGGCTCTATGCATGGCACGCCGCAGCAATGCCTTGCCGCATGAAGAGGCTAACGAATAAGCGGGCTGCAACGAGGTATTAATCTGAAGGACGAGAGCGACACAACGTTTGACTCCGCGACCTTTCTTGCGAACGCCGGGCTCGGACGACAGATTATCGAATTGAAGCCCAAGGACGCATTCTTTTGCCAAGGCGACCCCGCGGACTCTGTGTACTATTTGCAAAAAGGCCGCGCGAAAGTCACAGTTGTTTCGCAGAGGGGCAAAGAAGCCACGATCACCCTTCTATCCACTGGTGATTTTGTCGGGGAGGAGTCTCTCGCGGCAATCGTCGGATTGCGTCTGGCAACCGCAACTGCCATAAACACCTGCACGGCGCTCAAGATAAGCAGAGACGAAATGGTTCGCGTGATGCATGACGAACCTGCATTCGCCGACATATTTCTCAAGTTCCTGCTGACCCAAAGCATGCGAACCCAGGCAGATCTTGTCGATCAGCTTTTCAACTCAAGCGAGAAGCGCCTGGCACGGATTCTGCTGTTGATGGCCGAGTTCGGCAAAACGGGTGAACCGGAGACCTTCATCCCGCCCATTACGCAAGAAACGCTGGCAGACATGATCGGCACAACACGGTCACGCGTCAGCTTCTTCATGAATCGTTTTCGCAAGCTAGGTTTTATCAGCTACAACGGCCGCATTCAGGTACACAAGTCTCTGCTCAACGTTGTTCTGCTCGATCAATTACCTGACCACAACGCGGAGAAACCAGCTATTCTCCCAGTCCCATAGGCCGCTTCATCTCAGGCCTTCGCCCGCACAATGTCAATCACTATCGAGTTGAGAGGATACGGTTGAGCCGATAGACCGGTTGCCGAATCGGCGATTGCCGGCGACTCTCGTTTTTGATGCGAAGCGGAATGACGCCTCATGCAGCCGAGGAGTACGTGCAAGCCTTGAAAGATGAACACCGCTATCACCGCGATGTATACTGACCCGCGAAGATCCTTGAACACGAGAAGACAGGAGTTGATGGCGGTGCGCACAGAAGAGATGACGGTACGCAATCTCTTTCTCTCTCCCGGACACAACTTCTTTGGCCACCACGGGCAGCCGCCCGGAGAGAGCCCATTGATCGAGGTGAAGGAGATCCGCTGCCGGCGCGGACACGGGATCGAAGGCGACCGCTTCTTTGACTTCAAGGACAACTACAAAGGGCAAATTACATTTTTCTCCATCGAAGTTTTCAATGAGCTTTGTATCAGCTTGAGAGTGCGCGACAAATCTCCTGGGGCCGCGCGGCGCAACGTAGTCACCGCAGGAGTGGACTTGAGTTCTCTCATCGGGCAAGAGTTCGAAGTGCAGGGAGTGCGCTTTGCAGGTGTCGCCGAATGCAGCCCGTGTTATTGGATGGACTTTGCAATCGCGCCTGGCGCGGAGAAGTTCCTGACGGGCCGCGGCGGTCTTCGCGCACGCATTCTTACCGACGGAGTTTTGCGCGTGACGCAGTGAATCGCGGCATAAATAACTCCGCTTCGACCTTTAAGAGAAAAATAATATTAATAGATGATTGAGAAAAACGGGCTGATGCAATGGTCGGACTGCATCAGCCCTGATTGAAATCCGTGCTACAACTTCATGGAAGTCCGAAGTAAAGACTTACCGTTTACCTTGTCTCGCAAACGTTCTAAGGAATAAGGTGACAACCTCTCAGAACGTGATCCTTCCCTCGAACTGTGCTGTGCGAGGGATATTCGCTTGCGTAGTTACTTCTCCGAATCCCGGCACGCCTACCAGGCTATTAGGCAAGCCGAATTGCGGGTGGTTGAATAGGTTGAAGATCTCGCCCGAAAACTTGAAAGTTGCTTCGCGCGGCAGAGCAAAACTCTTGCTGAATACCGTATCGAAGTTGGCTTGACCATTGGAACGGATCTTTGGATCGACGCGTGGTTCGTTGCCGAAACTGAATTCGCCTGGCTGCTGGAAGCACGCGGTATTGAACCATTCCGCCGCACGCTGAGCGCTGTGCACCGAACCAGGACCGCTTTTGTTGCAGCCGACGGAGTACTCGGGCCGAATGATCCCCGACTGACCGGGACCAAACGGCGCAGTGCCCGCGCCAAACTGGCTTAGGACGTTCGCCGGAGCTGTTAGCGCGATGGGCACGCCGCTGCGGAAGATCGTAATGCCGTTCAATCGCCAACCGCCAAGAACCGCGTTGACCGCGCCGCTCTTATTGTTGAGATAGGGCTGCCCATGACCGAACGGCAGGTCAAAGCCGTAGTCAATCACCAGATTATTGGTGATGTCCTGCATGCTGAGCGATTTCTCAGCCTTCAGGTTGTAGTTGTCCTGCGGCAGTCCCTGCGCTCCTTGGCCATCAAGGAACGAACTGGTGTTATCGGTGTCGCTCAACAGTTTGCTGAAGGTGTAGGCCACCTGCAGGATATCGCTGTGGGCCATGTGCAGGTTGTATTGCATCTGCAAAGCGTTATAGTTAGAGCCGCCGTAGCGTGGATTGTACTGCAGCATTCCATCGGGATACTGCGGATGAGGCTCGAGAAGATAGCCCTGCTCAACAGTCGGTCCACCCACAACAGAGGTTGCAGGCAGAGCGCCATAGAACGGATTCGGTACCTGTTTCAACAGCTGGCTCTGTAGAGAATCATATTGATCCGGAAGCTGATTCAGGTTGTAGCCGGGGCCGGTATAAGCGCTTGCAATCACAAGATGGGTTCCCTTCGCGCCGGCGTAGGCAGCGGTAATGCTGCTGTTCGGTCCGAGAGCGCGCTGCACGGCAACGTTCCACTGTTGTGTGTAGCCGTAGGGAACATTGGGAACGCCCGCCCAGACTCCAGAACCCAACAGGGCGGTCAACGCCGCCTGGTTGTGGCCGCCTGGCAACACAAAGCCATTCGGCAAGGGATTATCTACCGTGGCAATGAGGGGTTGCCCCCAGGTGTTGGCGTAGGTTGTGTTGGCGCGGTTGAGGGGGTTCAACTGCGGTCCCTCCTGCGCCAAATCCGGCGGCAGGTAAGAGATTCCGTATCCGAGACGAAATACTGTTTGCGGCGTGATTTGATAATCCAACCCGGCGCGGGGAGCAAACAGATGCCAATGCAATTGTTCGTCTCTGGTGCCTGAATACTGCGAGCTGCCCAGCAGCGCCGTGCCACCGGTAAGCGGAACAGAGTTGCCGGTTACAGGATTGGTGTACGAAGAAATCGATCCGATCGTGACCGCGGCAGTGGGCTGCAGCACTGAATCGAGGTCATGTTCCTCTGAGAATGCTCCAGGCTGAGTCCAGCGCAGGCCAGCGGTGATGGTGAGTTTCTTCATCGGCTGATAAGCGTCGGAAGCATACAGAGCGTAGTCATGCAGATAGGCGTGCTCTGTAGCGCCGTACGATGCATCCGTGCTGGAGGGTATGCCCATCAGGAAAGATGCCAGAGCGTTGCCCGTCGAAGTATCTGTGGCAGAAGAGGCAGTAAAGAACGGTGTCGCATTCAGGCCGTAGGTCCAGTATCCATACGCTTCCCATAGCATCTGACGCCATTCCGCGCCGGCTTTGATGGTGTGGTGGCCCAGGATCTTGGTCATGCCTCCGTTGATGCCCCAGACATTGTTGTTCCAGTAGAGCGTGCTCTGGGCAGCACCGATCCCATAACCTTGAATGCCGAGAGCGGGCAAAATACCCAGATTATTCTCGCTTTCGCCCTGAATCGTGCCATAGGCACCGCCCAGCGACGACATATTGAAGCCATTGCTCAAGATGTTCTGGAAGTTGTAGTTCTCAAGGTACGAGAAGTGGATGTCGGCAAGAGTAGAGGGATTGAAGGTGTGACTGTCGCCGATTTCAGCTTCCTGCGTGTTGTTTCCGGTGGGCCCCAGGCCCGTGTTCGTGTGAGTGGGATCGCTGGCTCCATTGTGAGGATTCCAGTAGGTGTAGCGCATAAACAGCGAGTCGTGCGGCTCAGGCGTGATGTCTCCGCGGACATTGAATTGCGTCTGGTAACCCTCAGAGGGCGCGGTGAACGAGAAGTTTGTCGTGCTGGGCGTCTGTGTGACCAGCGCTTCATTCGGGGTCTCCAGTTTGGCAATGTTCTGAGCAGTGGGGTCAATGTAAGTCAACTTGTTGTTGGGCAGCGGCTGGCCGGGCGTGCAGCCATACGACCCGACAGCAGGACAGTAGATAACCTGCGGGTCGGCGGAGAAATCGCCTTTCAGCTCATTTGTGGTGGGCACGGTCTCGCTCGAAGGCTGCGATTGAAGCAGCGACTCATGCTCCCAGGCAAAGAAGAAGAAGGCCTTGTTTTTGATAGCCGGTCCGCCGACATTAGCCCCAAACTGGTTCTGGTGCAGCGGCGTCTTCCCCAGACCGTCGAAGTTGCTGAACCAGTTGTTGGCTTGAATATTCGTATTGCGCACGTACTCGTATGCGCTTCCGTGAAACTGATTTGTGCCGCTCTTGGTCACGATCTCTACAACGCCGCCGCCGTAGCCGCCAAACTCCGGACTTACGTTGCTGGTTGAAACGCGAAACTCCTGCACGGCATCCTGGGTGGGTACAAGCGGGTCTACATTGTTCTCGGCAATATTCTGCTCCATGCCGTCGATAAAGAAGATGCTCTGACCGCTGAAGCCACCGCCAATCTGATAGTTGTTGTAAGCAATCGCCTGCGTCTGGCCATCGCCCTGGTTTGACATGGTACTGCCCTGGGTTCCGCCGCCCGGCACCACACCGGGAATGAAATCGAGCAGGTTGTTCACATTGCGCCCGTTCAGCGGAGCTTCAACCACTTGCAGGCCCTGCACCACGCCGCCGAGCGAGGCGCTCTCTGTCTGCATCTCGGATTGAGAAGCGGTAACGGTCACCGTCTGGCTTTGCGTGCCCAGCTTCAAGGTCACATCCAATCGCAGTACGCCGCCAACCTGTACGTTGACGCCGGTTTGCGCGAGCGACTCAAAGCCCTGCTTTGTCACTGTAACGTCATACGCGCTCGGATTCAGGTTCACGAAGGTATAGTTACCGGCCGCGCCTGTGACCACGGTCTGGCTCGCATTGGTCGCTGTGTTCTTCAGTACGACCGTGGCGCCAGGAATAATTGCGCCCGTGGAGTCGGTCACCTGACCCACAACAGACCCGTAGCTGGTTTGCGCGTGAGCGCCCACCGTAAGGGCGACGCAGCTGAACAGCATCAGCAGCAGGAAAGCTGCTGTCTGCGTCACCGGCAGGCGAAATAACCGATGAGCCCAGGATTTCATCGCCAGGTTTGTTTGTTTGATCCTCATAAAGCCTCCTGCTTTCAATTTCTTTTCCCAAATTCCCGTGCCAACTCGCCGTTGAATCAAGGCAAGACGGAGTTGCGTATGCGAGGGTCCGGATACGGCCCATTGGCCAGCCGAAACCCATCAACTGACGATCCCCTACCGGGTCCATTGGCAGCGCGGCAAACGTTCTTCTGCGATTCGTATTCCCTGAAACGCAGAACCGGGGAATGCGGCTTACCAAATTTCAACGAAATGCTAGATATGCAAGTCGAAGTTGTCAACAACAAAGTGATTGACTGCATTTACATATTCTGATAACTTGTAATTACATGTTATGCAATTATTGATAAGAAAAGAGTTACGATCCCCGCTGGAAAAACACGCAAGAGCCATTGCCAGAGGCCTCTGTCAAGTCTCAGATCAAGAGACGGCAAGTTGATAGGCATACTTGACGGAGCGCGATAATACTTGTCACGCTCGAATGAAGTGAGGAAAGATGGCAGACGATCTCGGACTTGAGTCTCTCGGAGGAACCCCAAAGTACAAGCAGATCTATAACCGCCTGCGGAGCGCTCTGGCGAAACGCGAATTCGCGATAGGCGACAAGCTGCCGAGCGAAAACGAACTTGTCGAGCAGTTCGGCGCCAGCCGGCCCACGGTCAGCCGCGCTCTGGCCCAATTGGAGAACGAAGGTCTGGTCGAGCGCAGGGCTGGCTCGGGAACATTCGTTCTGGCGGAGAAGAGCGCTGAGAATCTCGTTCTTGGCCTGCTGATTCCGGACCTTGGAGAGACTGAGATCTTCGAGCCCATCTGCCGTGGCATCTCTATTGAGCGCAGTGGTCCCTCACACGATCTGCTCTGGGGGGCAACGCTCTCTCCAGGAGCGCCGGTTGAAGACCAGGCGCAACAGCTCTGCGACTATTATCTGCAGCGAAAGGTCTCGGGCATTTTTTTTGCTCCCCTGGAACTGGCTGCGCGGAACGAGGAGATCAACCGCCGCATCACAACCGCTATTGACGAAGCCCGGATTCCGATTGTCCTTCTGGACCGGGACATCTACGCATATCCGCAACGCAGCAAGTACGATCTGGTGACCATCGATCATCGCCGCGCCGGATTTGTGATTGCCCACCATTTAATTGAGCGCGGCGCCAAACGCATTGTCTTCTTCAGCCGGCCCCATTCGGCGCCCACTGTGGCCATGCGCAATGCGGGTGTCTTTGAAGCGATCCAAGCATCCGCGGATCGTCACGCCTGCGGGTGGAAAGAAAGCGGAGATCCCAACGACGTTGCCCTTATCCGCTCCATCCTTGCCCATCATCGGCCAGACGCTTTTATCGGAGCCAACGATTTTACCGCAGCACGACTGATGACCTCGCTGAATACCCTCGGCATCGATGTTCCATCTCAGGTAAAGGTAACGGGCTTTGACGATGTGCGCTATGCGAGCCACCTGCAGACACCGCTCACGACCATACACCAGCCCTGCCTTGAGCTGGGCGCAACGGCCCTTGCCGCCATGTTTGCCCGCATTGCGAATCCTGCCATGCCGGCCCGCGACTATCTCCTCGACTTCAAACTCGTTGTCCGCCAATCGACGGCTTTATCAAACCCCGGCAGCCCAGCGATTCCTGTGCTGGCAAACAGTGCCAAGGGAGAATAATCCGCGAGCACGATACTGACCGGCATTGCGGACCTTGCTGGACGGAAACATAAAGGGGAGTGGACAGTGAAGATTCTTAGCATGGGCGAAGTCCTCTGGGACGTATTTGGCGTGGAGGAGTACCTCGGAGGCGCGCCCCTGAATTTTTCAGCCATATTGCAGAGGCTTGGAAACACGGCCGCGGTGCTGACCGCCGTCGGCAAAGATGAGCGTGGCGTGAGGACACTCAAGGCCATGCAGAGCCTC
>Ga0302319_10009738_pt1 | contig 18423 bp, 12 predicted proteins | sample Bog_T0_2_FD_203319 | JGI IMG/M metagenome (GOLD analysis project Ga0302319, IMG submission 203319) | Peat permafrost microbial communities from Stordalen Mire near Abisko, Sweden - Bog_T0_2 | ecosystem: Environmental > Terrestrial > Soil > Wetlands > Peat | place: Sweden: Abisko, Stordalen Mire...
CATGGGATAGGCGAGCGCGTTGCGCCCGTTGTTGCCGCCGTAATGCCGGCCGCGACCGGCCAGCAGCACGATGCTCTCCGGATCGCGCACCGGCAGCATGCGGAGGATTAGTTGGTTCACGAGCGAGAAGATCGCGGTGTTGGCTCCGATCCCGAGCGCCAGGGACGACACCGCCACCACCGTGAACACTGGGCTTCGGCGAAAAGATCGAAGCGCAAAACGCACATCCGCGAACCATTGCGACACCATGCCGGTTTATACTGGCGACGGCCGAAAAGGTTACGAAATGAATGGGTGGTTTCTAAGCCTGGCGTCCGTCGACACGATTGTCGACGCGGCACGCTGAAGCGTACGCCACAGTTTTCAGGACTAGCGGAGTTCTTTCGCAGGGATTGTGAAAGCAGCTGTATTCACTACGCCCCGGCGCTGGAATTGCACCCAGACTTTATAACTTGCGGCGCGGGGAAAGAAAATATTGAACTGGATATCCGGCCCGCCGCTTGCGTAGATGGGATGCTCATGGATACTGTCGATCAGATCGTTGCTGAGCGCCAGCAGATGCCCCCAGGCGCCTAAATACGGCTCGATTCCATCGCCGGGATCGAGGTGAAAGAACAGCATGGTCTTGTGACCGGGGATCGGCTCGGGCGGATCCATTCGGAGCGAAACCGACATGTTTTCAGTTGTCTTAGCCGTCAGATCAGGTGCGGGCGTTGCGATCGATTGCGTTATCGACTTGTTATACCCGGCAGTTGTTACGAAGCGGGAGAGGAGTTGCGGGGTTCCCCCGGTGGGATAGCAATCGGCCAGCAATCGATAGATGCCGGGCGTGGGCAGAGTGGTTGTGAAACGAAAAATTCCGTCAGCCCCGAGTTGAGGATGATCGTGCACGAAGTATTTCAAATCCGCGCTGGCCAGAAAAAGATGGAAGAGCTTCTCATGCACGATTTCAAACTTCGTCGCGCGCTTCCCGTTACGAGGATCGATGAGTTCGAATCGCAGTTCCACGGGCTCGCCCGCGGGCAGCTGTGCCGGAGACGTGGTCAGCTTTAACCGGTACTCGATCGGCTGCTGAATGCCCGCTTCCAGCTTCATCCCGCAGCGAGGACATTTGCCTGGCGAAGCGGAACGAACATCCGGATCCATCGGGCAGATGAACTCTACCGGAGGAGCTTGCTGCTGTGCCTCAGCCATTGCAATCAGCAGCGCGATGGGAATCGCAAGGCGCATGGCTAAGGCGCCGGATGAAACGGCCACTTCGCCGTTGTCGAGTATCCGCCATCCACGGCGATCACCTGGCCGGTGATGTAATCAGAACCGGGACCGGCCAGAAACACGGCGAGCGGAGCGATGTCTTCAGGGCAACCCAGGCGGTCGTTGGCCTGTACTCCTTTCAGCCATGTCCGCATTTCTTCGGACTGCCACATATCGCGATTCAGGTCCGTCAGAATAAAGCCCGGGGCAATGCAGTTGACCTGGATGTTGTAGCGCGCCCACTCGGCGGCCAGCGACTTCGTGAGTTGCCCGATTGCGCCTTTTGTAATCGAATAAACCGACATGTAAGGCATTCCCGAGAGCGTCAGCAGGCTCCCGATGGCGATCACTTTACCGCCCTTGCCGCGCTCGATCATTCGCTTGCCGACAAGCTGAGTCAGCCGCACGATTCCATGCAGATTGGTCTGCATGACGTGGTCGTATTCTTCGTCGGTATATTCTTCGAAGCGGCGGCGAACATTGGTGCCGGCCACGTTCACCAGGATATCGACATCGTCAGCGTCATCTGCAGCGCGGCGAATCGAATCCGCGTCCTTCATATCGAGGGCGACAGCACGCCCGTTCAGTTCACGTGCCAGGCTATCCAGCTTATCTTTCGAACGTGCCGCAAGAATCACATCCGCGCCTGCTTCACGCATGCCGCGAGCAATGGCGAGGCCTATGCCGCGACTGGCGCCGGCAATCAATGCGGTCTTTCCATGGAGAGAAAACGGGTTCAAAAGGTTATTCTCTCACTTGCGCTTGATAACATCGAAGTACACTTATGAGCTTTTCCGATTCCTTTTTCGCCGCAAAATTCGGCATTTCGCGGGGCGATCTGGAAAATTATCTTTCCGAGGCGTTGTCCCGCGGTGGCGACTATGCCGATCTGTATTTTGAATACCTGGCGACCAGTTCGCTGAGTATCGACGAATCCATCGTGAAAAGCGCCACTCAGGGCGTTTCGCTGGGCGTCGGCGTACGCGTGATTTCGGGCGAGCGCACTGGCTACGCTTATTCCGACGATCTTAGTCCGGAGAAAATCAAACACGCCGCGCAGGTGGCCGCGATGATCGCTTCAGGCCCCGCGAAGGTGGAGAAGACGCCGCTTCAGGAAGGCGCCAAACGCAACCTCTATCCGGTGGTTACCGCACCGAGCGAAACCGCGTTTAAAGCCCGTGTTGAACTCGCCCAGCGTGCGGAACGCGCCGCCCGCGCTTACGATTCGCGCATCTTCCAGGTGCAGGTTGTATACGCCGATAACCTGCGACATGTGCTGGTTGCCACCAGCGATGGTTCTTTAAGTTTCGACCGCCAGCCGCTTGCGCGTATGAGCGTTTTCGCGCTCGCCCGCGATAAAGAAGGCGCGCCCCAACAGGGCCATGCCGGCGGCGGCGGCCGCTATGAACTCGACTGGTTTCAGAACGAACGAACGCCCGAATATTTCGCTGGCGAAGCCGCCCGCCAGGCGATCGTGCAGTTGGGCGCAACCGATGCTCCGGCTGGTGAACAGATCGTGGTGCTCGGCCCTGGCTGGCCTGGCGTTCTGCTGCATGAAGCGGTGGGCCATGGACTTGAAGCCGATTTCAATCGCAAGGGCGTTTCGGCGTTCAGCGGACGGATCGGCCAGCAAGTCGCCAGTCCGCTCTGCACTGTTGTCGACGATGGCACTATCGGCGGCCGCCGCGGGTCGCTGAATGTCGACGATGAAGGGAATCAGACGCAACGCAACGTCCTGATTGAAAACGGCATCCTGCGCGGCTATCTTCAGGACAAGCTTTCGAGCCGTATTCTCGGTAGCCCCGCGACCGGCAGCGGCCGCAGAGAAAGCTACGAACACATCCCGATGCCGCGCATGACAAATACTTTTATGCTGGCCGGCGAGAGCGATCCCGCCGACATCATTCGTTCCGTGCCGCGCGGCCTCTACTGCGCGAATTTCGCCGGCGGCCAGGTGGATATCACGAGCGGAAATTTCGTGTTTTCGGCATCGGAAAGCTACCTCATCGAAGACGGCAAACTCACGCGCCCCGTGCGCAATGCCACGCTGATCGGCAACGGCCCCGAGGCCATGAAATATGTCAGCATGGTCGGCAACGATCTGAAGCTCGACGAAGGCATCGGGGTGTGCGGCAAAGAAGGCCAGAGCGTGCCGGTAGGTGTCGGTATTCCCACTGTGCGCATCGACCGCATGACTGTCGGGGGCACCGCTTGAACTTCGACGCGCTTCCTGAAATCGCACAGTCCACAATCAAACAGGCACTTGCGGCGGGCGCGACGGACGCCGAATGCACCATTTCGGACGGCGCCGAATTCTCGGCTAACGTGCGCATGGGTGAGCTCGAAACGCTCAAAGAAGCGGGTTCGCGCGGGGCGGGTCTGCGCGTGCTGATCGGCAGGCGCATGGGGTCTTCCTATACTTCCGATCTCACGGCGGAAGGCATACGTGTGATGGTGCAGTCGGCTATCGATCTGGCGGCGCTTACGACTGAAGATCCGCATGCCAGCCTGCCGGATGCCGATGAGCTTGGGTCGCTTGAGACCGATCTGGGGTTGTATTCCGAAGATGTCGCGGCTCTCGATACCGACCGGAAGATCGACGCCGCAAAGCGAGCCGAGGCCGCGGCGCTGGCGTTCGATCCGCGCATTTCGAACTCCGAGGGCGGCTCGTTCGATTCCAATATTTCCGGGCGGGTCTTCGCCAATTCCCGCGGCTTCATGGGCTCTTATCGCTCCAGTTACTGCTCAATCTCCGCAGTCCCCGTAGCCATTCTCGATGGCGCCATGGAGCGAGATTACTGGTTCACGTCCGCACGCTATTTTAAAGGCCTTGAAGACCCGGAGTATGTGGGACGCACGGCGGCTCAGCGCGCACTTCGCCGTCTGGGCGCGGTGAAAGTGGATACGCAGAAGGTTCCCATCATCTTTGAACCGCGAACCGCGCGTTCTCTGCTGGGCAATCTTTTTGAAGCGGTGGAAGGCCGGTCTATTTATCGCGAAGCTTCGTTCCTCGCGGGCAAGCTCGGTGAGAAGATCGCCGACGAGCGCTTCACGCTTATCGATGACGGAACCATTCCGCACCTCTTCGGCTCACAGCCGTTCGACGACGAAGGCGTGCCGACCCGCCGCACTCCTGTTATCGAAAAAGGCGTGCTGAAAAACTACCTGCTGAACACGTATACTGGCCGAAAGCTGGGTATGAAAACCACTGGTAATGCATCGCGCGGCATCACCGGCAACGCCGGTATTGGGCACGGCAATTTCTATCTTGAAGCAGGCGACAAATCGCCTGACGCGATTCTCCGCGGGGTAAAGAACGGCTTTTTCGTAACCGAACTGATCGGCAGCGGAGTCAATACCGTAACCGGGGATTATTCGCGCGGCGCGGTCGGCCTTTGGATTCGCGATGGCGAATTTGCGTTTCCCGTTTCGGAGGTTACCATCGCCAGTACGCTTCAGGAAATGCTGATGGGGATCGCGGAGATTGGCAACGATCTCGAGTTCCGCGGCTCCGTCTCGGCCCCGACCGTCATGATCGGAGAAATGACCGTTGCCGGACGTTAAAATCTCCCCTGTCGGCATTGTGATGGGACTCGGAGTGGCGTTGATTGCGGGCGCTTTCGGCTGGCTTACTTTCGGTCCAAAACCTAAGTCACTGCCGCCACCGGTGTTGACTGCCGAAGCCAGGGCTTACCTGCCTTACCTGAAGCTTTCGCCGGAGACTCACATGCAGGCGGCGGAGAGCTATGTGCAGTCGCGGTTGGTGGAGATTCTGGGCGATATTACCAACGCGGGTAATCGCAAGGTGAAGGTCATCCAGGTGACCTGCGTTTTCTACGATTATTCGGGACAGGAGATTTCGCGCGAGCGAGCTTACGTGCTGGATGGGAGAGCGGGTCCGCTGGAACCTGGCAAATCGAAGGCTTTCCGTTTGGCTTTTGATACTGTACCCGAGAGCTGGAATCAGGTACTTCCTCAACTGGTCATCGCGCAGATTCAATTTGAGTAAGGTCTTCTCAGTCGGGAGGCCATGCTACCCTGTGCCCCAAAGGCATGAAACACGTATTCCTGACTCTGATCCTGGCCACTGCGGCTGCGGCCCAAACCCACCCCACCATCCTTCGCGCCGCGCGGCTGCTTGACGTCGAATCCGGCCAGATGCTGGCCCCTGGCGAAATCCTGGTGGAAGGCGACAAAATTACGGCTGCCGGTTCCACCGTCAACCATCCCGCCGATGCCGAAACGATTGACCTGGGTGACACCACGCTGGTTCCCGGACTGATTGACGCGCATGTCCACCTCTTTCTCCATCCCGGCGCCGAGGACCTGCAGACCGTTCAGGAATCCGTCCCGCAGCGCACCATCCTGGCCGTCACCGCCGCAAAGGCCGACCTGATGGCCGGCTTTACCGCGGAACGCGACATGGGCACCGAGGGTGCGGGCTCGGCCGACACTGCTGTCCGCAACGCGATTAACAAAGGACTCATCCCCGGACCGCGCCTGCGCATCAGCGGCAATGCCGTCGACATCCTTGGCGGCCATGAAGACGCCAATAACTTCAATCCGGAGCAGCACGTTCTCTCCAACGCGACTTACGCCAACAACGCCGACGATCTGATTCGCGTGATCCGCCAGCAATTCAAGGAAGGCGCGGATTTCATCAAGATCTACGAGACGGGCCGCGATTCTACGGCGGGCGGCCACTTTTCGACGCCATACCAATACACGGAAGCAGAGCTCACGGCGGCCGTGAAAGAAGCGGCGCGCGTGGGTAAGGTGGTCGCAGTCCATGCTACGGGCGAGCCTGGCACGCTTTACGCCGCCCGCGCGGGAGTGGTTTCGATCGACCATGGCAATCAGCTCAGCGACGAAACCATGCGGATCATGAAAGAGAAGCACATCTTCGTTGTGCCGACGTTCACCATTACCGAACGATCGGCCGGATATCGCATGCATGTGGAGGAATTCAAGAAGCAGATCGCAGCGGGAGTGCTTGTGGCTATGGGTTCGGACGTCGGTCCTTTCCCTCACGGGACGCAGGCGCGCGAATTCACGCTTATGGTGCAGAACGGTTTGAGCGCGTTAGGCGCTATTCAGGCGGGCACTTTGAATGCCGCCGAGCTCCTCGGGTGGAAGGGGAAAATCGGGGCGCTGAAGGCGGGTTATTTCGCCGATATCGTCGCGGTGCCCGGAGACCCCCTGAAAGATATCACCGTGCTGGAACATGTGAGGTTCGTAATGAAGGACGGGGTGGTTTACAGGAAAGATTAGCCAATCCTGTAAGTGTGGCGTACGCTTCAGCGTGCCGCGTCGAGAATCTTCTCGACGGACGTGCTTATGACCGAGAATTTTCTGCCATGCGGCAACTATCTCTCAGATGGAATCGCACCGCCGATTCCCGCACATTTATCCGGAAGACACTCCGCTTTTTGTCACCTTTAACCTGCAGGGGAGCATTCCGCGTTCGCATCTGCCACCGCCAGGACCTTTGACCTTCGGGGAAGCTTTCGTTTGGCTCGATCGGAGGCTCGACAGGGCCACCACCGGCCCCTTGTTTTTGAAACGGCCCAATATTGCAAAAAACTGTGGTCAGCTCCATTCGCTTCGGTGAGGATGTTCGTCAATTCGAGCTCGGCGCCTTCGTCGTGATGCCTAACCACGTCCATCTCTTAATTACGCCTCATATGGCCCCGAGTCGTCTTATGCAATTGCTGAAGGGCGTGACCGCCCGGGCGGCAAACAAGATCCTCGGTCGAACCGGTGAAACTTTCTGGCAGAAGGAATCTTACGATCACTATGTGCGGAAACGGGGAGGAGTTCCGTCGGATTCGTTTGTACATCGAGAACAATCCGGTTGCAGCCGGGCTGGTTCGGCAGCCTTCCGATTTTCCCTGGTCCAGCGCGACCGTCGAGAAGATTCTCGACGCTGCACGCTGACGCGTGCGCCACATCCATTAAGACAGGGTTTGATTTCAATTAGTACAGGATTCGGGTTCGGATGGTTCCCTGGACTCCATCGAGGCGGCGCTTAAGATTCAACGATTCCTCGCGCTCGCTCTCCACGTCGATCACCACGTACCCGATATTCGGATTCGTCTGGAGATACTGGGCCGCGATGTTAATGCGCAGCTCCGAAAAGACAGCGTTGATGGACGACAGCACGCCTGGCTGATTCCGATGTATATGCAGGATTCGATGATGACCGGGATGCTCCGGCAGCGTCACTTCGGGGAAATTCACGGCCGTAACCGTAGACCCGTTATTGCTGTACCGCACCAGTTTCTCGGCCACCTCGCGCCCGATATTCGTCTGCGCTTCCACCGTGCTCCCGCCAACATGGGGCGTCAGCAAGACATTATCCCGCCCGCGCAAAATGGAGACGAACTCATCGCTGCCCTTCGGCTCTTTGGGAAAAACGTCGATGGCCGCGCCCTCGATTTGGCCCGAATCGAGCGCTGCCGCCAGAGCCTGGATATCCACCACCGTCCCGCGTGAAGCGTTGATGAGCTTCGCGCCGGGTTTCATCAGCGCCAATTGTTCAGCCCCGATCATGTTGCGCGTCAGCGGCGTCTCGGGCACATGCAGGGTGACCACATCGGACGCGCTCAGCAATTCATCCAAAGACGATGCCTGACGCGCATTCCCCAACGCCAGTTGAGTCTCAATGTCGTGAAAAATAACCTTGAGCCCAAGCCCCTCGGCCAGCACGCCTACCTGGGTCCCGATGTGCCCGTATCCCACGATGCCGAGCGTTTTGCCGCGCACTTCATGCGAGCCCGCGGCCGTCTTCGGCCACCTGCCCCGATGAGTCTCTGCATTACGCCACGGAATGCCGCGCATCAGCATCACCGTTTCCGCGACTACCAGTTCCGCTACGCTTCGAGTATTCGAAAACGGCGCGTTGAACACCGGAATGCCGCGATCCTGCGCGGCTTTCAAATCCACCTGATTGGTTCCAATGCAGAAGCAGCCCACGCCCGCCAGCCTGGGCGCGGCTTCGAAGACTTCCTCGGTCAGCCGGGTGGCCGAGCGGATGCCAATGAAATACGCGTCGCGAACCGATTCCAGCAACTGCTCCTTCGCAAGCGGCTTCGGATGAAACTCGATATCGTTATACCCGTCAGAACGAAAGATCTCAAGGGCACTGGTATCGATTCCCTCCAGCAGGAGGATTCGAATCCTGTTTTTGTCAAGGGAAGTCTTATCGGAAGAGATGTCGCTCAAATCAAACCGATTATCTCATCCGTGCAGGAATTCATATAATGTTTGCGCGGGCCCCCATCGTGCTTCACAAACGCTTAGCGCTCATTATGATCCACGCCGCTGCGCTCGCCGCAACGCCGCCTGGCCTTAAACAAAACGAATACAGCCACCGCGTCTGGCGAATCGAAGACGGACTGCCTGAGAATCGCATTCGGACCATTACCCAGACTCCGGACGGCTATCTATGGGTGGGCACCGCCGAAGGTCTGGCGCGTTTCGACGGCGTCCGCTTCACCGTCTTCGATCGCGCTAACACACCCGCGCTGGGCGATGACGGAATCCTGGCTCTGCGTCTGGGCAGCGATGGCACGCTCTGGATCGGCACCGAAGGCGGAGGTCTTGTGAGTTACAAGGCCGGTTCCTTTCGCAACTTCGGGGTGAGCGAGGGAATCACCAACGGTTTCGTTCGCGCGATCTATGAAGACGTCCGCAAGACGCTCTGGATCGGCACGGACCGCGGCTTCTTCCGCCGTGCGGGCGACCGTTTCGAACGCCTGGATAATACACCGGACATCCCCCTGGCCACGGTCCCAAGTATTGCCCAGGACGAGACAGGCCGCCTCTGGGCAGTCAGCCCGGGAGGACTGCTCACGATAGAGAGCGGCCGCCTGGTCCGGTCTCCGCATTCCTGTAATACATCGCAAATCCGCGGGCTGCGTCCGTCGGGCCAGGGCTTTTTGTGGGCGGCTCAGAGCGTGGGAGGCGGCCGCCTTAAAGACGGCTGCGTCATGCCCGATTCGCGCTTTCCGAGTGCCACGATCCGCACCATCGTTGCCGATCGCGACGGCAATTCCTGGATCGGCAGCGAAGGCCACGGGCTCTTCCGCATGTCACAGGGCAAGGTGAGTCCCTTCCCCGCGTCCATTTTGCCCGGCAATACGGTTAACGTCATCTTTGAGGACGCCGAGAGCAACCTCTGGGTGGGCTGCGAGGATGGCCTGCTGCGCCTCAGCCGAAGTTCGGTGCTTGACATCGGCACGGCTCAGGGGCTTGAGGACGAAGACGTTCAAACCGTCTATCCGACGGGCTCGGGAGACCTCTGGATCGCCACAGTCACGGGCCAGGTATACAGCATCTCCGCCACAGAAGTGAAGCGTCAGAAATTACCCGCGGCCGCGGCGAATCTGCTGATCCGCACGATCTATCAGGATCGTATGGGCGTGTTCTGGCTGGGAACTTTCGGATCGGGCGTGGTCCGTCTTTCCGGCGCCAATGCCACTGTTTACTCGAAGGCGAACGGCATGCGCAATAACAGCCTGCGGCAGATTCTCGAAGACGCCGCGGGCAACATCTGGTTCGCGCTGGCGAGCGGTGTGTCGCGGTGGGATGGCGCTCATTTTCGCAATTACTATCTGGAAGACGGGCTCTCCTATCCGAGCACGCGTTGCCTGCTGGCCGAACCGGGCGGCGACGTTCTGGTGGGAACGGACGCGGGGCTGAACCGAGTGCACAACGGGGACATCGCTCACGATTCCGAGTTTGCCGCCGTCTCGCGTGAGGCCATCTGGTCACTCTATGAAGATTCCGCGGGAACGCTGTGGCTGGGCACGCGCGGAGGCGGGCTGCTGCGCTATAAAGCTGGCTCCATTGCTCGCTTCAATCGGGATAACGGGCTCATCTCAAACACGATCTTCGCCATCCTTGAAGACAAGAATGCCAATCTCTGGATCAGCACTTCTTCCGGCATCGCGTCGGTTCCGCGCCGCGAGCTGGACGCCGCCGCGGAGCATCCTCAACCCATTCACATCACGCCCTATGGGACCGCCGACGGCATGGCCAGCAGCCAGATGAACGGCGGCACTCAGCCGGCCGGAGCGCAAACCGCTTCGGGAGACCTCTGGTTCGCGAGCGTTAAAGGCGCGGTTCGCGTCAACCCCAACAACGCGCCGCAACGCCGTATGCTGCCGGTGCTGATCGAGAAGATTGTCGCCGATTCGCGCACGATTCCGCTTTCATCGCCCATCGCGATTCCCCCCGGTCATGGGCGCCTGCAAATCGACTTTACCCTTTGCGACCTTGTGTCGCCCCAGCGCGTCAGCTTCCGCTACAAGCTGGAAAACTTCGACGAAAACTGGACACCCGCTTTGCGCGCGCGTTCGGCGAACTATACCAACGTGCCGCCGGGCAACTACACCTTTCACGTTGTTGCCACCGACCCCGGCCTTCCCTCCGGCTCCTCGGAAGCGACGCTGGCTTTCACGCTGCAGCCTGCCGTTTACCAGACCGCCTGGTTCTATGCATTGCTGGTCCTGGCCGGTGCCGCGATGGTTTGGGGCGGTTTCGCTTTCTTCGCGCGCCAGACGCGAGCCCGCTACAATCTGTTGCTCGCGGAGCGTACAAGGCTGGCGCGTGAGATGCACGACACCGTGATCCAGGGATGCGTCGGTGTTGCCACGCTGCTCGAAGCAGCCGCGGGCTTCCGTCCTCTCGATGGGGCCGAGTCGGAAAAGCTTGTCGATCAGGCTCGTGTGCAGGCCGCAAAGACGCTTGAGGAAGCACGAGAAGCGGTTTGGGATCTGCGCCGACCGCAGCCTACAGAGTCGTCCGTCACTGTACTGTTCGATCTGGCGCGCGAGCTCGGGAGCGAGCATGAGATTCAGATCGATACCGAAATCGAAGGCAATGGGCAGGAATCGTTGAATGCCGAGCTTGACCGGACGATTCTCTTAGTGGGAAGAGAAGCGCTGTGCAACGCCGTGGCCCATGCCAAGCCGGCCCGCATCGCGGTGCGCGTTATCTACACGCCGTTCGATGTCAGCCTGGAAGTGGCCGACGATGGCATCGGCTTCGAGGCGCGCCGGAGCGTGCCCGCCGAAAGCAGACACTTCGGCCTGGTCGGGATGCGCGAACGCGTGGAGGCCGTGGGTGGGGCATTTCGCATCGACAGCAGACCGGGCGCGGGCACTAAGGTTACCGCGACAATGCCTACAACTCAACGATTCCACGCCGCAGTGCCGTAACAGCTGCGCCGGTGCGGTCGCTCACATTCAGGCGCGCGAGAACGATGTTCACGTGCCACTTCACGGTGGATTGCGAGATGCCCAGTTCTTCGCCGATCTGCTTATTGCTCATCCCCTTCACGATCAGCTTCAGCACCTGAAGCTCGCGCGTGCTCAGTTCGGAATTTGGGGGACGGTTGGCCAGCGAATCGAGCACAGGTTGCGGCACATAGCGCAGACCCATATGAACGTTGCGGATTGCTTCGATGAGTTCGTGGCTGGGCATTCCTTTGAGCAGGTAGCCCTGGGCGCCGGCATTCAGGCCGCGATAGATATCTTCGTCGCCCTTGTACGTGGTCAGGATGATGATGCCGGCCTGCGGGAAATCCTTGCGGATGGCTTTTACCGCTTCTACGCCACTCATTACGGGCATTCGGAGATCGATCAGGGTGACGTCCGGCAATAACTGCGGAAACATCTGAACCAGTTGTTGTCCGTTCGAAGCCTCGCCCACAACCTGCATTCCAGGCTCGGACTGGATGATTGCGGCGAGCCCTTTGCACACTACCGGATGGTCGTCCGCAATCGCCACCCGAATCATTTCACTTCTCGGCACCGCCATCAACATATCACTTACTCACATTCGAGCGCTGGTGGCACTGGCCAAAGGTATGGTGATTGAGTCTCGCGCCGTTTGATAGAATCCGAGCCTGTAGTCGAATGAAAATCAGAACTGTATCCACCGCAATACTGCTGGTTATTCCGGCTTGTTTTTTCGTTCTTCGGGCTCAGCAACCTTCGAAATCGGTGTGGGACGGGGTGTATACCAAAGCGCAGGCCGACCGGGGTCAGCCGCTCTATAAGCAATACTGTGCCTCATGCCATGGCGACATGCTGGAAGGAATCGAAATGGCCCCTGCGCTTGCGGGCGGAGGATTTATCGACAACTGGGCCGGCCAAAGCATGGGGGATCTGTTCGAACGGATTCGTGCCACTATGCCGAGAGATAAGCCTGGCCGACTGAGCCGGGACGTCAACGCGGATATCACGGCTTATATGCTTAGCTTCAATCAATTCCCGTCGGGCGAGACCGAATTGCCGCGCGATACGCAGGTACTGCAGCAGATACGAATCGACGCCGCTAAGCCGAAATAGCCCAGGCAAGATAAAGCTGCTGTTGGTAGTGCTATTGTCTCTGGCAGGCGCCGCTTTGCTTGCGGGGGTTGACGCCTCGCTGGCCGGCAAGTTTGACCGCGGCCCGCCGTCATTCCGGCAAGGCCGTTGTCTTGCTGAAACAACCACGCGGGATTTGCGACTATATTGTGTGCGCTGCGTTCTGTTCCTCATTCTCGCCGTTTCAGGATGCCTCGCCCAGACACCTGAGATTACCGCCGTATCGCCGTCATCCGTGCCGGGCGGATCACCGGCCTTTTCGCTGTCGCTCACCGGCACCAACTTCTGCGGCGGCTCGAAGGTGTCGTGGATCACGACTGCCCAACCGCCCGTCAACTACACGCTTTCCTCCAGCTATGCGTCCAACACACTCACCGCCGCGGTGCCTGCCACTCTCGTCGCGGTACCTGCCGTCGCCACCCTCTACGTGATCAATGGGCCGGGCGTCTGCGGCACGGGATTGGGCGGAGTCTCAGCCGCTGTGAGTTTTGTCGTCTCAGCTGTCTCGTCGACTCCCAATCCGGCGATCGTCCTCAAGCCGCAGGTCCTTTACGCCGGCACCGTTCAGGGATCGAAAACGAAGCTTCGCGCCGGCATCTCTTATCGAAACGTCAACGGCACGCCGACCACAAAGCCTTTAAATGGCGACGATTTCTCGGTGACAGGAGGGGAATGGCTCGCCGTGGACGCGCAATCCGCCGCCGACATCGCTTCCGGAACGTTGTGGATCGAGATGGACCCCACCAACCTTACGACCGGAAGTTATCTTGGTTACGTGGTATATCCCGGCCTGAACCCCTTGTCTGGCGGCTCTGCGGGCGTAGTTTTCGGACCGAGCAGTTCGAAACCTCGTGACACGGCGAGTACCTGTAATCAGGTTTCGACGGCGGTTGTATTCACGATCGGAAACCCGGGACTCTCGGTGAGTCCGCTCAATCCCGTGCTCACACCAGGCCAGAACATGGTGAATATGACGGTTAACTCGATCTCAGGGCTGGGCTCCGACACGCCTTTGCCGATGCAGATCATCGCGTCGACCGATGACGGATCGGGAGCGCCGTGCTGGCTCTCGATACCACTGAATACGCCGCTCCAGACAGGCAGTCCGTTCGCGGTAACGGCCACGGGCACGAACACGGCCGCCGGGCTCTACTTCGGCGGAATCAGCGTTCAGGCCGGCAGTTCCGCGGCATCGAACGTGGTCGTATTCCAGAATGTGTCGGGCTCTCAGACGCTGGATGTGGGCGGCAATCAGACATTGACCGTGAACGACGGAACAAATATCGGAATGCTTCATGTGGCCGCCATTCCCGATAGCCCATCGCTTCCGATCACCGTGACTTGCGGCGGCTGCGCAGGCGCTTCGCTCGCGGCCTCCTGCAGCGGGTGCGGCGCCGGCGCGGCCGGCCAGACAACCATCACTGGGATGACGCCGATGGACCTCACGCTGACGGTAACGGACGCGAGCCGGTTCGTCCCCGGGCAGGCGCTGCTCAACATTACATCAGCGGGGGCCCCTTCGGTAAGCGTGCCGATTACAGTGAGCGACCCTTCGAGCGACGATCCTCCGGTGATTACGTACCTTCGGGACGCGGCCGGCTTCGGTCCCGTGCTTGTGCCCGGCGAGTGGGCTGCGATCTTTGGGAACAGCCTTTCGGCAACGACTCGCCCATGGGCCAGCACAGACTTCACCAACGGAACCGTGCTGCCCATCAATCTGAGTGGAGTTCGTGTCACGTTCGGCGGAATACCCGCGCCGGTGTATTACATCAGCCCGGGGCAGATCAACGTGCAGGTGCCCGCCGGGGTAATCGGTTCGGTCCCGGTTGTGGTGACCTCGCCCGCCGGGTTGACCAGTCCCGCTGTCAATGCAGCCGTGGCGGCCAACGGTCCGGCGATCTATTCTTATCAGGCCGGCAGCAACATCTATGCAGTGGCCACTCATGCCAACGGGACGCTGATCGGCGATCCGGCTGTGGAGCCGACGGCCACCAAAGCGAAGGCCGGCGAGACCATTGTGATCTATGTCAACGGACTTGCGGCGTCCCCGTCGGGAACGATTCTGGGCGCCATCCCTTACACCGCGAGCCCCGTCACGGTTTCGTTTAACACGGCATCGTTCAATTCGACCCCTGTTACCGCCGGCTACGCGGGAGTTGCGTTCGCGGGCGGCTTTCAGGTGAATGTTACGGTGCCGGCGGGTCTTACGGCGGGTAACTATGCCGTTAGTGTTTCGACCCTGGGAAAATCGTCACAGACCGGCGTCATTCTGCCTGTTGGCCCCTAAGCCGACGTCAGAACGACAGCCGCAGCTGCAATTGAATTTGTCGAGCGGTTTCGGTAAACGGCGTCGACGCGGGAAAACCCGTCGAGGTGCCCACGCGCCCATACGTGGCAACCCCCTGGCCCGACGTCTCCAGTATCGAACCCGGTTGGTTGAGATTCGCGTGGTTGAGAAAGTTGAAAGCATCGGCGCGAAAGGTGAACCGCGCGGTTTCGCCAAGCCTCGGCAACGGGAAACTGCGGCTGAGTGAAACGTCGAGGTTGTAGAACCCCGGACCGCGAAACTCATTCCGCCCCGAGTCGCCCACCGCGCCCGCCGCCGGCGAGGTGAAAGCCGCTGGATTAAACCAGTTCACGCCACCCGCCACAGGACTCCCCTGTCCTGAAAAAATCAGGCTCGGCTGCGCAATGTTCGCGGGATTGTTGAAGAGCTCCGTGTGAAGGAACGCGATGTTCTGAGGGACCTCCACTGTGAAGGGAAGGCCGGAACGAATGGCTGCCAGCTGCGAAAATTTCCAGTCGCGAAACCAGACCCGCGCCTTCGATCGGTGTAGAGCGGCGGGGAGACTCCAGATGGAAAAGAAAGCCAGGTTGTGGCGCTGATCGAAATCCGAATTGGCGCGGTCCGCGTTGGGCATGAACTGCGTGGTGAAAGCAGCAGTGGAAACAGGCGATTGCGCGGCGCCGGACAGATAGTCGAGATTGAAAAAGTCTCCGGCCAACGGCTCGCTTTGGATATCGATGGTGTGACTCCACGCATAGGAAGCCTGAAAGTAAAACGCCGGAATGCGATAGCGAAACACGGCGGTCAGCGCGTTATAATCCGAAGTCCCCTGGGTGGAACGGTAGTGGATGTCCGGAAACGCCGGATTAATCCGCCCGTACAGGTTGTTTAACGCCAGGGTCGTGGTACTGAATTCCCGATTCACGATATCGGTGGTAATCAGATTCCTGCCGGCCGACCCCACGCCGTTCACTTCGACAAAAATGTTCGACGCGAGCTGGCGCTGCACTCCGGCGAAGTAGTTGTAGATCTTAGCGTTTCGGATATTGGGGTTGTAAAGAGTGAATTGTGCAGTGTTCTGGTCGTCCTGAGGGGTGATGCCCGAGCTTTTGAGCGACTGAAAACTTGTCAGATAGTTGAAACCTGCGGGCGGGGTAAACTCCCCGAAAAGGTTATTGTTGTTTCGCAGATTCTCCCAGAGATTGTCGAAAGGCCGGTCGAAATAGATTCCGTAGCCGCCGTGCAGCACGGTGCGCGAATTGTCCGGACTCCAGGAGATTCCGGTTCTCAGTCCCCAGTCGTTATTGTCGGATTCGAAGAGTTGACTTGGATAGGGCGCGAGTTTCGCCCCGGCTAGCTGACCAGCAAGAGTTGCGCCGCTGCCGAGCTGAATTATGGCGTCCTCACTGGCGCCACTGGAGCGGGGCGCGCCATAGTTCTCATATCGCAGGCCGAAGTTCAGAACCAGGTTCTTTTTGACTTTGTAAGTGTCCTGAGCGTACAGATAGAACTGCTTATAGCTCCAGTTCCGGTTGTAATCGGGCTGCACAAGCTCCTGAGGAAAGGCCAGGCGCGAGAGGGAAACCAACGCTTCATCCGGTTGGTCCTGGACAAAGGCGTTCAGGCTATTGAAGAAGTAGACGCCATCGCGGTCGGCGGTGAGGTATCCGTCGATACGGCGCGGCAGGAAGCCGCCGCCAAACTTGACAATGTGCCTGCCTGCGGGCTTCGTTGCGTTGGCAACCAGTTCCTGGCTTATACTTCTGTTCCGGTAGCCATAAAAAGCCGGGCTGCCCGGCAGTGAGAGTCCGTCGCCCACCGACAGGGTGGGGACCTCCGAGTGCGGGCGGTCGAAGCGCAGGTCGTCCGAGCTCCAGCCGAAGCGCACTTCGCCGAGTAATCCGCCAGGGACCTGTCCGCTCCAGGCGCCCGCAAAGCTCGACACGTTCTCGTCGAGCGCGGTGGAGAAGCCCTGGTAGGGAGTCCAGAGAAAATCGGGGTTAGACGATCGTGAAAGAGTCAGTCTGGCCATGAAGCGCTGCTTACCTCCAGGCAAGAGATAATCGACGCGGGGCTGCAGCAGCAGACGGTCGAGTGCGGCGGGCGGCGCCAGAGTCACAGCGCACACATTGTTCGGACAATTCGTCTCACCAGGCTCCGCGGGTGTCGGATACTGGCGAAGCAACTGCCCAGCGATCGTGTTCGCCGGGGGAAGATAAGTCGGCAGGAGCAGGACGAACGGTTGAGTCTGCTGCCGGCTGCGGAAACGGAAGTAATCTTCCGAAAACGAATAAAACAGCGAGTTACGGATCAGCGGTCCGGCCCAGAAGATACCGGGTTCCCACTGCTTCAGGGGCGTGCGCTGCAGGCCGGCGAGATTGTTCTGAAAATCGTTGCCGTTCAGCGCATCGTTCTCCAGGATTGAATAAATGGTCAAGTGCATTGCATTTTGCCCCGAAGCCGTTATCGCGTTCGCCAGATATCCTCCCGTTCGGCCGTACTCAGCCGAGAAGTTATTGGTGGAGATCCGATATTCCTGAATGGCTTCGGGAGGCGGCAGCGCCAGCGGCCCGGTAATCAGGTAGTTGTTATTCTCCACGCCATCCAGCAGGAAGTTGGACGATGAAGGCCGCTGCCCGTTGATTACGAGTCCCAGGCTGCGAGAGGTAGGGGCGTCGGAAGTGGCGCCGGCGATAGTCGCCAGCATGGTGTAGACATCGCGGCCATCGAGCGGCAGATCTTTGAGGGCCTGCGAATCGATTACATATGAGATTGTCGATTGCAGAGCGCTGGTGTTGCCTGGAACCAGCAGGACGCCGGCGGATTCCAGCCTGTCCACGTCGGTGGCATAATAATCCAGAATCACTTTGCCATCGGGCGGCGAGTAGGTTTTCGAAGTCTTGTCCCAAATATCGGACGCGGGACGCAGCGCGAAATCCAGACTGAGAGCCGAGGCTACGGCGAGTTGGAGTTCGTTGACTTCCTGGGTCTGATAGCCGGCCTTGCTCACCCGGATTCGGTAGGTGCCTGGAGAGAGCAGCGGCAGGGTGTAAAAACCGCTGTTGTCGGTCTGGGGATGGTCGGCGGATGGCTGCGGCTCATCGGAGCCGGAATGAAACCAGTACTCGATGGTTGCACCCTGAATGCGCGCCGCGGAAATGCTGTCGGTAACGCGTCCTGAAATTACGCACTGAGTGGTTTGGGCGCGAGCCTGAAAAGGAACTGTCGGAAGGACCGCCAGACATCCGGCAATCGCTGCGAGTTTTGCCGAAGCGCGCATTTGTCCGCCGATGCGCTTTATGGTACACGGGTGCTACACTAAGCGGCCAGCGGAATGCGACTCTTCCTCGCCCTGTCCTGTATCTTAGCGGCTTCTTTTGCGGCCGACGCGCAGACGCAGCCCCCCTGCCGGGCCGTGATCGTTGGCGTGTCTAAGTATGATCTTCGCGAAATCGAGTGGCTGAAGTATGCGCACCTCGACGCACAGGCGTTCGAGAAGTGGGTCAA
>Ga0302319_10009739_pt1 | contig 18421 bp, 20 predicted proteins | sample Bog_T0_2_FD_203319 | JGI IMG/M metagenome (GOLD analysis project Ga0302319, IMG submission 203319) | Peat permafrost microbial communities from Stordalen Mire near Abisko, Sweden - Bog_T0_2 | ecosystem: Environmental > Terrestrial > Soil > Wetlands > Peat | place: Sweden: Abisko, Stordalen Mire...
GGCCAACTGGATGCGCGAAAAAGGCTTCAAAGCCCTCAACGATTTCCGCGGACTCAGCCTCCCCAAAGTCACCGAGTGGAAGCATCTCGACCTCAATTACAAAACCGTAGCCCGCATCGACGAAAACGAATGCATCGGCTGCGAACTCTGCTACGCCGCCTGTTGGGACGGAGCCCATCAGTGCATCCACATGGACCGCGCCCCCGCGCCTCCAAACGGCATCACGATGACGCCCATCCCGAAACTCGACGCCGTCAAACCCACCGCCACCCCGCTGGCAAGAGTCCCGAGAGTAGACGAAACCGAATGCGTAGGCTGCAACCTCTGCGCCCTGGTCTGCCCGGTAGAAGACTGCATAACCATGCAGCAAATCGATAACGGCAAACCCTTCGAAAGCTGGGCCATGCGATCATGACCACCCTAATCCAAAACGGCACCCTCGTCACTGACCGCTACACCTACCACGCCGACATCCTCATCGAAAACGAACGCATCCGCGACATCGCCCCGACCATCCCCGCAACCAACGCCGACCGAGTCATCGACGCCGCCCACATGCTCGTCCTCCCCGGAGGCATCGACGTCCATACCCACATGGACATGCCCTTCGGAGGCACCACCTCCGCCGACGACTTCGAAACCGGAACCCGCGCCGCCGCCATCGGAGGCACCACCACCATCGTCGACTTCGCCATCCAGGCCAAGGGCACGAAGATGCGCGACGCCCTCGACCTCTGGTGGAAAAAAGCCGAAGGCAAGGCCGTCATCGATTACGGGTTCCACATGATCGTGACCGATCTCGGAACCACCGGACTTGAAGACATGGACGACATGGTCCGCGAAGGAGTCGCCAGTTTCAAGCTCTTCATGGCCTATCCGAACGTGCTCATGGTGGACGATGTCACCATCTTCAAAGCCCTCGGCCAGACCGCAAAGAACGGCGCCCTCATCTGCATGCACGCCGAAAACGGCAGCGCCATCGACGTCATCGTTCAAAAGGCTCTCGCCGAAGGCAAAACCGCGCCCATCTATCACGCGCTCACAAGACCTACAAGAGCCGAAGCCGAAGCCGTCCACCGCGCCATCGCTCTCGCCGAAATGGCCGGAGCCCCCGTCTACATCGTTCACCTCTCTTCCGAAGATGCCCTCAACCAGGTCCGCGAAGCCCGCGACCGAGGCCTTCCCGCCTTCGCCGAAACCTGCCCGCAATACCTGCTGCTCTCGATTGAAGAAATGAACCGCCCCGGCTTTGAAGGCGCGAAGTACGTCTTCACCCCGCCGCTGCGCGAACCTCACAACCTCGGCAAGCTCTGGGACGGCCTGCGCCACGACCATCTCCAGGTGGTCTCCACCGACCACTGCCCCTTCTGCTTCGAAGACCAGAAGATCCTCGGCAAAGACGACTTCACGAAAATCCCTAACGGAGGGCCCGGAGTCGAGAACCGCCTCCAGCTCATTCACCATCATGGGGTAGGAACCGGCCGGCTCTCGCTCAACCGCTTCGTAGAGATCGTATCAACCACCCCCGCAAAACTCTTCGGCATGTACCCGCGCAAAGGAGCTCTCGAAGTCGGCAGTGACGCCGACATCGTGATCTGGGACCCGAACGCCGAACACATCATCAGCGCCAAGACCCACCACATGCGAGTCGATTACTCCATGTTCGAGGGCTTTCACGTTCTGGGCAACGCCCGCCAGGTCCTCTCCAGAGGAGAAGTCATCGTTGACCAGGGTAAGTTCTTAGGCAAAACCGGCCGAGGCCAATACCTCCGAAGAGCCGCAAGAGGGGGAGCATGGAACTAGTCGCCACCCACGACCCCCAACTCTACAACGAAGACCTCGCGCCCATCCCGCTCGCCAAACGCACGTGGGGCACCTACAACTACGCCGCCCTCTGGGTCGCCATGTCGGTCTGCATCCCCACCTACATGCTCGCCTCAGGCCTCATCGCCGGAGGCATGAGCTGGTGGCAGGCGATCGGGACCATCCTGCTCGGCAACCTGATCGTGCTCATCCCGATGCTGCTCAACGCCCACGCCGGCGCCAAATACGGCATCCCGTTCCCCGTCTTCGTCCGAGCCTCCTTCGGCACCAAAGGAGCCAACATCCCCGCAGTCCTCCGCGCTCTCGTAGCCTGCGGCTGGTTCGGCATCCAGACCTGGATCGGAGGCGGAGCCATCTATTCCATGCTCAAAATCCTCTGGCCCGCCGCCGGCGACTGGGCTGCGGGAGCCTGGGTCTGCTTCTTCGCCTTCTGGCTGATCAATATGGCCGTCATCTGGCGTGGTATCGAAACCATCAAATTCCTCGAAGGCATCGGAGCCCCCTTCATGCTCTGCATCGGTCTGCTCCTGCTCTTTTGGATCACCGGTAAAGCCGGAGGCCTGGGCCCCGTCCTCAGCGCCCCGAGCAAATTCCAAACCACCGCCGCATTCATGAAGTTCTTCATCCCGTCGCTCACCGGCATGGTCGGCTTCTGGGCAACCGTTGCCCTCAACATCCCCGACTTCACCCGCTATGCCAAATCCCAGCGCGCGCAAGCCGTCGGCCAGGCGTTAGGACTACCCGCCGCCATGACGCTCTACTCCTTCATCGGCGTTGCCGTCACCTCAGCCTCCGTAGTCCTTTTCGGCGAAGCCATCTGGGATCCCGTCGCCCTCCTCGGCCGCTTCCACCAGCCTGTCGTAGCATCCATCGCCCTCATCGCCCTGCTCATTGCGACCCTCAACACCAACGTCGCCGCTAACGTCGTCTCGCCTTCCAATGACTTCTCGAATCTCAACCCCAAACTCATCTCCTTCCGCACCGGAGGCATGATCACCGGCGTCGTCGGCATCCTCATGATGCCGTGGAAACTCCTGGGCGATTTCAGCGCCTACATCTTCGGCTGGCTCGTCGGCTACTCCGGCCTGCTTGGCCCCATCGCCGGAGTCATGATCGCCGACTACTTCCTGATCCGCAAAGAGAACCTGGTCCTCGAAGACCTCTACCGCCGAGGCGGGGCATACGAATACGAAGGCGGCTACAATTACCGTGCCATCGTCGCGCTCGTGGCCGGAGCCGGAGTTGCACTGGTAGGCCTCGCCTTCCCGCCCCTGCGCTGGCTCTACGATTACGCCTGGTTCGTCGGCTTCTTCACCGCCGCCGCAATCTATACACTCTTAATGAGAGGTAGAAAGTAAATGGTCCGAACTCATCCCGTCTATAACCCCGCCACCGGCGAACCGATCACCCAGATCCCCTACGCCACCACCGCCGATGTCGATCTCGCGGTCAAAGCCGCGCACAAAGCCTACCCCGCCTGGAAGGACACGCCGGTCGTCGACCGCGTTCAGCCGCTCTACCGCTTCAAAGCGCTCCTCGACAAACACGCCGAGGAACTCGCCCAAATCCTGACAAGCGAGAACGGCAAAACCATCGACGATGCCCGTATGGAAATCAAGCGCGCCATCCAGATGGTCGAAGTCTCTTGCGGCATGCCGAGTCTGATGATGGGCGATTCGCTCAACGACGTCTCGCGCGGCATCGATTCCCGCACCGTGCGCGAACCGCTCGGCGTGTGCGTGGGCATCACGCCGTTCAACTTCCCTGGCATGGTGCCGCTCTGGATGTATCCGTTCGCCATCGCCTGCGGCAACACGTTCGTCCTGAAGCCATCCGAGAAGGTGCCGCTGACGCCCAAACGCTTCGGAGAACTCCTCGCAGACGCCGGCCTGCCAGAAGGGGTGTTTCAGATCGTGAACGGAGACAAAGAAGCCGTAGACGCGCTCCTCCATCACCCGCTGGTCAAAGCTGTGTCCTTTGTGGGGTCGACCCCGATCGCCAAATACATCTACACCACCGCCGCCGCGCAAGGCAAACGAGTTCAGGCACTGGGCGGAGCGAAGAACCACTTAGTCGTTATGCCGGACGCGGACATGCCGAAGACAGTCGAGGCCATCATCAGTTCCGCCTTCGGAGCCGCCGGAGAACGCTGTCTCGCGGGAAGCGTCCTCGTACCGGTAGGAGAAGCCGCAGGACCCCTTTTAGAACTTCTCGAAGCCAAAACCCGCCAAATCACGGTAGGCGATGGCTCGAAGGAAGGCATGGGCATGGGCCCGGTAGTAACGGGAGAGCACCGCAACAAAATCCTCGGCTATATCGACAAAGGAGTCGCAGAAGGAGCCAAAATTCTCTGCGACGGCCGCGCCAGAGCCAAAGAAGGAACCGGCTTCTTCGTGGGCCCAACCATCTTCGACGAAGTCCGCCCCGACATGACCATTGCGAAGGAAGAAATCTTCGGCCCAGTCCTCTCAGTCATCCGCGCCAACACCCTCGACGAAGCGATAGCCCTGGTCAACGCTTCCGAATTCGGCAACACGACGTCGATCTTCACCCAGAACGGAAGGAGCGCCAGAGAATACCAAAGCAAGGTAGAAGTAGGGATGGTAGGAGTCAACATAGGAGTCGCCGCCCCCATGGCCTTCTTCCCCTTCGCCGGCTGGAAGAACTCCTTCTTCGGAGACCTCCACGCCCACGGCAAAGACGCCGTCTACTTCTACACCGAACAAAAAGTACTCATGACCCGATGGTTTTAGAAGTCGCCGTTCTCGTTCTTCATGCAGTCTTCCCCGGAATGAAGGTATCGGGTTCCGGGGCTAACTACCGCGTCCTTGGCCCCGCGATGAACAAGGCTGACGAATGCGCATCGGAGGACATCATCGCCAACACACGGTCGACCACCCGCGAGGTAAGACTGTCGCTCTACGATTGGCCGAATCAGAAGGGGTCGAGCCAGATTGCCGTCCTTCAGTACGATTTCAGAGGCCCTAGTCCCGTGGGTCCTGCCCTTCTATCGGGCTGCTGGTCCATCTGACAAAATTCTCTACCGGCTGGTTGGTGAAAGATCGGTATCTCTTCGATACCGTGCATCATGCAGATGCTCCGGATGCCCGATTACTTGATCTGGCCGGCGACGGATTCGATGAACTGCTGGTCGAGTCGGATTGGGGCGGTGCTGGAACCCGCGTCAACGAGCTTCACGTCTTCGACCTGCGTCGGGGACGCTTCGATGAAATCCTTGCAGAGTATTCCTCGATCCGGAGCGATGAAGAAACCTATACGCAGAAACTCGATCTTGCTGGAACCAGATCGAACCGGGGCGCGCGCTTCTGCTTCAAGGTCGTCGCGCTCCGGTAAGGGGGTCCGTATCTCCAGACCCTGCTACAAGCGGGGCGATGGCCTCGACGAACACGACTATGTCACAAGCGCGGATTGGCTAAAGCCGCTTCACGCCCCCGCGCCGTGAGCCTCGGGCTTCTTCGTCTCGACGCCTGCCATGTCCTCGATGAAGTTCACGATAGCGGAATGATCCAGGTCGCCCTTGCCTTCGTTCATCAGCGCGATGAGGGTCTGTTGAACCATGCTGGTCATGGGCAGTGAAACCTTGAGCGACCCGGCCGCCAGCAGCGCGTTCCGCAGGTCTTTTTGATGCAGCCTGATTCGGAAGCCAGGCTTGAAGTTCCGCGCGATCACCATCGGCGCCTTCGCGTTCAGAACGGTGCTGCCTGCAAGTCCGCCCTTCACCGCGTTAAACACGACTTCGGGATCGAGGCCGGCCTTCGTCGCGAGCACCAGCGCCTCACCCATCGCAGCGATGTTGCAGGCCACCATAATCTGGTTCGCGAGCTTGGTCACATTGCCGGCGCCCACCGCGCCCGTCAGCGTCACGCTTGAGCCCAGCCTTTCCAGAATCGGCTTGACCCGTTCGAAGACCCCGGGCTTGCCGCCGACCATAATCGCCAGAGTCCCCTCAATAGCTTTCGGCTCACCTCCACTCACTGGCGCATCGACGAAGTCCACACCCTTTGCTTCGCATGCCGCGGCGACCTTCTGGGCCACAATCGGGCTGATCGAACTCATATCCACAACCACTGAACCCGGCTTCGCGCCTTCAAGGATGCCTTCCGCGCCGAGCACCGCAGCCTCGACATCCGGCCCGTCCGGCAGCATCGTGACGATCACATCGGACTGCGCTGCAGCGTCTTTGCCCGAACTCGCGCTCGTCGCGCCCGACTGCACAACATCGGCTACAGCCGCCGCCACCACGTCATACACAACCACCGAATAGCCAGCCTTCAACAGGTTGCGGCTCATCGGCCGCCCCATGATTCCCAGACCTACAAATCCGATTTGCGCCATTCCCTGTTCTCCTTTATCCACAAAGGATTATATGCGACCATGCCTTCAGAACCATGACCCGCAGAACGTTCCTCGCCTCCACCGCCGCGCTTGCTGTGGCCCACGCCGATCCGAAGTCCGAACAGGCCGCAATCCTCGCCCGCATTAACGCGCCGGCGTTCCCGAATCGCGAGTTCGACATCACCAAATACGGGGCAGTCGCCGATGGACAGAAGGACTGCACCGAACCTATTCGCAAGGCCATCGCAGCCTCTGCGGCAGCGGGCGGCGGGCGCGTTGTCGTTCCCAAAGGCGACTTCTTTACCTGCGCGATCCACCTCGAGAGCAACGTGAACCTCTACATCTCGGAAGGTGCCACGCTCCGCTTCAGCCGCGATCCGCACCATTACATGCCCGTTGTCTACACGCGCTGGGAAGGCACGGACTGTATGAGCTTTTCGCCCTTCATTTATGCTTTCGAGAAGACCAACATTGCGGTCACGGGTACGGGGACGCTCGACGGCCAGGCCGACGCCGAGCACTGGTGGCCGTGGAAGAAAGGCCCGGTCAACCAGGAAGCCGATCGCAAGGCGTTGATGGCCGCAGGCGACAAAAACGTCCCCGTGAAGGACCGCGTCTTCGGCGAAAGCCATTACCTGCGGCCTTATTTCGTGCAGCCCTATCGCTGCACGAATGTGCTGATCGACGGCGTGCAGATCGTCAACTCGTCGATGTGGGAGATCAACCCGGTCCTCTGCCAAAACGTTACTGTGCGCAACGTCCGCATCGACTCGCATGGCCCGAACAACGACGGCGTCGATCCCGAATCCTGCACCGACATGCTGGTCGAAGGCTGCACCTTCAGCACCGGCGACGACTGTATGGCGATCAAGTCGGGGCGCAATATCGACGGCCGCCGCGTCAATGTTCCGACCTCGAACCTCATCATCCGCAACGGCGACATGAAGGACGGCCATGGGGGCGTCTCTATCGGCAGCGAAGCCTCGGGAGGCGTGCGCAACGTGTTTGTAGAGAACTGCCGGATGAGCAGTCCCAACCTTGAGCGCGCCTTGCGCATCAAGACCAACTCATACCGCGGCGGAGCCATCGAGAACATCTACTTTCAGGATGTGACGGTCGGGCAAGTGGCCGAGTCCGTCACCGAGATCGACTTCTATTACGAAGAAGGCGAAGGCGGGCCGTTCAAGCCAATCGTCAGCAATGTGGTCGTCTCGAACGTTACCTGCCAGAAGAGTAAGTACGGAATCTACCTGCGCGGTTATAAGAACGCGCCGATTCGCGGACTCAACATGACCGACTGCACCTTCAACAACGCGGCCAAAGATAACTTCCTGGAAAATGTCGAGTCAGTATCGATGACCCGGGTTACCGTGAACGGAAAGTCAGTCTAAGACCTTACCCGGGTTGAGAATGCCGCGCGGATCGAATGCGCGCTTGAGCGTTCGCATGGCCGCTATCTCGTCCGGAGTTCGGCAGAGCTTGAGGTAGTCCCGCTTTTCCAGACCGATCCCGTGCTCTGCGGAGACCGACCCCTGGCGAGAGGCCAGGCCTCCATAGACGATAGCCTCTACGCGATGCCGGGTTTCGAGGTCGCCGGCGCCGGTATGAATGTTGAGATGCAGGTTGCCGTCGCCCAGATGTCCGAAGACGAAGGTCGCATTGCCGGGCCACGCCGCGTCCAGTTGCGCGCGCACCTCTGAGATATAGGTCTCCATATGGCGAATCGGCATGCTCACATCGAATCCGAACCACGGCCGGTAACGGTGGAACTGGTCGATATCGTCACGAATGGCCCAGATCCCGGCCCGCTCGGCAGCCGACATTGCGACAACGCAATCTGCCGCCAGTCCCTGTTCCACCGCTCGCGTCAGCACCGCTTCGAATCGCTCCTGATCGGGCTGCTGATCAGACCCCAGAGCATCGGCAATTACGTAGTACGGAAACGACTGCGGAAGCGCCGCATGCTGTCGGGCTGGAAACGTGGTCATGAGCCGATAGAACTCGTTCCACATGACTTCAAAAGCGCTCAACGTACCCCCCAGCCCGGCGCTGAGTTCGCGAAGCAGCCTCGGCAATTGTGAAAACTCGTTTACAGCGAGCAACGCCGTGTTCTGGCTGCGAGGTTGCGGCGACAAACGGAGGATGGCGCGTGTCACAATTCCCAGCGTCCCCTCCGACCCGATAAACAGCTGCTTCAGATCGTAACCGGAGTTGTTCTTCACGATCGGGTACATCGACGAAAGTACCGTACCATCGGCCAGAACAGCTTCCAGTCCCAGTACCAGATTGCGTGTCATACCGTAGCGGATCACGCGATTGCCGCCCGCATTTGTGGAGATCAGGCCGCCGATCATGGCCGAACCGCGCGCTCCCAGATCGAGGGGGAAAATAAAGCCCGAGGCCTCCGCGCGCTGCTGGATGGTTTGCAGAACGACACCGGCCTCAACGGTCATAGTGGAGCTATCGACATCGAGATCCTGAATATGGTTCATCAGTTCCAGCGACAAACCGATTTCGCCTGGGCCCGTGTTTACACCGTCTACCAGGCCGGTGAGCCCGCCATGGGCCACAACCGCTTGTCCCGCGTCATGGCAGAGGCGCAGAACCGCCGAAACCTGTTCAGTGGTGCGAGGGCGAACCAGGGCGGCGGCTTCCATGCTGCGGCGTGAAATCCAGCTGGCGCTGCGGCTCCGCACCTCTTCGCCGATAAGAACGCCTCCCTCGCCCATCACGCCTTGCAAACGGGAAACAATGTCCATCGTCATCAGATTCACATGTTATCCGGTCGCCCGGTTGCTGAAAATGGGTACCGGTGCGGGTACCAGGCGTGGCCAGGGGGTAATGCTAACTAAAATTAACCTAGACCTAAGAATCCTCCGAGTGCGAGATTCATTTAGTGAGCTCAAGAGCCCAGGCCACCATGAACCGAGCGCCGGTGATTCCGTTTCCGGATTTCGACGAAAACCGGCGTCTGATTATCGACTGTTTTCAGGCTGTGGAGGAGCGCGGGTCCCGGAAGGTTTTGCCCGCACTTACAGCCGCCTATGAAAGGCTTTGCCGCGTGCGGAACAGCTCAAGGCACGCACGGCTGGCCGAGTTCCTGCACCACGCGATTACGGCATTAGAGTCTGACCAACCGGAGGGCGCTAAGTATATTCTTTTGACTGCGCTGGCAACCTTCGGGTGGCCATCGGATTTTGCCGATACGTTCTGAGAATCCTCCCTCTTAGATACTGGAGAGGTGCCGTCCCTCATAGAACTTCGTAACGTAACTGTCATGCGGGGTGACAATATCGCTCTGCGCGAGGTCAGCCTGACGATCGGCGACGGCGAACATGTCGCCATACTGGGACCCAATGGCTGCGGCAAATCGACCCTCATTAAAACAATCACTCGCGACTGTTACCCTCTGGCCAACCCGGATTCCTCGGTTCAGATCATGGGCCAGGCCGTCTGGAATGTCTTCGATCTGCGCCGCATGCTGGGGATCGTTTCGAACGATCTCATGACGCAGTGCACGCGCGAGATTAACGGATTCGATATCGTGCTCTCGGGGTTCTTTTCCAGTATAGGGATCTGGCCCCATTACGAGGTCACGTCCGAAATGCGCACGCGCGCGGCCGGCGCGCTCAGGTTCCTCGACGCGATCCATCTTGCCGAAAAGCCTGTTGATGAGATGTCATCCGGCGAGGCGCGCCGCATGCTGATTGGCCGCGCGCTGGTCCACGAGCCCAGAGCTCTGCTGCTCGACGAACCCTCGACCAGCCTCGATCTTTTCGCACAGCACGAACTGCGGGAAACGGTGCGTAAGCTGGCTCATTCGGGAATCGGCATCCTGCTGGTAACGCATCACCTCTCCGACATTATTCCCGAAATCGACCGGTTGATTCTGATGCGCGAAGGCCGCGTGATCGCGGATGGCCCCAAGCGCGAATTGCTTACCGCGGCCACGCTGCGCGAGCTGTTCGGCGTGGAAGTTGAACTGGCCGAGCGCGACGGCTATTATCACCTCTGGTAAGGTTCATAGGCAGATGAGCAGGATCGAGGAAAGATCTCCGGAGCCGCGCTGGCCCGCCTTTGTGGCCGGAGTCGGTGTCGGATTTCTGTATTACGCAATACCCGAACAGCTCACCTACGGCCCGGGCTGGCTGCTCCTAGTGGTTACGGTGCTTCTTCTGACTCCGGCTGTGTTCTTCCATCGGGCAGGCAACTATCGCCTGAATGAACTGTTCGCGTACTCGAGCCTCGCGATCATCACGCTTGCGCTCATTTCGTCTCTTGTATTGTTGATCACGCGCCTACCCACGCATAAGGACCCGCCGGTGGAACTGCTACGCGCCGCCTCCGCCCTGTGGGTCGGCAACATTCTCGTCTTCGCCTCATGGTACTGGCGACTGGACGGCGGAGGACCGAATGAACGCGACAAGCAGGGAGTTCATACCGACGGCGCATTCCTGTTTCCCCAGATGACGATGAACCAGAACCAGAAGCAGGAGATGGGCGAGGAGTGCTGGAGCCCCGGCTTCGTCGATTATCTGTTTCTTGCATTTAACACCAGTACGGCCTTTTCGCCTACAGATGTGCCGGTGTTGTCGCGATGGGCCAAGGTGCTGATGATCGTTCAGTCGATAATCTCGCTGGCGACGGTGGCGCTGCTGGCGGCGCGCGCGGTTAATATCCTCTGAACTGTGATTTACTGTTTGTCATGCATAAGCTGTTGATTGTGGCCGTGCTGGCCATTCTGCCCCTGACTGCGCAGGTGAAGATCACGCAGGAAAAAAATCAGATTGCCGTCAGCATCGATGGCAAGCCGTATACCACTTTCTTCTACGGCCCCGATGTGGCCAAACCTTACCTGTATCCGCTGCGCGCGGCGTCCGGCATTGCGGTGACGCGAGCGTTCCCGATGGATAAGGTGGAAGGTGAGTCGACGGACCATCCGCACCAGCGCGCCATGTGGTTCGCGCATTCTTCGGTGAACGGGCTCGATTACTGGAACAACGAATTCTCATACGAGAGCAACCCGAAGGTGGCCGGGAAGATGGGCCATATTTTCGTCACGAAGATCGACAAGGCTCAGAGCGGCGCGAAGCAGGGCGAAATCGACGAGACTTCCGAGTGGAAGCAGCCGGACGGAGTCGTGGTGCTCAATGAGGACAGAAAAATGATCTTCCATTCGGGCGGTCCGGATCGAGTGATCGACTTTGAATTCACGCTTACCGCTAAGACAGAGGTGAAGTTTGGAGATGCCAAGGACGGAGTGTTCGGGATTCGTGTCGCCGCGGGGCTCGAGGAGCCGCAGCCCAAGGCGCCGGCCGAGCCGAAACGTTCCGGCCTGATGACCAACGCGCAGGGCGGCAAGACGGAAGCCGAGTGCTGGGGCAAACGTTCGGAGTGGATGGATTTTTCAGGGACTGTGGAGGGTCAGCAGGTGGGCATTGCGATCTTCGATACGCCGGGCAATTCCGGGTTCCCGACTTACTGGCATGCGCGCGGCTATGGCCTGTTCGCGAACAACATCTTCGCGAGACATGAGTTCACAAATCGGAAAGAGCCGGATGGGAGCGTAACCCTGAAGCCCGGGGATCAACTGCATTTCCGATACCGAGTTGTTATCCACCCGGGTGACGCGGCCAGCGCGCATATTGCGGATCTCTATAAAGACTACGCGGGACAGTATTCGGCTAAGAGATAATTCGGAAATACGAACATGGACCTGGAACTGAAGGACTACCTCGACGCGAAGTTCGGCGCGATTGACGCGAAGTTCGCCGAACTGGAAGGACGGTCTTTTTCGACGGACTGAGCTTCGCACGGCTGACTGATCGAGAAGACAGAGACCATCCTGCTCCACGTATTTTGGAGAACGCCTCTCGAGGGTGGAAGAGCGCGTCAGCGAGATCGAACGCCGCAAGGCGAGCTAAGGGTCCAGACGAACCACAAACGCCTCGGGCATGTCTTTCTGTTCCGCCCGAATCCGCTGCGAGAGTTGATCCGCGCCGGCCTGGGACGTTTCTCGTCCCGCAAGAACTCGCCAGGGAGTCGGACTCCCGGCACGCTCCACGATCCTTGCCGCTCCGTAGGCCGCGATCAGGGTTTGTTGCGCGCGATCAGCGTTGGTGCGGTCGCGGAACGCACCAACCTGTACTCCGAACAAGGCCGGCTCGGGATTCGCCGGCGCTGCGAGAATCGTCAGCTCCACCTGGGCCACGCCCGGCCCGATCAATCCGATCTGTTCGGCAGCGGCGTGCGACAAATCGATAATGCGCCCGCCGACGAACGGTCCGCGGTCGATGATTCGCACATCGACAGTCTGGTTCGTGCTGAGGTTGCGGACACGCACCATGGTCTGAAAGGGCAGCGTGCGGTGGGCGGCAACCAACTTCTCCATATCGTAGATTTCTCCATCCGCGGCGGGCCGTCCATGATAGGGAGGCCCATACCAGCTCGCCATTCCTCGTTCCGTCTCGCCCGCGTGAAGGGTTGTTGCCGGCTGCGCGATTTTCGTTTTCTTCCCGCCGCAGCCGCTGAGGACCAACGCGGCGAGAGTCAGGGCGGCCATGAAGACCTTCATTGCGGCACCGCCCACGCTCGCAGTTCCTTCAGTGCCGCTATCACCTTCGGATCTTCCGGTGAACTGCTGCCATAGAACTTGAGAATGCCGTCACGCAAAGGGGCATCGATGCCGGCGAACTTTTTCTCGCCGAGCCTCGTTACCAGTTGGCCACAGGCCTCGTCGGCCAGCCAATACGTTCCGAATTGCGCGACCTTCGCAATATCGAAGTTGTCGTTAGCGAGGACCGGAGGCGAACCTCTTCCCACCTCCTCCAGCTTCTTCCTATAAACCGCCAGGGAGCGCACAAAGCTATCCATGAACAGCTTCTGAGCCTCGGGCGTAGCGGGGCGGAACGAAAGAGCACGGAACGGCCCTACCTTAGGCGCAATGCGCAACAGGAAGGCAAGAAAACGCGCCCAAAAACCTGGCTTCTCGTAGGAATTGCCCCATTCTTTCTCATAGCTCGAGCGCGAGATGGCATACACAAAACGCCGGCGCGAGAGACCGGGGGTATCTTTGCGCAGTTCCTTCTTCTTCTCGTCCCAGGCCACCCTGGTCATCTCCGGGATGATGCTCGAAACAGTGCGCCGATAGGTTCCCAGCGCCAGATCGAGCGTTTTCGAAACATCGGTCAGCGGTATTCCATAGGTCGCCTGAAAGGCCCGTTCCAGGAGCGGCTTAGCAACGCCGAAGCCAATGAACTCGTGATAGGCTTCGGGCGCATAGTGATGTTCGGCCAACTCTGAAACATCAAACGCAAACTCAGTTTTCAGATGATCCGCGGGATCGTCTTCATACGTAGCGACCGCGCCGAACTTCGCGCGAACTTTGGGATAGAGCATCGGCACGGCCCGGTTGACGGCGAGAGAGTGCCCTTCGTTATCCGACGCGTAGTGAGCGAGCGCGCCCAGCGCGAAGGCGTATTCATTGAGATCCTGCGCCTGAGTCAGCAGACTAAGGATGAAGTCGCCGCTTCGAATGTAGTGGACCAGGTCGCTGAACAGATGGCTGCCAAACGGGTAATAACCCATGTCCTGGATAATCGCGCCGCCATAGGCATAGCCATGCGCTTTGCGGAGATCGTCGGGAGTCGCATCGGGAAAGCGGGCGGCGAGAATGGGCCGGATCGACTGATCCCAGGCCGCGTCGATGATGGCTTCATGGCTGAGGACGGAATAGCCGGCCGCGGTGCGTAAAGCCGTCAGCAGGAGCAGAATCACCCGCGCGCTATACAGTCTTAGCAGCATCGCGATGCGTGACCCTTGCGTGGTAACCCTCGGCGGAGAGGTTTTTTCGAATCTGGTCCGCTATCATTACGGAGCGGTGATGGCCCCCGGTACAGCCAAATCCGATGGTGAGATAGCTCTTGCCTTCGCGAATGTAGTGAGGCAGCAGGTAAACCAACAGATCGGTAATCTTTTCGATGAACTCTCCGGTCTGGGGGAAGGATCGGATGTAGCGGGCGACGGCCGGGTTTTTGCCGGTCAGCTTTTTGAACTTCGGGATGTAATTCGGATTCGGAAGGAAGCGAACGTCGAAGACCAGATCGCAATCGGGTGGCAGTCCGTGTCGAAAGCCGAAGCTCGTGATATAGATCAGAATCTTCGACGGCTCGCCTTCGCCGGAGAACTTCTGCTTAATAAAATCACGTAGTTCGTGGACGTTGAACTTTGAGGTGTTGATTGAGATTTCAGCCAGCGCCCGAATCGGCGCCAGGGTTTCGCGCTCCTTGCGGATGCTCTCGCCGATCGGCTGATCGCCGGTACTCAAAGGATGCGGACGCCGAGTTTCGCTGAAGCGGCGCATGAGCGCGTCGTCATCGGCTTCGAGGAAGATGAGCCGGACTGCGACATTGTTGCGAATTTTCCGGTAGATTTCGGGAAATCGGCCGAGGCCGGCGCCTTCGCGGATGTCAACGACAATGGCCGCGCGCCTGCTCGAGGCCGAATCGCCGACCAGTTCGGCAAACTTCGGAATCAGATCGACAGGCAGATTGTCGACGGCATAATAGCCCTGATCTTCGAGGGCGCGCAGCACGGAACCCTTGCCCGAACCGCTCATGCCGGTGATAATAACCAGTTCGTCACCGGTTTTGGCTGTTGTGACGCTCCGCGTCACCATGGACGCCGCCTGGGCGGTCTTCTTAACCTTTGCCTTCACTCGGTTCGCCCGCATCCGTTTTGGGCGCGCGTTTGCTGTCGCGCCATTTTTCCCTGACGCGAATTGCCTGCGCCTCGAGCTTTTGGACAGCGGCGTGCAACGCGCCGAATAAGTCGGCGTCAGCAGCCTCTCCTACCAGTTCGTGATTGTGATAAGGCACGGTCACTTCGGCGTGATTCAGATGCCGCTCATGGGACAGAACCACGCGAGCTTCGGCTTCGCCCCGGCCGTTGTCCAGAAGTTTCCCGACCTTGCGAAATTCGACCTCAAGCTTTTGAGCCTGCGCCGGCGTAAGCTCGATCTGACGACCCGTATAAGTGATTTTCATTTCTCTTCCCGAACTCGGCGCTGATGGGTGGACGGAATCTTCAGATCTTCGCGATACTTAGCAACCGTGCGGCGAGTGACATCGATGCCCTCGCCCTGCAGCTTCGCGGTGATCTGCTCGTCAGTCAGCGGGTGCCGATGATCTTCCTCTTCGATCATTTTCCTGACCCTGCGTTTGAGCAGCAGCAGAGGCGTTTCGCTGCCCGACGGGCCCTGTACAGCTTCCGAGAAGAAGTATCTCAACTCGTAGACTCCGTGCGGGGTGTGCGCGTATTTGCTCGATACTGCCCTGCTTACCGTCGACGGATGAACCCCTACTTCTTCGGCCACGTCCTTAATCATCATCGGCTTCAGATAATCGATGCCCTGCATGAGGAAATCCATTTGGCGCCGTTTGATCGAATCGCAGACGCGCAGAATGGTCTGCTTGCGCTGCTCGATGTTCTTCATCAGCTGAATGGCCGATGAATAGCGCTCGCGGACGTAATCGCGAACCTCTTTCGTGGCGCCCTGATCGCGATCCAGCATCTTCCGGTACTGTGCGTTGAGACGGAGCTGCGGGAGTTCGTCGTCATTCAGCTGAATGACGAAATCTTCACCGTCGCGGATGAAATAAACGTCGGGTTCGACGGTCCGGGCTCCGGGTCCGGAGTAGCGAATCCCGGGCCGCGGGTTGAGCCGTTTGATCATCGCGAGCGCGATCTCGATATGCTCTTGCGGCCGGCCAAGCGCTCGGGCCATTTCCTTATACTGGCGCGTTTCGAGCAGGCGCATGTGGTCGGAGACGATCTGCCAGGCCACGCCGCCGCGCCCGTTGCGGCTTTCGATCTGAAGGAGCAGACACTCCTTGAGATCTCGCGCGCCCACGCCGGCGGGATCAAGCGATTGAACCGCCCTGAGCGCCCGTTCCATGACGGCCGGTTCGTGGCCACCATTGGCCGCCATTTCGTCGAGAGATGAGGTCAGGTATCCGTCGTCGTCCAGATTGCCGATGATCGATTCGGCGGCATCGCGGGTGTCGTCGTCGATGAGACTGACGCTGAGTTGGGAGCGCAGATAATCGGGAAGAGTTTCCTGTTTGGAGAGGAACGTCTCGAAGGAGGGCTTTTCGACCGATTCCGAAGCCGGGCTTTTATAACCGGGGTCAAGATAGTCGTCGAAGAAAGATCCAAAATCGATTTCATCGAAAGGATCGGTGGTGCTGGTATCGGGGTTTTCGGTGATCTCGGGCGCTTCTGCGGAAGCCGCCTCCGCTTCGGCAAACGATGAAGCCGCGGAGTTTTCGATGACTTCGGGCGATTCGGATTCGAGCTTGATATCGGCCGCTTCGAGGAGAGCTTTATCGGCCTGTTCGGTGGAACGCTCGGCCTCAAGGAGAGGCTGCAGTTCTTCCGGGGAAATCTCTTCGGTGGCGTCGAGGGAATCGTCGAGGACGGGGTTGTTAACGATTTCCTGGTTGATCATTTCTTTCAACTCAAGGCGATTGAGTTGAAGGACCGTCACCATCTGTACGAGGCCGGGTGTCAGAATTTGCTTCTGACTGACCTTCATCTGAAGTCGGGGCGACAGCATGCTCACAGGGCCATTATAAGCGCGAACGTACAGTTAGTTTGATGCGGAGCGTGAAATCGAATACGAATGGAACTTAAATTGCAAGGGCGATAGCGAAAAGGGCAATCAGGCGCCGTTTTTCTCCCACCATTGAATGAAGTCCGGGTAAGCTACTTCGGGTTCGGCAACATTGGGGAAGTTCTTTTTCTCCCATTCGAGCGAAACGAAGCCCTGGTAGTTCAGCTTTTTCAGGCTTGCGATAATCTTCGCCAGCGGGATGTCGCCTTTACCGGGAAAAGTGAGTTCGCGTTTGCCGCCACCCAGGAGCTTTTCGTCCTTGAAGTGGACGTGTTCGATATAAGCGCCCAGATTCTCGGCGCCCACGACCGGATCTTCGCCGCTGCCCGCCAGTACGTTAGCGGGATCCCACGTCACAGCCGCGCCATGGCAGCCACAACCGCGCAGGATGGCCAGCACATCGGCGGAGCTCGTGAAGTCGCCGTGCGTCTCGAGACGCATGTTGACGCCCATGGGACGACCGTAATCGGCTAGCGTCCACAGCGCTTCGGAGATCCATTTCAAGGTGGAATCGCGATCTCCGCCCTTCTGGACCTTATCGCCCCAGAGGCGGACGCCGGTGGAACCCAGAGCGCCGGCGATATCGGCATTTTTCTTCGCTTCGTCGATTTGCTCGCGGCGTTTGGCCGCATCGGTGAAGTGAAAATGCGCGCGCGCTCCGACTCCCGCGATCGCCAGACCGCGGTCGAGGACCTGGCGTTTCGTGGCGGCCAGACCGCTGCTCAGTTCGGGCAGTTCCCAGAGCGCGTCGGTACCGGCGATGTAGCGGAGCTCGACGCCATCGAAGCCCAGACGCTTCGCTTCATCGAGCGTGTGAACGAGCGTCCAGTCCGGACTGCCGAGGGTGGAGAAACTGATTTTCACGGCGTTATTCTTCGCGATACCAGGTCTGAGAACGCCCGAGAAGCGAGATACCGAGGAAGCCGCGCACGAGCAGTTTTTTACCGCCGTCTTCGACCGTAAAGCGGCACCGATAGACCCAGCCTGTGTCGGGATCGAGGATATCGCCGCCCGAAAACTCCCTGCCGTGGCGAATCATGTGGCGCATTACGACCATTCCCAGGACGGGCTGATTTTTTCGCTCGCCATCGCACTTGCCGCAGACTTCGCCGGCTTCTTTAGGATCGAAGCTGCCCTCGATTCTGCCGAAGATCTCGCCGTCCTTTTCGTAGAGCCGAATCAGTCCGCGAGGCTTGTGGGTATTATCGTCAATCGTCTTCCAGACGCCCAGCGGAGACACGTCCATTGCCAGCGCCGGAACGCAAAGTAACAGACTCGTCAAAAAAAAATTACAGTTCAGCATCTCCCGAACATTACAATATAGCTTTACTCGACCGTATTGAATGCCACACCATCTTAGCAGTAACGGCGTCCCTGTCTGCGGAGTCGGCTCCGGACAGCTTTTTAATGGATTTTTCGAGCCCGGCAAGCGCTGGGAGTTTCGTAAAGAACATCTTGTGGATGCGCGGGCGCGGCGTGTTTTTGAACTGATGGGGCGCGCCTGCAGTACGGGCGTTTACCCTTATCAGCTTCCGCTCGAAGGGCGCTCCGGGCCGTGGGTGCGGGCCG
>Ga0302319_10009740_pt1 | contig 18420 bp, 8 predicted proteins | sample Bog_T0_2_FD_203319 | JGI IMG/M metagenome (GOLD analysis project Ga0302319, IMG submission 203319) | Peat permafrost microbial communities from Stordalen Mire near Abisko, Sweden - Bog_T0_2 | ecosystem: Environmental > Terrestrial > Soil > Wetlands > Peat | place: Sweden: Abisko, Stordalen Mire...
GCTCTGAAAGACGAAGCCGTTCTCACCGTTGGCGAGAGCGACGATTTCGCCAAAGAGGGCGGCATGATCGGCTTTTCTATGGATAAAGGCAAGGTGCGCTTCGACATCAACGTGGATGCCGCCGCCAGCGTGAAGCTGAAGATCAGCTCGCGTCTTCTGCTTCTCGCCAAAAGTGTGATCGGAAACCGTTCCTAACGGAGAGTGCTATGTTTTTCAAGAAAGTGTCGATTCAGACCAAACTCGGGCTTCTGATCTTGTTTTCGACCCTTTTCTCGCTAATCCTGGCCTTCGTGGGCTTTGGACTTTACGAGCGCGCTAATTTCCGCAGAGACATGGAGCGCGAGCTGTCAAGCCTGGCCGACACGCTCGGCGCCAATACCGCTGCCTCCATGGCCTTCGAAGATCCAAAAACCGCCGGCGAGATGCTCAATGCGTTGAAGGCCGATCCGAATGTTGAGAGCGCTTGTCTCTACGACATGAACGGTCGAATCTTCGCCACCTATCGCCGCGCCAGCGTCCCTGCAACTTTCGCGATGCCCGAATTGCAACACGACGGAGCGTATTTTCAGGCGCAATCGCTGACTCTGTTTCGCAGCGTCGCGCTAAACGGAGAAAAAAGCGGCACGATCGCCATTGTTTCCGATTTGACCGGCTTCCGCTCCAAGATGTTGCAGTACCTCCAGATCGGGGCCATCGTGTTGGCTCTTGCGAGTCTAATCACCTACGCGATCTCCTCCTTCGCGCTGCACACCATCATTCATCCGCTGCGTCAGCTCGCTGGCGTTGCCAGCCAGGTCTCGCGCGAAGAAGACTATTCGCTGCGCGCCGTCCTGACCAGTTCCGACGAAATTGGGAATCTTGTCGATTCCTTTAATCACATGCTCGAGCGCGTCCAACAGCGCGATCTCGCCTTGCTCTCCCTTAACGACGGACTGGAACTCCGAGTGCAACAGCGCACGGCTGAGCTTGAAAAAGCGCGGGACGTTGCCGAAAAAGCCAGCCGCGCCAAGAGCGAGTTTCTCGCCAATATGAGCCACGAAATCCGCACGCCGCTGAACGGCATCATTGGCATGACCGAACTCGCCCTCGAAACCCACCTCACACCCGAACAAAGAGATTTTCTTCAGACTGTCCAGTTCTCCTCCGAGGCCTTGCTCGGCGTGATTAACGACATTCTCGACTTCTCAAAAATCGAAGCGCATAAAATTGAGTTGGAGAACGCTGACTTTAATCTGCGTGACTGCCTCGAATCCACCGTAAAATCTCTCGCTGTCCGCAGCAACGAAAAAGGTTTGGAACTGGTCTGCGACGTAGCCGCCAATGTTCCCGAATTTGTTTCCGGCGACTCCATCCGTCTACGCCAGATCGTGACCAATCTTATCGGCAACGCCATCAAGTTCACCACTCGTGGCGAAGTCGTTCTCAGAGTAGAGAAAAACTTGGAAGAAGAAGTGGAGAAAACCGCTGGGAAAAATGCGGAAGCAGAGACCGAGAGCAACTCGGGACTCAAGTCTTCGTTCGGCGGTCGTTGCAATCTCCATTTTGTGGTGTCCGACACCGGCATCGGCGTTCCGGAAGACAAATACGAAATGATTTTTCAACCTTTCTCGCAGGCCGACACCTCCACCACGCGCAAGTACGGCGGCACCGGCCTTGGACTCACAATCACGGGCCGTCTGGTGTCGATGATGGGCGGCCGGATTTGGCTCGAAAGCAAAATGGGGAGCGGATCGAAGTTTCATTTCACCTTGCAATTCAGGACTGCGTCCCCCAAGGGCCAGGCCGCGGCCTCTGGTCCGTCGCCGCTTCTTGTCGGCGTCAAAGCTCTGGTTGTCGACGACAACCACACGAATCGACGAGTCCTCGAAGGAATATTTTTCAACTGGAAGATGAAAACAAAGTCGGTTGAAACCGCCGATGAGGCGCTCGCTGAACTAGCGGCCGCCCGGCGATCCGGCCATTCGTATGACTTGATCGTCACCGATATGCACATGCCCGACAAAGATGGATTCGATCTAGTCGCGGAAATCAAAAAAGATCCGAGCCTGACCCGCGCGAGAATTATGATGCTCACCTCCGGCTCCCGGGATGGAGCTGTGGACCGCTGCAACTCCTTAGGGATCGCAGCATGTTTGTCCAAACCCGTCCGCCAGTTCGAACTGCGAGACGCCGTCCATCATGTGTTGAGCATCGGAACAGTTCCGCATCCGACGCCGCCCAACGGGCCCACTGCCGTCGCGCCGCCTACCCATGCAACGCATACGCCCCGGAAGAGTCTGACGATCTTATTGGCAGAAGATAATCCGGTAAACCAGAAAGTCGCCCAACGAATGCTCGAAAAAAGACAGCACAAGGTTGTTGTCGCATCCAACGGTGTCCAGGCTCTGGCGGCGCTGGCGAAACAAGACTTCGATCTCATCTTTATGGATGTGCAAATGCCCGAAATGGACGGACTGGAGGCCACCGCGAAAATACGCGATCAGGAAAAAGAGACTGGACACCACCAGACCATCGTGGCCCTAACCGCACACGCCATGAAAGGCGATCGCGAGCGCTGCCTAGAAAGCGGTATGGACGACTATCTAACCAAACCCATCCGCCACGAAGACCTGGACATCATCCTGCAAAAATATGCGGAATCAGGGCCCGACCCTCGGTCTTTTTCCGCCGGCGCGGGAATCTGAAAAACCGATTGTTCTTGGCTTTGGGCGGCGGCGGTGCATCGCCGTCAATTACCTCATGGTTTTGATTGAGGGTTTAGCCGCAGACGATTCTGTCGAGACTGGAGGTACTCTTTCAGCGATCCGGCCGTCAAGATGAGATGACATTAACCGACAATTCCGCACAAAATACCGACGCAGACGGAAGCCGCTCGATGCGCGCCATCTTTTCGCAAACTGCCTTCGGTCGGCGCCACCAACCGGCGAAGTTTGACTTCATACGCTGGACCTGTCGAATCGGTAAGATCGCAAAAGCGGTCGCGGAGAGGCGGCGTTTGGAGGCAGATACATTCAGACATCGTGCCACCTCGATCCTTCGATCTGCCACGTTGAGCTGGCGTTCGGCAACCCAATGTCCACGGGTTGGATCGGTGTCCATTTCACGGACAAACTGTATCGACTTGGGGGGCCCCAAATTCTGCTGACTCCCAGCGAAAGGTCTTAGAATCAAACACCCGACAGGGGGCTTGAGATGGTTGGTCGGTTGCGAGACCACTGCGATGGCATGAGAATATCGGCAAAAATGCGAACTGAGCTTTCCTTGCTACCGTTCGCGCTCGAGTGCGTGCCGGGTTGCGTACTTTGGATGAACGCCTACGAGCGTACCCTTTCTATCAAGCCGGCGTCGTGCTGCTCTTTAGAGCGCTCCCGCGGGCAGCTACCTTCCTTGTTCATTCCAGATCTCGAACACTTTTCTCGCAAGAACGTTGTCGCTCGTTCTGGAAGGAACTAAACATGCGTGGTTCGATGACGTTCGAAACTCGGCACCACATGGGCAAGGTAAACGGCCAGGGATTGTTCACCGCCCTCTCCATGGTCGAGAAAAAGCACGACGGGAACATACATTTCGAGACCGGTATCTACCTAAAAACGTTCATGGCTGTGTGCGAGCAAATTCCTCGCCACTCTTATAACCGGAAATTGCCGATAGCAACGCTTGGGTACGAACACGATTGACTTATGACGAACGCGATCATCGATGAATCGGAGCTGTTAAACCGTGTAGAAGGCGACGAAGAGCTTCTGTGCGAACTGATCGACATGTTTCTTGCCGAATGCGGGAAGACCGTGCAGCAGGTTCTGGACGCCGTGGTGCACGAAGATGCAGCGGAACTTCATCGCGCGGCGCACAAACTAAAAGGCACCGTCGGCATCTTCGGCAGCGCCGAAACCATACAGGCAGCTCTGGCCCTTGAGACTATGGGCCGCGAGGCGAATTTAGCGAACGCGGCCGAAGCGTCCACCCACCTCCAGCAACGTATCGAGGCACTAAGGAATTCGCTGGTGGCGCTGAGGGAGAAATATTGTACAAAGTCCTGATCGCGGATGATGATCGACTTTCCTGCAAGCTGCTGGGCTCCTTGCTGACCAAGTGGGGATACGAGGCCGAGATTGTGCACGACGGCGTCGCCGCGCTGGCCAAACTGAAGCAGCCGGATGCGCCTCAAATGGCCATCCTTGACTGGATGATGCCGGGTTTGGACGGCATTCAAGTCATTCAGGCGGTGCGCTCCTCGGGCTACGAAACCTATACCTACATTTTGCTGTTGACTTCAAAAGACCAGAAGGGCGATCTGCTCGATGGCTTGAATGCAGGGGCGGATGACTATCTGAAAAAACCCTTCGACAACGATGAATTACGCGCCCGGGTCCGCGCCGGCAAGCGCATTCTCGATCTTCAGGCCGCCTTGATTGACGTTCGCGACAACCTGCAATTTTCCGCCTCTCACGACTCCCTGACAGGCCTTTGGAATCGCGGCGCCATTCTGGACAAGCTCAACCAAGAACTCGCGCGCCGCAAACGCACCGGCGATCCGCTCGGCGTGGTCATGGCCGACATCGATCACTTCAAGAAGATCAATGATACCTACGGCCACCTGATCGGCGACGCTGTCTTGCGCGAGGTGACACGGCGCCTGTCCGCCGCTGTTCGACTTTATGACGCGGTTGGACGCTATGGCGGAGAAGAATTCCTCATGATCTTTCCCGGTTGCGGCGCAGCCCGGTTGGCCACCAGTGCAGAACGCCTGCGCCACTGCATCGCCGAGGATCCCGTAGAAACCGATAAAGGCCAGATTCAGGTGACGCTCAGCCTCGGCCTGGCTTCGGCGGAACAAGGGGAAAAGAATTCACAGGGATGCGATTCCTTCATTCGGACCGCCGACGAAGCTCTTTATCTGGCCAAAGTTAACGGCCGAAACCGGGTAGAACCGACCGTCATGGCGGTGGAGGCAGTTGGGCAGAGGCGCGATTCGTCGCTAGGCGCCAGGTGACTTCCCACGCATCGTTTAAGAGGACAGGATTTTCAACAGCAACACTTTACAAACAGACGGCAGGCGCGTCCAGCAACTTAACGGGGTCAAGGACTAAGAATATGCGCAATAAGAACTTTTGCCTGGTAAACGTTGCCTCATCACTATTGCTGCTGATGCTCGCCACTTATGCGAGCGCGCAACAAAATCTGCCGCTGCAACAAACCTCGGATCAACCCTCCGATCTTGTTTCGATGGATCTCGAGCAGTTGATGAATCTCAAAGTTACCACCGCTTCCCTGTTCAGCGACAAACTTTCGCAGGCTCCCGCGATCATGTCAGTGGTCACCAACGACGAGCTTCGCCGCTTTGACGGGCTGACCCTGAACGAAATTTTGCAACAGGTTCCGGGCCTAACCGGATCGACGCAATACTTCGTTGACCGCAGCATGGTGGCGGCACGCGGCGACCAGACGAAAACCGACGGCGGCCATATTTTATTTCTCATCAACGGACGGCCAACTCGGGAAGTGATGGAAGGCGGAGTAATTTCCGATCTTCTGGAGTCGTTTCCGGTAGAAATTCTGGAACGTATCGAAATCATCAAAGGTCCGGGATCGGTTCTGTATGGCTCCAATGCTTTCTCCGCGGTAGTCAACTTGATCACCAAGAAAGCGGATTCCAACCAAGTCAGCGTTAAAGCGATTGGGGGAGCCGGTGGAGCGGTCGATTCGACGGGGAACTTCATGTACAAGCTTGGAGCCCTGAGCGCCGTGGGGTCCGTGCAACTCCACGCGATGCCCGACTGGAACACGACCTATATCGTTCCGCCTTCGCAGCGGGATGTTCCCTGGGCTCCGAACGTGCCCAATGTTCAGGATGTGACGGTCGTCGATAAGGGAGTGGGCTCCTATCTCGGGCTCAATTACAAGGGGCTGCGCTTCATGTCGTCTTTCACGGAGTGGCAATCGACCGGATTCATCGAGGGCACCGTCAGCGGCACCCGGCTGACACGTGATTTCGGGGATCTGGGCTATGACTACAAAGTTAACCCCAACTGGGACATGAGCTTCGATCTAACCTTTACGCGGACGACGTTTGGGGAACCAGTCTTTCCCTATGTCAGAAGGGATGCGGACGAATTCATCGCGGAGTGGACTAACCTAATCCGGCTGACTTCAAAGGACCGGCTGTCGGCGGGCGGCCTTTTCAACCGCATTGAGGGCCAGGAGTGGTACACAGCTACCAATCCCGCCACAGTGGACGCGCAAGGCAGAACTTTTGGAGGCGCATTCTACGCGCAGATCGACCATCAACTGATCAAAGATGTGAAGCTAATCGCCGGTTTCCAGACCAACAAGATTGGCAGTATTGCTCTCAACACAGTTCCGCGCGGGGGTGTCATCTGGGCGCCGACCTCCCGGACCAGCGTCAAAGCGCTTTACAGCGAGGCGTTCCGTGCCCCCAGCTTGGATGAAAACCTATTGAATAATCCGGGGCTGGGCGGCAATCCCAATCTGAAGCCGGAAAAAGTAGCGACCTTTGACGTGGGAGCATACTTCGACGGCAGCCGGACGCAATTCGGTATCGACTTTTTCCACAGCAAGTTCACGGACAACATCGTAAATCTGCCGGGACCGACACGGGCGGTCTACTTTAACCTCGGAGAAGTCACGTTCAACGGCGTAGAAGTTGAAGGCAAGTATTATTTTCGCAAGGACTTCTTCCTGCAAGGCTCAACTCTTTATCAAACCAATGTGGATGGCACGGGGAAGTCGAATGTCTCGCCAGTTCCGACAATTGGGTTCAAGGCCGGTGTGAGTTATGAGAACAGCCAAAAGTTCACCGCCGGACTGTTTGACGTGTCTGATGGGCCATTCCCTGGTTACACGGCGGTCAATCCACTGCAGGGCTGGCATCACATTCTCAACGGAAATTTCCGGTATGACGTTTCCAGGTATCTCCCATTTGGCGACCGCGCCGGAATTGCCGCCGTCGCGCACGCCAATAACTTGACAAACCAACCGATTTGGCTGCCTAGCGGATTCAGCAGCGTGGACACGGTTCCGGTCCAGCAGGGACGCGTTGTCTTCGCTGGCTTGGAATTTTCTCTCGGGAAGAACTGATCGTTCCCGGTAGCGTCAATGCGACTGCCGGAAGAACCTGAGCGCAGTAAGTGACAGAGCATCAGAACTTACAGTAAGTGACAAGCATCAGAACTTAATCTTAACCAACAGAGGCCCGATCTTGATTACCAAGAATAAGTTGCGTGTACTGCTAACATTGTCCATAACTCTGACACTTGCCAGCAATGCGATGTCACAACAGGCACCATCACCTCAGAACACAGGAGCGGCCGCTGGCGATCTCGCTGCAATGGATCTCGAGCAGTTGATGAATCTCAACGTTACAACCGCATCTCTATTCAGCGATAAGCTCTCCGAAGCGCCCGGAATCATGTCGGTGGTTACCAGCGACGAACTGCGCCGATTCGGTGGACTCACACTCGGCGAAATCCTGGATCGCGTGCCCGGACTGACGCAGTCCAGCCAATATTTCACCGACCGCAATCTAGTTGCTGCCGACGGCGACCAGACCAAAACCTCCGGCGCCCACATTCTTTTCCTGATCAACGGACGCCCGACCCGGGAAGTAATGGAAGGTGGAATCATCTCCGATCTGCTCGAATCTTTCCCCGTAGAAGTTCTAGAACGCATCGAAGTGATTCGCGGACCGGGCTCTGTGCTTTACGGCTCCAATGCGTTTTCCGCCGTCATCAACCTTATCACCCGCAAGGCGGATTCGAACCAGGCCAGCATTCATGGCCTCGTTGGCCCGAACGGCGCACTTTCCTCTTCCGGACACTTCCTTTACAAGAGGGGGGAGTTCAGCATCGTCGGCGCCTCCGCGATTCATGAATCACCCAACTGGAGCTTTACCTACCTTGTCCCACCGCCGCTTCAGGACAACCCGGATGCTCCGCCCGAGCCACCATCCTATCCCGTGACAGTGGTCGACCGAGGTATCGGTGACTATCTCGGCATGAACTATAAAGGATTAAGTTTCATGTCTGCTTTTACCGAGTCGCAGGCCACCGCTTTCGTGCAAGGCGCCGTGGGAGAAACCCGCACGACCAGGGACTTCGCGGACTTGGGCTACAAAGTGAAAGCTCGGGAAAACTGGGAGATGGATTTTAACACCACCTTCACGCGCACAACCTTTGACACCTTCGCTTATCCCTACACTGACAGAGATGCACATGAGATTGTTGCCGAATGGTCGAACCTAATTACACTTACCTCCAAAGACCGCCTCACCGCGGGCATACTGTTCAACCGGATTGCTGGAATTGAGGTGGCCAGCATCGACCATTATGCAGAAGACGCTGGCGGCAGCCGTCCTGCCGGCGGTTTCTACGCGCAACTCGACCACCAGTTGTTCTCCACCGTGAAACTGATTGCTGGTTTTCAATCCAACAAGTTCGGCGGCATTCCTTTATCTACTGTTCCCCGCTTCGGAGGTATCTGGAGTCCATCGCACTGGGCCAGCGTCAAAGTCCTTTATGGCAAGGCGTTTCGTCCGCCCAGCATCGACGAAACCACTCTCAACCTCCCCGACATTCAAGGCAATCCGAGCCTGGTGCCCGAAACCGTGGGGACGTTCAATGTCGGCCTGAATTTACAGTTCGCGCATCTCCAACTCGGCACGGATTATTTTCATAGCCACCAAAGCAACAGCATCGTTACTGTTGGCCACTCTCCGATCCGCTACGAAAACCTCGACGGAATTACCCTCGATGGCGTTAACGTCGAAGGCAAATACTATTTCCGGCACGACTTTTTCGCCCAAGGATCGATGCTTTATCAGGCTAACCATGACCAGAACGGAAATAGCAACGTCACGCCGATTCCGAATTTTGGCATGAAGTCCGGTGTGAGTTATGAAAGCAGTCGCGGACTGGTCTTCGGCATCTTCGAAGTTTCCGATGGAAAACCTAAACCGTACGCCTACACCGTCAATCCCCTCACCGGCTGGCATAACAGTCTGAATGCCGAATTGCGCCAGGATCTTTCCCGTTACCTTCACATGTCGGAAAGGAACAGCGTGGCCATCTCCGCTCACGCCAACGATCTTCTGAATCAAGCAGTTTGGCTGCCGGGTTTCGGTTTCTCTAACATCGATACGATTCCGGTGCAGGAGGGGCGAACCATTTATGCCGGACTGGAGTTCTCGCACGGCAAACCATAACGAGTGCCCTTCGGGAAGGTCAATCGGCGGTGAAGACTTGAGCGTAGATAAAGACAAACCGGGCCGCGGATGCGTCCTTAAATCGAGGTTTTAGTGTGGCGTTGGTTTCAGTTCGCGATCGTCGGGGTGGTTCTCTCCCTCCTCCCCGCCAACGGCTGCGCGCAGCAGACGGAGGAGTACCGAGTCAAAGCCGCGTTTCTGTTTCATTTTGTGCAACTGGTCGATTGGCCAGTTCCGGCTGCAGGCGACGAAAACAAACCGCTTACGCTGTGCACCATCGGCCAGGATTCCTTCGGCGGCGACCTCGAAATAACGTTTCAGGGGAAGTCGATCGGCGCCCACCCTCTTCAGATTCGCCATTTGAAGCAGTCCCAGGAAGCTGCAGGTTGCCAGGTCGTATTCATCGGCAGCCGGGATCGCAAACAAATTTCGTCGGTGCTCGCCGCCCTGAAAGACGAAGCCGTTCTCACCGTTGGCGAGAGCGACGATTTCGCCAAAGAGGGCGGCATGATCGGCTTTTCTATGGATAAAGGCAAGGTGCGCTTCGACATCAACGTGGATGCCGCCGCCAGCGTGAAGCTGAAGATCAGCTCGCGTCTTCTGCTTCTCGCCAAAAGTGTGATCGGAAACCGTTCCTAACGGAGAGTGCTATGTTTTTCAAGAAAGTGTCGATTCAGACCAAACTCGGGCTTCTGATCTTGTTTTCGACCCTTTTCTCGCTAATCCTGGCCTTCGTGGGCTTTGGACTTTACGAGCGCGCTAATTTCCGCAGAGACATGGAGCGCGAGCTGTCAAGCCTGGCCGACACGCTCGGCGCCAATACCGCTGCCTCCATGGCCTTCGAAGATCCAAAAACCGCCGGCGAGATGCTCAATGCGTTGAAGGCCGATCCGAATGTTGAGAGCGCTTGTCTCTACGACATGAACGGTCGAATCTTCGCCACCTATCGCCGCGCCAGCGTCCCTGCAACTTTCGCGATGCCCGAATTGCAACACGACGGAGCGTATTTTCAGGCGCAATCGCTGACTCTGTTTCGCAGCGTCGCGCTAAACGGAGAAAAAAGCGGCACGATCGCCATTGTTTCCGATTTGACCGGCTTCCGCTCCAAGATGTTGCAGTACCTCCAGATCGGGGCCATCGTGTTGGCTCTTGCGAGTCTAATCACCTACGCGATCTCCTCCTTCGCGCTGCACACCATCATTCATCCGCTGCGTCAGCTCGCTGGCGTTGCCAGCCAGGTCTCGCGCGAAGAAGACTATTCGCTGCGCGCCGTCCTGACCAGTTCCGACGAAATTGGGAATCTTGTCGATTCCTTTAATCACATGCTCGAGCGCGTCCAACAGCGCGATCTCGCCTTGCTCTCCCTTAACGACGGACTGGAACTCCGAGTGCAACAGCGCACGGCTGAGCTTGAAAAAGCGCGGGACGTTGCCGAAAAAGCCAGCCGCGCCAAGAGCGAGTTTCTCGCCAATATGAGCCACGAAATCCGCACGCCGCTGAACGGCATCATTGGCATGACCGAACTCGCCCTCGAAACCCACCTCACACCCGAACAAAGAGATTTTCTTCAGACTGTCCAGTTCTCCTCCGAGGCCTTGCTCGGCGTGATTAACGACATTCTCGACTTCTCAAAAATCGAAGCGCATAAAATTGAGTTGGAGAACGCTGACTTTAATCTGCGTGACTGCCTCGAATCCACCGTAAAATCTCTCGCTGTCCGCAGCAACGAAAAAGGTTTGGAACTGGTCTGCGACGTAGCCGCCAATGTTCCCGAATTTGTTTCCGGCGACTCCATCCGTCTACGCCAGATCGTGACCAATCTTATCGGCAACGCCATCAAGTTCACCACTCGTGGCGAAGTCGTTCTCAGAGTAGAGAAAAACTTGGAAGAAGAAGTGGAGAAAACCGCTGGGAAAAATGCGGAAGCAGAGACCGAGAGCAACTCGGGACTCAAGTCTTCGTTCGGCGGTCGTTGCAATCTCCATTTTGTGGTGTCCGACACCGGCATCGGCGTTCCGGAAGACAAATACGAAATGATTTTTCAACCTTTCTCGCAGGCCGACACCTCCACCACGCGCAAGTACGGCGGCACCGGCCTTGGACTCACAATCACGGGCCGTCTGGTGTCGATGATGGGCGGCCGGATTTGGCTCGAAAGCAAAATGGGGAGCGGATCGAAGTTTCATTTCACCTTGCAATTCAGGACTGCGTCCCCCAAGGGCCAGGCCGCGGCCTCTGGTCCGTCGCCGCTTCTTGTCGGCGTCAAAGCTCTGGTTGTCGACGACAACCACACGAATCGACGAGTCCTCGAAGGAATATTTTTCAACTGGAAGATGAAAACAAAGTCGGTTGAAACCGCCGATGAGGCGCTCGCTGAACTAGCGGCCGCCCGGCGATCCGGCCATTCGTATGACTTGATCGTCACCGATATGCACATGCCCGACAAAGATGGATTCGATCTAGTCGCGGAAATCAAAAAAGATCCGAGCCTGACCCGCGCGAGAATTATGATGCTCACCTCCGGCTCCCGGGATGGAGCTGTGGACCGCTGCAACTCCTTAGGGATCGCAGCATGTTTGTCCAAACCCGTCCGCCAGTTCGAACTGCGAGACGCCGTCCATCATGTGTTGAGCATCGGAACAGTTCCGCATCCGACGCCGCCCAACGGGCCCACTGCCGTCGCGCCGCCTACCCATGCAACGCATACGCCCCGGAAGAGTCTGACGATCTTATTGGCAGAAGATAATCCGGTAAACCAGAAAGTCGCCCAACGAATGCTCGAAAAAAGACAGCACAAGGTTGTTGTCGCATCCAACGGTGTCCAGGCTCTGGCGGCGCTGGCGAAACAAGACTTCGATCTCATCTTTATGGATGTGCAAATGCCCGAAATGGACGGACTGGAGGCCACCGCGAAAATACGCGATCAGGAAAAAGAGACTGGACACCACCAGACCATCGTGGCCCTAACCGCACACGCCATGAAAGGCGATCGCGAGCGCTGCCTAGAAAGCGGTATGGACGACTATCTAACCAAACCCATCCGCCACGAAGACCTGGACATCATCCTGCAAAAATATGCGGAATCAGGGCCCGACCCTCGGTCTTTTTCCGCCGGCGCGGGAATCTGAAAAACCGATTGTTCTTGGCTTTGGGCGGCGGCGGTGCATCGCCGTCAATTACCTCATGGTTTTGATTGAGGGTTTAGCCGCAGACGATTCTGTCGAGACTGGAGGTACTCTTTCAGCGATCCGGCCGTCAAGATGAGATGACATTAACCGACAATTCCGCACAAAATACCGACGCAGACGGAAGCCGCTCGATGCGCGCCATCTTTTCGCAAACTGCCTTCGGTCGGCGCCACCAACCGGCGAAGTTTGACTTCATACGCTGGACCTGTCGAATCGGTAAGATCGCAAAAGCGGTCGCGGAGAGGCGGCGTTTGGAGGCAGATACATTCAGACATCGTGCCACCTCGATCCTTCGATCTGCCACGTTGAGCTGGCGTTCGGCAACCCAATGTCCACGGGTTGGATCGGTGTCCATTTCACGGACAAACTGTATCGACTTGGGGGGCCCCAAATTCTGCTGACTCCCAGCGAAAGGTCTTAGAATCAAACACCCGACAGGGGGCTTGAGATGGTTGGTCGGTTGCGAGACCACTGCGATGGCATGAGAATATCGGCAAAAATGCGAACTGAGCTTTCCTTGCTACCGTTCGCGCTCGAGTGCGTGCCGGGTTGCGTACTTTGGATGAACGCCTACGAGCGTACCCTTTCTATCAAGCCGGCGTCGTGCTGCTCTTTAGAGCGCTCCCGCGGGCAGCTACCTTCCTTGTTCATTCCAGATCTCGAACACTTTTCTCGCAAGAACGTTGTCGCTCGTTCTGGAAGGAACTAAACATGCGTGGTTCGATGACGTTCGAAACTCGGCACCACATGGGCAAGGTAAACGGCCAGGGATTGTTCACCGCCCTCTCCATGGTCGAGAAAAAGCACGACGGGAACATACATTTCGAGACCGGTATCTACCTAAAAACGTTCATGGCTGTGTGCGAGCAAATTCCTCGCCACTCTTATAACCGGAAATTGCCGATAGCAACGCTTGGGTACGAACACGATTGACTTATGACGAACGCGATCATCGATGAATCGGAGCTGTTAAACCGTGTAGAAGGCGACGAAGAGCTTCTGTGCGAACTGATCGACATGTTTCTTGCCGAATGCGGGAAGACCGTGCAGCAGGTTCTGGACGCCGTGGTGCACGAAGATGCAGCGGAACTTCATCGCGCGGCGCACAAACTAAAAGGCACCGTCGGCATCTTCGGCAGCGCCGAAACCATACAGGCAGCTCTGGCCCTTGAGACTATGGGCCGCGAGGCGAATTTAGCGAACGCGGCCGAAGCGTCCACCCACCTCCAGCAACGTATCGAGGCACTAAGGAATTCGCTGGTGGCGCTGAGGGAGAAATATTGTACAAAGTCCTGATCGCGGATGATGATCGACTTTCCTGCAAGCTGCTGGGCTCCTTGCTGACCAAGTGGGGATACGAGGCCGAGATTGTGCACGACGGCGTCGCCGCGCTGGCCAAACTGAAGCAGCCGGATGCGCCTCAAATGGCCATCCTTGACTGGATGATGCCGGGTTTGGACGGCATTCAAGTCATTCAGGCGGTGCGCTCCTCGGGCTACGAAACCTATACCTACATTTTACTGTTGACTTCAAAAGACCAGAAGGGCGATCTGCTCGGTGGCTTGAATGCAGGGGCGGATGACTATCTGAAAAAACCCTTCGACAACGATGAATTACGCGCCCGGGTCCGCGCCGGCAAGCGCATTCTCGATCTTCAGGCCGAGCGTAAGCGGGGGGAAGAAGAGGTTCGCGCGAGCAACGAACTGGTAAGGCTGGTGTTGGATTCGGTCCCGGAAGGGGTTTACGGTATCGACCGGCAAGGCAACTGCACGTTTTGCAATCCCTCCTGCCTACGAATGTTGCGTTATGAGAGCTCTTCGGACTTGCACGGAAAGAATATGCATGCGGTGATGCACCATACCCGGAAGGATGGGACGCATTATCCCGTCGAAGAGTGCCACATCTACGAAGCTTATCGCCTCGGACATGGCACGCACATTGACAACGAAGTGATTTGGCGGAGCGACGGCACCAGCTTCGCTGCGGAATACTGGTCACAGCCCATCTTCCAGGAAGGAGCGAAAATCGGTGCGGTTGTCACTTTCATGAATATCACGGAACGGAAGCAGGTCGAGGAAGCCGTTCGCGAGTCGGAAAAGCGTTACCGTCTCCTGTTTGAGCGCAACCTCGCCGGCGTCTTTCGTACCTCACTGGAAGGACGCATCATGGAGTGCAATCCGGCCGCTGCTCGGATGTTTGGCCATGGTTCAGCCCAGGAAATCGTAGGCAGTCTGATTACGGACTTTTATCAAACGACTTCGGATCGGGTATCGTTCCTGCAAAGACTCAAATCCGAGAGAAACCTCACAAACCAAGAGACACGGTTTCGACGCAAGGATGGTGACACCGCTTGGGCGATGTTGAATGCAACAATCGTCGACGACGATTCAGGTGGACCAGGTTTGATCGAGGGAACGTTCGTTGATATTACCGAACGCAAAACCGCAGAGGAACGGATTCGATCCTTAGCCTACTTCGATGCTCTGACGGGATTACCAAATCGTGCGCTTCTGCAGGATCGATTATCACAAGCCCTTGCTGGTGCTCGGCGAAAAAAGAGCAAAATTGCGATCTTTTTTCTCGACCTCGACCGGTTTAAGAACATTAACGATTCGCTCGGGCACTCGGCCGGTGATCTTCTTCTGAAAAAAGTTGCAGAACGACTTAAAGCATGGGGGCGAACACTGGATACGATTGCCCGGCTAGGAGGAGACGAATTCCTCATCGTAGTGAACGATATAAAGCAAATCGCCGATGCAGCAGTCGCGGCCCAAAGGCTCATGGATGGACTGACTGCTGAAATGGTGATCCAAGGTCACTCCCTCAGCATTAGTTGCAGCCTCGGCATCAGCGTCTATCCGGAGCACGGTGCGGACAGCGAAACTCTCATCAAGCATGCCGATGCCGCCATGTACACCGCCAAGGAGAGCGGTCGGAATAACTTTCGATTTTTTACCTCGGACATGAACGCTCAGGCTTTTGAGCACTTGAACCTGGAAAACAACTTGCGAGCGGCGCTCGAGAAGGAAGAACTCTATCTCATGTACCAACCGCAGATGGATATAAAGTCTAAAAAGATTATCGGCGTGGAAGCGCTCCTTCGATGGCAACACTCGAAACTGGGTCTTGTGCCGCCCGATAAATTCATCCGAATTGCGGAAAACAGCGGGCTAATCGTACCCATCGGGGAGTGGGTGCTCAGGACGGCCTGCTCGCAGGCGCGAAAATGGCAGGATGAGGGACTTGCCGCAGTGTCCGTGGCAGTCAATGTGTCGGCAGTCCAGTTTCGTAGAGAGGGCTTCTCAGCACTGGTTCGGCAGGTGCTCGGCGATACCGGCCTCGCTCCGCAATACCTCGAACTGGAAGTAACGGAAAGTCTCTTGCTATCGAGCGCCGAGGTAACGTTCGCAGTACTTCAGGAACTGAAGGACATGGGATTGTCTTTAGTGATTGACGACTTCGGAACGGGCTATTCCAGCCTTAGCTATCTGAAGCGCTTTCCAGTTAGCAAGCTGAAGGTCGATCGTTCATTCATTCGGGATGTCGCGCTGAACTCGGATGATGCGGCCATTACAGCTGCAATCATCAGCATGGCAAAAAGTTTGAATCTTAAGGTGATTGCCGAAGGCGTGGAGGATCAAGCGCAAATGACATTTCTGAGGGCCCATCATTGTGATGAGATTCAAGGCTATTACTTCAGCAAACCTTTGATGGCCGACGAACTCGCCGACAAGCTGCGAACCGGGAATTTCGAATCGCGGGTTAAGTCGCAAGCAACTGGGAAATACTCGTGACAAAGATTCGGCACGGCGAATTATTAGCGTAATAACGCCTTCCTAACATGCCAACGGTGTCACTGATTTTTCGAGCATTTTAGCCACTGTACTCCGAAAACCGCGCAGTTGAACTCTGGTTGAAGCTTTTGCTGTTGGTCTTACTTTTACCACCAGCCACAATTCGCTCGTAATCTGTTTCAGGCAGGACAATGAGTCCGACCCACGCGTCTCATCGGTTACACGCATGAATCACGATTGCCACTTCGACTTTTTGAATCAACGGAAGCGGGATACGCAATCAATTGTTCCGGGTTCTACCGCGCACCGCGGCGATGTCCAGTCTTTCCCTCTTGAGAGCCGAACTTTCTCATCTTTTTGTAATCTCAATCCCTTGCGCATCATGCAGTACCGAAGGGTAGACAGCCTCTACCCGCCTTAGCGATCTTCATTCCTCGCCTCATCTTCAGGAGGCGATTCAGTTGCGCTCCTCCACCAGGAACCGTAAGACCGAGTTGCCTTCTTTCGTTACAGGTCCCCGAGGGCGTCTCGAAACACCGACCATCGCCACTGAAACCGCACGAAGTAATGCGCCGGGCGGTTACCGTAGACGCGGTGGGCAGCCTCAGTTCTTCCTCGGTTATTGCCGATAACACATCAGTCATGTTCATCACCTGTAGAAGCGGCATGAGGCTCGCCTTGAGAGTGGCCCTTTCGCTCGGTGTATGTTGCTCCGCGGAACTCCATGCTCAAGGCCAGTCTGATCAGGACGTGCTGTCGTTGAGTATCGAAGATCTGGCTCAGGCAAAGGTATTCACGGCCTCGCGCCATGCGGAGAAGTCTCAGGAGGCGCCGTCATCTGTCAGCGTGATTACCGCGGATGACATTAAGAAATATGGTTGGCGCACGCTCGGCGACGCGTTGAGCAGCCTTCGCGGTTTCTATACTTCTTATGACCGAGACTATGAATACTTGGGAGTACGAGGATTCATGCGTCCTGGCGACTATAACTCGCGAATCTTGCTGATGATTAATGGCCATCGGATGAATGACAACGTCTACGGCAGCGCTTTCATTGGCACAGACTTTCCACTTGATCTTGATCTGATCGAGCGTATCGAGGTCGTTCGGGGCCCAGGATCATCGTTATACGGGACTAATTCGGTTTTTGGTGTAATCAACGTGATCACGCGCCAGCCCACTTCCGGCACGACGGTGGAAGCTTCAGGGGACACTTCTTCTTTTGAAGGCCGGACAGGCAGAGTTAGCGCAACTGTTCAAAAGTACGGTCTGAACGGAACCTTTTCCGGAAGTCTCTATCGCAGCGCAGGCCAATCTCAGCTTTTCTACTCCCCATACGATAGTCCGGCGAATAACAACGGGGTGGCTGAAGATGGCGATGGCGACCGCTACGCACACGCGTTTGCGGATGTGCAATACGGAAACTTTCGCGTGGAGGGGTTATTTGGAACACGTACGAAACTGGTTCCGACTGGATCGTATGAATCTAATTTCAATGATTCTGCGAATCGCACTACGGACTCACGAGCCTTTGTAGAAGCGAGCTACCATCGCGACCTCTCCTTGGGCGAACTCGACACGCGCGTATTCTTTGACTGGTACGATTTTTTTAGCATCAACCCGTACGGAGGTTCTGGTGCGGGCAGATATTTGGTCGCCGATGAAGGTCTCGCCGACTGGGTCGGGACAGAGACCACGTTGGGACGGCAAATTGGGAAAAACCGGGTCATCGTCGGGGCTGACTACGAATACAGCATGAAAGTTGAGCAAACCAACGACACGGTGGGCCAACCGCCATCCTTTGTGGATCGTCGCCAACCGTGGCAGGCCGCAATCTTCGGCGAGTTCGCCTGGAATCTTGTGCCGAAACTAACGCTCCGGATGGGAGGCCGCTCAGATTGGTTCGACCAGTATGGCAACTCCCTAAGCCCACGGATCGCGGCGGTTTATTCCGCGACGTCCCGCACAACCTTGAAATACATCTACGGGCGAGCTTTCAGCGCGCCCAGCGCTTATCAAAGCTATTACTCAGATGGAGTTTCAATTGACGCACCCACTACGAAATTGAAGCCAGAAACCATGGGATCTCAGGAGGTAGTTCTCGAGAGAGTCTTGGCATCGTGGTTGCAGATGAGCGTCGACGGTTCCTACAACCGCCTGAAGCGCTTGATCGACCAGGAACCGGACCCCGCCACCGGTCTGACACAGTTCGTGAACA
>Ga0302319_10009742_pt1 | contig 18418 bp, 10 predicted proteins | sample Bog_T0_2_FD_203319 | JGI IMG/M metagenome (GOLD analysis project Ga0302319, IMG submission 203319) | Peat permafrost microbial communities from Stordalen Mire near Abisko, Sweden - Bog_T0_2 | ecosystem: Environmental > Terrestrial > Soil > Wetlands > Peat | place: Sweden: Abisko, Stordalen Mire...
CATTCTGATCGACGGCCACCGCTACGACTTCCCCACCGGCGAGGAGCGCTTTCGCGCCGAGCTGATTCGCAACTTTCCCGGCGAAGCGCGCGCAATTGACCGCTATCTGCGCGCCGTGCGCAGCGCCGATCGCATGAGCGGCCTCTACTATGCGGAGAAGGTTGTTCCCGCAAAAATCTCCCGGGCGATTGGCGGGCTGATGCGCGCGCCCTATCTGCGCTGGGCGGGGCGCACCACGCTGGAGGTGCTTTCGGAGATCACCAGGAACCGCGAGTTGATTGGCGTGCTTACCGCGCAGTGGGGCGACTACGGCTTGCCTCCCACGCAGAGCAGCTTTGCCGTGCACGCAACCATCGTGGAGCACTATCTGGAGGGCGCAGGCTATCCGGTGGGCGGCGCGGCAACCATCGCCGCGGCCATTGTGCCGGTCATTATGCGAGGCGGGGGCGCGGTGGTGACGAGCGCCGATGTCGCGGAGATCGTGGTGAAGAACGGGACGGCGGCGGGGGTGCGGATGGCCGATGGACGCGAGTTTACGGCCGATGCCGTGATCAGCGATGCGGGTGCAACCAACACCTTTGGCCGCCTGTTGCCGGAGGAGATGCCGGCGGGGCAGAATTCGGCCCTCCACGAGTTGAGATCGGAGTTGAAGAAGTTGCCGACCTCGAAGGCGCACCTGAATCTGTATGTCGGCCTGGACCGGACGGATGCGGAGCTTGGGCTCAAGGGAACCAATCTGTGGATCTATCCGGGCTACGATCACGACGAGAATCTGCGCCGGTTTCTGGCCGACCCCACTGGGCCATTTCCTGCCGTCTACATCTCGTTCCCTTCGGCCAAGGACCCGGATTTCGAGCGCCGTCATCCGGGTCACAGCACCATCGAGGCGATCACCGTGATCGGCTATGACAGCTTTGCGCAATGGGCCGATCTGCGCTGGAAACAGCGCGGAGCGGACTACGAAGATTTCAAGCGGCAACTCACCGAGCGACTGATAGAGGAGATTGTGCGGCAGGTTCCGCAGATTGCCGGCCACATTGTTCACTCAGAGCTATCAACGCCGGTAACAACGCGGCATTTTATGAACTATGAGAAGGGCGAGATTTACGGCATCGCCGCCACGCCGGCGCGTTTCAAGCAGCGCGGGCTGGGGGCGCGCACGCCGGTTCGCAATCTTTACCTGACCGGGCAGGATGCAGCCGGACTCGGCGTTACAGGAGCGTTGTTTGGCGGGGCGATGAGCGCGTCAGTGGTGCTGGGGAGGAATTTGATGAGCGCCGTGATCAAACCGATGGCTCAAGCAAGAACGGCTTGATTGAGCGCGGGCCGGAAATGCACAGAGCGAATCCGGCCCGCGCGTTTACTGCGGAGCGGGCAGGCCGGTGGCGATGTCGGTAGTGACGCCGGTGGGCAGCACTTCTGCTTCAGGAGTGTTGACGCCGGGCAACGGGCTTTCCAGAGCCAGGGCCAGGACCTCATCCATTGAATCCACAAAGTGGAGCTTCATGGAGTTCTTGATGTTGTCAGGCAGCTCGGAGATATCTTTCTCGTTGGCGCGGGGCAAAATCACCTGGAAGATCCCCGCGCGCAATGCGGCCAGCAGCTTTTCCTTGAGGCCGCCGATGGCCAGCACCTTACCGCGCAGCGTGATTTCTCCGGTCATGGCGATATCGCGGCGTACCGGGATTTTAGCCAGCGCGCTGGCCAGCGCCGTGGCCATGGTGATGCCGGCCGAGGGACCGTCTTTGGGAATTGCGCCTTCAGGAACGTGCAGATGAATATCGACGTTGCGGTAAAACTCGCGGGTAAGTCCAAGCGCCTGCGCGCGGCCACGAATGTAGCTAAGCGCGGCCTGCGCCGACTCCTGCATTACGTCGCCGAGCTGGCCGGTGATGGTGAGCTTGCCCTTGCCGTCGAGAACTTGCACCTCAGTGGTGAGGATGCTGCCGCCCACCTCAGTCCATGCCAGGCCGGTGACCAGGCCGACTTCGTTGCCTTCATGGACTTCGGAGTCGCGGTAGCGCGCCACGCCGAGAAAATCGCCGATATTGGCCGCGCTGATCTCTTCGTTGTGCTTTGCGCCCTCTTTGACCACCCTGCGCGCAACCTTGCGGCAGACGTTGCCGATTTCGCGTTCGAGGTTGCGGACGCCTGCCTCGCGCGTGTAGGAGCGGATGATCTCGAGAATTGCGTCGTCTTTGAAGACGATGTTTTTCTCGCTCAGGCCGGTCTGCTCACGCTGCTTTTTGACGAGGTACTGGCGGGCGATCTCGAGCTTTTCCTGCTCGGTGTATCCCTGTAGGCGGAGGACTTCCATGCGGTCTTGCAGCGCGGCGGGGATGGTGTGCATCACGTTAGCCGTAGCCACAAAGAGCACCTGCGACAGGTCGTAATCGACGTCGAGGTAGTGATCCTGGAAGGTGGTGTTCTGCTCGGGGTCAAGAACTTCAAGCAGGGCCGAAGCCGGATCGCCGCGGAAGTCCGATGAAATTTTGTCGACTTCATCGAGCAGGAAGACGGGATTCTTTGTGCCCGCGCGCTTCATGTGCTGGATGATCTGGCCGGGGAGCGCGCCAATGTAAGTGCGGCGATGGCCGCGGATTTCGGCTTCGTCGCGCACGCCGCCCAGCGAGAGGCGCACGAACTTGCGGCCTGTGGCCTTGGCGATGGACATGCCCAGCGAGGTTTTGCCCACGCCCGGAGGTCCGGCAAAGCAGAGGATGGACCCTTTGGGATTTTTGACGAGCTGGCGCACGGCCAGAAACTCGAGGATGCGCTCCTTGATTTTTTCCAGGCCGTAGTGGTCGGCGTTGAGGACCTTCTCGGCAAAATCGATGGAACGCGTTTCCTTTGACTTTTTCTTCCACGGCACGGCCAACAGCCAATCAATATAGTTGCGGCTGACGGTGGACTCGGCCGACATGGGCGGCATGGCCTCAAGCTTCTTGAGCTCCTGCACGGCCTTCTCAAGCACATCCTTGGGCATGCCGGAGGCCTCAATCTTTTTGCGCAACTCATCGAACTCGCTTTTTTCGCCGCGGCCCAGTTCCTTCTGGATGGCCTTGATCTTCTCGTTGAGGTAGTACTCTTTTTGCGCGCGCTCCATCTGGCGCTTGACGCGGGACTGGATGTTGCGGTCGAGGTCGAGCTTTTCGATTTCGACATCGAGCACGTCGGCAATGCGGGCCAGGCGTGCGGCCGGATCGAAGATGGCCAGCAGTTCCTGCTTTTCTTCAATGCCAAGCTGAAGATTGGCGGCAATGGTGTCAGAGAGCTTGGCCGGCTCGTCCATGCGCACGGTGGCGATGATGGTTTCGTAGTTAAGCGACTGCTGCAGCTTGACGTACTGCTCAAACAGGCCGGTGACGCGCTGCATAAGCTGCTCTGCGGCGGGCGTCATTTCAAACTGGCTTTTGCCCACGCGTACGGTCGCGACAAAGAAGCCGTCGCGATCTGTAACCTCAGTCGACTTGGCACGCTCAACGCCTTCAACCAGAACCTTGATATTGCCGTCGGGCATTTTTACGCTCTGCACGATGTTGCAGATGGAGCCGACCTGAAAAATGTCCTTGGCCTTGGGCTCGTCGATAGACGCGTCGTGCTGCGTGGCGAGAAAGATTTTGCGGTCGCCGCTGAGGGCCTCTTCAAGGGCGCGCACGCTGGACTCGCGGCCGACAACGAAGGGCGTCATCATGTAAGGGAAGATGACCATGTCCCTAATGGGCATCATGGGCAGCTTGCGCGTCTCGCCTTTTTCGCGGGTTTGAGTCATAGCAGCACCTTTTTGGATTAGACGCACAGCGCCGGCTTCAGCTTCAATACCTTTGCCGAGCTCTTTTACGGATTGTACAGCTTAATGGAACCGGGGGCGAATGGCGCAAACGTGCAATGCTCTGCCCCGTTTGGCCTGGGAATGTGCGACATAACCGGGGAAATCTCTGTGCAAAATGCTGTGGCCGGGGTTGCGGCCGTGGAGGGCAGCGTGCATAAAACAGTAAACAGGGAACAGGGAACAGGTAAATACGTGGGGGCCCCGTTCGTTCAGAATGACAGGCTCAGTTTTTTCACCAATTCTAGAGACAGAACATTAGCGCAGGCGGTTTCTATTGCTGCTGTTGTTGCTGTTGCATCTGCTGCAGATCGGAGAACGGGATGACGGTCTCAGGCGGCTGCTGGGCGCGCTCGACCAGCACACTCCAATCCTCGGGGATGGGCATTTTGCGGTCGAGGGCCGGCGCAGTGTCGCTGGCTTCAACCTGCACGGCGACGTAGAGTTCGCTTTCTGTTTTGCCGCGGAAGATGCCGTGAGTGGGCGGAACATCTGCGTAGTCGCGGCCCACGGCGGTGCGCAGGTGCCGGTGATGGGCGACGAGGTTGTTGGTGGGATCGAAGCCCACCCAGCCCAGATGGGGCATGAGCGCCTCAACCCAGGCGTGAGTGGCGTCGGGCGTGGAGCGGTCGTGATCGTCGCGGCCGCGGTAGAGATAGCCGGAGACATAGCGGGCAGGGATGCGGACATGGCGCAGCAGCGCGATCATGGCATGCGCAAAATCCTGGCAAACGCCTTTGCCACTGATGATCGCTTCATCGACGGGCGAGTCGGCGCGGGTGTGGCGGGGCACGTACTCAAAGAAATCATAGAGGCGCTGATTGAGTTCGAGCACCAGCATGAGCGGATCGTCGCGGCGCACGGCGTTCATTTTCTCGGCAAGCTGGCGGACTGCCGGAGTCTCGACGGCGAAGGTGGAAGGCAGCAGCATCTCCCAGTAGTCGCCGGTTTCAATCAGTTCGTCGAGGGCAGCCCAGGCATCGGGCGCAAGAAAGGCAGGAATGTCGGGCACCGGTTGCTGCTCCACGATGGATTCGGCAACGATGACGAGCTGATTATGCTCACCGGGAATATCAAAATGCTGCACGTTGTTGCCGAGGTGATCGCGATAGGTGAAGACGCGGCAACGCGGACTGACGGAGAGAGAAAAGTTGAGGCAGTGCTGGCTGGAGTCGGAGCGCGGGTGCATGCGCGTTTCCATAATGCTCTCGCTGATGGGATTGGAGTAGCGGAAACGCGTGAGATGACGGATGGCGTAAAAGTTCATGAAAGCTCCGAGTTGCATCGGCAAGCCGCCAGCCCATAGCTGCCGGTTTGCCGCGTCTTAAACAGCCAGGGCGGATTGAATGGAGTACTGCACGTAATTGCGATAAATCAGTTCGTGAATGCGTAGGCATTCCTCGCGGATGTTGTGAAGGAACCCGGTGGTGTCGCCGGCAAGAATCTCGTTGACCGTGGTGAATCCAAGCGTGGCATGAAGCCGGCCGATGCCGGCCGACAGTTCGCCGGGAGAACGGCGGCCACCGGCGTTCTGAATGGAATCGATGGCGTGGCGGATGGTTTCAACGCAGTAGCGGATGGCGTGCGGAAAATCGCGATTGAACACAAGGAACTCGAGAATGCGGTCGGGCGCGACATCGGCGGTGTAGACCTGGCAGTAGGCCTCAAAGGCCGTGCAGCAGCGCAGCAGGCCCACCAGCTCGAGATACCCGTAACCTGTCGTCTCTTGCTCGTGCTGCGAGAACAACTCCTGCTGGTGAACCTCAAGCATGGTTGCGGTAGCATAAGCGCGCTCAAGATAGCGGCCGAGACGAATAAATTGCCAGCCTTGGCCGTGAATCATTGTCGAGTCGCCCACGCCCTGAAACAGATGGATGCCGTCGACCAGCGAAGTGAGCGAGTCACTGACGTTGGTGTTGAATTGGGAGCGCGCATGAGGCGAGTGAATCTGATGAAAGAGCCGGTTAAGGCGCTGCCACTGCTCGCTTGAGATTTCTTCGCGCACCTGGCGAGCGTTTTCGCGTGCGCCGTTGATGCAGAACATAACCGATGCGGGATTGAGACCGTCGAATACCAGCGCCCGCGCCATCTCATCGAGACTGCCATTCCACTCAAGATCCGCAGGCTTGCCGAGAGCGGCGAGCAGGTGCTGCCAGCGGACTTCGGCGTCGGCGTAGCCGGTGTCGAGCACCAGGCTCATGGTGACGTCGAGTTGACGCACGGTGTTCTCAGCGCGCTCAAGATAGCGGCTCATCCAGTAGAGGCTGTCGGCTACGCGCGAAAGCATGGTCTGACTCTCCCCAGGGTTCAGGATCGGGCAGTGCCGATCGCGTGGTTGGCTGTTGATTCTACGCTGACAGCATTTGGCTGTTCACTTCGAGCGAGCGGCTTGCAGCAATTCCTTCTATTCCAGCACCCATGTATCTTTACTTCCGCCACCCTGGGACGAGTTGACGACCAGCGAGCCTTTTTCAAGCGCGACGCGGGTAAGTCCTCCGGGAACGATATTCACTTTGTCGCCGAACAGCACATAGGGCCGTAAATCCACGTGGCGCGGCTCAAGGTGATTGCCGATGAGGCAGGGAGCGCGCGAAAAATCGAGTGTGGGCTGGGCGATATAGTTGCGCGGGTTGGCCTGTATCTGGCGAGCGAACTCCTCGCGCTGCTGCGCCGTGGATTGCGGGCCGATCAACATGCCGTAACCGCCGCTCTCGCCAACCGCCTTGACCACCAGCTTGCTGAGATTGGCGAGCACGTGCTGGCGCTCTTTTTCTTCAGAGAGCAGATAGGTTTCCACGTTGGGCAGGATGGGATCTTCGTTGAGATAGTAGCGGATCATGCGCGGCACGTAGGCGTAGACGGCTTTATCGTCCGCCAGTCCGGTGCCGAAGGCGTTGGTCACGGTGACGTTGCCGGCGCGGTAAGCGTTGAACAGGCCGGTGCAGCCCAAAGCAGAGTCGCTGCGAAAGACCAGCGGATCGCTGAAGTCGTCGTCGACGCGGCGGTAGATAACATCCACGCGCTTGAGGCCGTCAGTGGTGCGCATGTACACCACGTTGTCGTGAGTGACCAGATCGCGGCCTTCCACAAGATCGATGCCCATTTGGCGGGCAAGATACGTGTGCTCGAAATAAGCGGAGTTGAAGACGCCGGGAGTGAGCAGAACGATATTTGGCTCGGGACGGCCTTCAGGCGCGAGCGAGCGCAGAGTAGACAGCAGAAGTTGCGCGTAGTGCTCAATGGGGCGCACGCCGTAGCTTGAAAAAAGCTGCGGAAAGGTGCGCTTCATAATGCGGCGGTTGGTGAGCATGTAACTCACGCCGGAAGGCACGCGCAGGTTGTCTTCAAGCACAACGAATTCGCCGGTATTGAGGCGCAGCAGATCGGAACCGACGACCGCGATGTAGACGTTGCGCGGAACCTGAAGGCCGCGCATCTGGCGGCGGTAGTGCTTGCAGCTATACACCAGATCGCGCGGAACCACCTTGTCGTTGAGGATCTTGCCGTCAGAGTAAACATCGCGCAGAAAAAGATTGAGCGCGGTGATGCGCTGGGTGAGTCCGCGCTCAATGCGGTCCCACTCCTCGCCGGTGATGAGCCGTGGCAGCAGGTCGTAAGGAAAGATGCGCTCGGTGCCTTCGTCGCGGCCGTAGACGGTGAACGTGATGCCCTGAGTGAGGAAGGAGAGATCGGCGGACTGCTTGCGGCGCTGCAGCTCGTCGGGCGGCAGACCAACAAGGGATTCGGCCAGAGCGCGGTAGTGGGCGCGAACCTGGCCGTCGGGCAAGCGCATCTCGTCGTAGGCCTGGTCGAGAGGATAGTCTCCGAAGAGGGTTTCCATTTGCATTGGATGGCCGGCAGTCATAGGTATCTAAAAGCTTTCTTTTCCTCGGGTTCAGGGGTTACTCCGGGGAAAACATCTCTCAGATGAGCGGCAGCGCCTAGCCGTATTGCTTCGGCGCTTCCCCCTGGCCTGCCTGGACCCCGTTAGTCTTGCTTGTAACACGAGGGCCGTAAGGGAGCTATGAGGAAACGGGCGGGGCCAGGAGGATGCGGCTTCCCATCGTCACCGATGACCGGGTTTTCCCTTGGCGCTGCTGTTCCTGAAGTTCCTGGCGGGTTTACCCTGAGTTTACAGGGGATTCACGATTTCAATGCTCAATCTTCATAGGATTTTTCATCTTCCCAGGCTATTTGCAGCTGCGTTTGCCGGTTTCGTCCTGGCCGCTACATTTGCCGGCGCTCAACAGCCCGCTCCCGCGGACTCCGGCGAGAGCTTTGTGCGCTCCCACTACACAAAATACGAGTACAGAATTCCGATGCGCGACGGGGCGCGGCTGTTTACCGCGGTCTATGTGCCCAAGGCCTCTGCATTTCCCGGGGATCCGGGACCGTATCCGTTCCTGATGATTCGCACGCCCTATGATGTTGCGCCCTATGGCGAGGACCAGTATCCAGAGAAACTCGGGCCGTCGGACGAGTTCCAGAAGAGCGGTTACGTCTTTGTGTATCAGGACGTGCGCGGGCGCTGGATGAGCGAGGGCGACTTTGTGGAGATGCGGCCGCACATCGACGTGAAGAGTTCGCCGAAAGAAGTGGACGACTCGTCGGACACTTACGACACGATTGAGTTTCTGCTGAAGAACGTGGCCAATAACAACGGCAAGGTCGGCATGTGGGGCATCTCGTATCCGGGGTTCTACACTTCGGCGTCGATCATTGATTCGCACCCGGCGCTGGTGGCGGCCAGTCCGCAGGCGCCCATGACCAACCTGTTTCTGGGCGACGACAGCTACCACGGCGGCGCGTTTATGCTGTCGGCAAACTTCGGGTTCTATGTGGACTTCGATCCGCAGAAGACGCCGGTGCAACCGGCTCCCGGCGCGACTTTCCAGTTCGGCACGCCGGATATGTACAAGTTCTATCTGCAGGCCGGCAACGTGGCCAACCTCGACAGCCAGTATCTGCACGGCGCAAACTGGCTGTTCAACGACCAGTTCAAGCACGATACCTACGACGATTACTGGAAGTCGCGCGATCTTTCGCAGCACATGAAGAACGTGAAGTGCGCGGTGCTGGTGGTGGGCGGCTGGTTCGATGCCGAGGATCTGGAAGGGCCTTACCGGACCTTTGACGCGATCCGCAAGTTCAATCCCACGACGCCGATCACGCTGGTGGAGGGGCCTTGGGTTCACGGCGGATGGGCGCGCAACGACGGCAGCCACCTGGGCGATGTGCAGTTCTATTCCAAGACATCGGAGTATTTTCGCAGCGAGATTCAGTTTCCGTTTTTCGAGCATTACCTGAAGGGCGCAGGCAAGGCGTTGCCCAAGGCAATCGTATTCGAAACAGGAACCAATGTGTGGCGGAGCTATGATGAGTGGCCGCCAAAGACCGCTCAAGCCAAAACGCTCTACTTTCATGCCGGAGGCAAGCTGAGCTTCGATGCGCCAGCCGAGCGTGACAGCAAGGATGAGTATGTGAGCGATCCGAATCATCCGGTGCCGTTTACCGACTACACCACCGATACCGTTCCGCAGCGCTACATGGTGGACGACCAGCGTTTTGCCGGCACGCGGCCCGACGTGCTGGTGTACGAGAGCGAACCGCTCAAGGATGACCTGACCATTGCCGGACCGATCTCTCCGCGCCTGAAGGTGGCCAGCTCGGGAACGGATTCTGACTTCGACGTAAAGCTGATCGATGTTTATCCGGACGATTATCCAAACCCCGACGACTCATTGAAGGGCAACAAGCGGATTGTGGACGCTGCGCCGCTGCTGATGGGCGGCTACGAGCAACTGCTGCGCGGCGAGCCGTTCCGCGCCAAGTTCCGCAATAGCTGGGAGAAGCCCGAGCCACTGACGCCGGGCAAGGAAACCGAGATCGACTTCACCATGCCCGATCTGTGCCACACCTTCCGCCGCGGGCACCGGATCATGGTGCAGGTGCAAAGTTCATGGTTTCCGCTGACAGACAGGAATCCGCAGACCTTTACCGATATTCCCTACGCAAAGCCGGAGCAGTTTCAGAAAGCGACCGAGCAGGTGTTCCACCAGAAGGACGCGGCCTCGGGCGTTGAGGTGCTGGTGTTGCAGCAGTAAGGGGTTTGGGGCGGCGGCGCGGGATGCGCTGCCGCATTCGGCGGGATTGGCTTTACAATGAAGTAGCTCCACCACAGGCGGAGAGATGGGTGAGCGGTTGAAACCGGCGGTCTTGAAAACCGTTGTACCCGTAAGGGTACCGGGGGTTCGAATCCCTCTCTCTCCGCCAGCAAATCTGGCCAATCCCATTAAAATCATTAATTTAATTAAGACTCAGCAGCTTGCGGTTGCCGGGCTCACAACCTGCTTCCAGAATGTGTAAGCGGCCGAATTGCCGCTGTCCTTCGCTGCAATGTTGCCTTCCGCATCGATTGATCAGGCGGTTTATGCAGGTGCTTTGAGATTGCGAATGCATCCGGCGCTTGAGCGCGGGATGCATTCGCAACCGCCGCCTGTAACTACTGCGTCGCCCACTGACGCTTCTGGTTTTCGGAATACAGATCGCAAACGGAACGCCGCAGTCCTTCTTTGGCCACTGGGCCCGCATCCATGAGATCGAGATAAGCGCGAGTCGACGGGTCGAACTTCGGCCACTTCACCAGGCTGCCGCCATTGGGGTCTCCAGTCTTTGCAAAGTTGACCCAATACTCTTGAATCACAGGCGCATACTGCCGATCCGAGAGTTCGTAATGCCGCGTCTCCTGCCACACAGGCAGCGTGCCGAATACAAATGGAATCTCGGATGCGTGTGCCGCACCGTCCGCTTCCTTTCCGTGCACAGAAAGCGAGAACTGATACTCGTAGGCTGTGTTACCGGCAGCCGTGTGCCAAGCGAGTTCCTGCACTGTGGCGCAACGGAATGTCGAGTCCGTTGCCCACTGCGCTCCCACAGTTCCAAACTCCGGATCTGGCTTGGGATCGGCTAAGCTATCCAGTCCGTAGGCAGCCAGGGCGCGCTCGGCCAATGGGCCGAACTGTTTGGTAATGGTCGCTCGGATATCCGCGGACATTGGACCGAAAGACCTCTGCAGTTCCTGAGAGTTGTTGCCAAACAGCAGAGCCACTTTGTTCTCATGTCCCGCGGCGAAGGCCCTTGAGGGCGACTCGGGAAGTACCCAGCCGTCGACGTTAACACCCAGCATTCCACCACCCCCCGGTCCTTGCGACGATGCCTTCATCGCATCCTCGCTGGAGAGCGCGCGCAACTTCGCCAATGTGTCGTCGCCGCTAATGTTCAACTTGGCGGCAAGATCTTCTCCCCTTTTTTCCGCTTCGGCCAGTGACTGCGCCTCGCCCGCTGCACCGCTTTCGGCAATGGCCCGCGCAAACAAGCCCTTGCTCATCGGCATGGTCAACAGGGTGTTCACATCCATGGAACCGGCCGATTCGCCGAAGATTGTGACATTTGCCGGGTCGCCACCGAATTTGGAGATGTTTTCCTGCACCCACCGCAACGCCATAATCTGATCGAGCAGAGCGTAGTTGCCCGAGGAATGGTGCGCCGACTCCTTGGTGAGTTCGGGATGTGCGAAGAAACCAAAGACGCCGAGCCGGTAATTCGCCGATACCAGAATCACTCCGTGGCGGGCGAGGGTCTCCCCGTTGAAGAGAGGTTCAATTGCAGATCCGGCGGTATTTCCGCCGCCGTGGAACCAAACCATGACCGGCACTGGCGATTTCATCGGCCAGGTGGGCGTCCAGATGTTCAACTGCAGGCAATCCTCGCTGCTCACGGCGTTGAGGTGGCCGCTTTGGTAGCACGCCGGCCCAAATGTCGACGCATCGCGGACACCGGTCCAGGCATTTGCCGGAAGTGGCTCGTGCCAGCGCAGATTGCCTACCGGGGGCGCCGCAAAAGGAATGTTCTTGAAGACTGCTTCGCCATCATAGGTCAGGCTGCCGCGAAGCTGACCGGAGCCAACCGTGGCTATAGGTTTGGACGCGGAATCTGTTGAGGGCTGCGCGAAGCCGATCTGTATCGATGCTTGCCCTAACCCCAGAACGCAAGCCAGTGTAGTCAATAATCCGATGCCTTTCATCGATCTCCTTCTCCGTTGCTCACATTGCTATGCGCGGCGACATACCTGCATCCGGGCCGCCCAAATGCGCTCGCAAACCGCAATCGCCGTTAACCATGTGCATCTAAGAACAGCACAAATCCACACGCGGAGAGCCTTCCGAAAAGGCCCGCAAACGATCGTACGAGTCCGCCACTTCGCGGTCAATAGAGAATGAAACAAAACGGTATAGGTAACTTTTCAACAAATGTATACCTGGCGCCTTGACAAGACATATTTGTAAGACCTTACAGTCATCACAGGCGTGTCAACGAGTGACGTTTTCTATGAAAGGTTCTGCATGGTAAATCGTTTTCGGACCTTTGTGCTCCTGGGTATTTCAACCCTAACTACGGTAGCCGCATTTGGGCAGTCTAACTCGCGGCCAACTGATAACTGGGTAGCTACATGGGCGACTGCTCAGGAAATGGCCGTCACCGTTCAAGAGAGACCCGATATTCCCTCCGGCGCAAAGATGCCGGATTTCTCCAAGATGAAGGGCATGAAGACGCCTGCGCCAACCCCCAAGGATGTTGCCGATCAAACGGTGCGGATGATTGTTCATACCAGCATTGCCGGCAAGAAGCTGCGCGTAGAGCTCACAAACGCCTTTGGAAGAACCGCCGTTTCGATTGGCAATGCCCATATTGCTATCAGAACCGCGGAGTCCTCGATTGACACCAGCAGTGATCGCCAGTTGACTTTTGGCGGCAGTAAGAGCGTGGACATCCGGCCGGGAATGGTCATCATAAGCGATCCCGTCGATTTGGACGTGAAAGCCATGTCCGATCTGGCAGTCTCTCTTTACGTCGTCAAGAGCGAAGGAACACCTGCCATTCACACGCCTGGCCTCCACACGACGTATATCTCAAAAGGGAATACAGCCTCGGCCGCATCGATGCCGGAGCCAACCACCAACACTGTTTACTTGTGGTTGCGCAGCGTCGATGTCGTTGCGCCCGCCAATGACTTTGCCATTGCCTGCCTGGGCGATTCCATCACGGATGGATATGCAACAACGGTCGACAAAGACCAGACCTGGCCGGCATTGCTCGCCAAGCGGCTGAGTGAACGGAAGGCAGGCCCACATATCGCCGTCATCAACGAGGGCATCTCCGGCAATCAGATTCTTCGCGACGGTGCTGGAGTCAGCGCTCTGGCAAGGCTCGATCGCGATGTGCTTAGTGAGCCGGGCGTGCGTTGGATCGTCCTGCTGGAGGGCATCAACGACATCAACCTCCATGGCCAGATCACCGGTCCAAACGCCTTGACTGCCGAGGATTTGATCAAGGGCGACCGCGAGATTATCGCTCGCGCACATACGCACAAGATCAAAGTCGTTGGCGCTACCGTTATGCCTGAAGAGGGTGTGTGGCTCTCTGGTCCTGTAGGTGAAGCCACAAGACAAAAATTGAATCAGTGGATCAGAACCAGCGGCGAATTCGACGCCGTCGTCGATTTCGATGCGGCCGTACTGGACAAAGAGCATCCGGCGCGCATCCGCCCGGACTTCAACCCCGGTGACAACATTCATCCCAATGATCTTGGCAACGCCGCTATGGCAAACGCTTTCAACCTGACGGTGTTTACCAAATAACGTAGCGCGATCCATCGCAGTCTGGAGCGGCGAGCTTGTGGCCGCTCGACTGCGGCTGGTTTGATCACTAGCCGTCGCGTGGTGTTTTAGGCAAACGACCGGCTTCAGAACAACCAGATTGCTATGCGAACAGGAAGAGCGCCACTCCCGATCGCTGCATCCATCAAGCGCCATCCCCTGGCGCGGAACAACTCATTTCGCTTTCTTTTCCATCTGTGCGCCACAAGATTGTCGAACAATAAGTTGACACCCAAGCAGCACATCTCTGACCGGAAGATCAGGATTCGCAATTCGGTCAAGCATCACTGCCAGGGCAATTCTTCCTATATCTTTGCAGGGTTGATGTTGCGTGGTTAGAGGTACGGGAAGCAGCCGTGCATATTTTACGTCGTCGCATCCAACCATCCGTATGTCTTCAGGTATCTTCACCCCGATCGAGAGCAAGGTGTGCATCAAGTTCCCTGCCGTATGATCGTTTGCGCATACAAATGCGTCGGGACGATTTTTCTTCAGGACACCCTTGATGAACTTCGGGTCCGATGGTTCCCCTAGGACAACAAGTCCCAACCCCACCTGTTTCTCTGATAACTGAAGCGCCTCACGATAACCGGCAATACGAGCATCCACTGTCGGCGCCGAATTTGGACACGCAAAAAACGCGATCTTCTTTGCTCCTGCTTTGATCAGATGCTCTGTGAGCAAATAGGCAACCCGACGATTGTCGATTCCCACCAGATCGTAATTGCTCCTCCGAGGATAGCGCTCAACGCATCTGTCCAATAGAACAACCGGGACATGCGCCTTGGTCAATGCGGCCACAATTCGCTGATTTGCTTCATACCGTCCCGGAGTAAATTCAACCGGCGCAAAAAACACGCCTGACACCTTCCTGGAAATGTAATGCCGGCATAGCTGCTCGGCGATTTCTTCCTTTTGATTCTGCTGTGGAGCTGTGTTTCCCCAGAGCAGCGAATGATGAATCGCTTGTGGCGCTTCCATCATGCCCTTGCAGATTACTTCGAAGATTTCAGTTTGCCCAAGCTCCGGTATTAAAAGGCCGAACACATGACTCCCGGCGTTCGACGCCTGAGAGACGAATGTACCGGAGCCGACTCGCCGAACCACGACCCCAAGCGACTGCAATTCGTGCATTGCTCTGAAGACCGTCATCCTCGATGCTCCATAGCGCCGCACGAGATCGGTCTCGCTGGGCAACCGTTGACCGGGTCGATACTTTCCGAGCGCGATGTCCTCTTGAATCTTCTCCAGGATTTCCCTGTACTTGTGAGTCGCCATCGTTGGTCTTCCTCAATAAATCCCGCGCGCAGGCGATTGCAGGTATCGCCGCATACACGTTGGCTGTTGCCGACCACGAGCATAGTACCCTATACAGCTTCCAGATGACTAGTCCACATGACGTTGGAAAAACGCACATGCCAACCGGGAAAGGCGGCATATCAACAACGACAGTCATGCTTAATTCCACTGCGATCTTGTCTCAATGCAAAAACGGATGCCGCGCAAAGAACGGGGACTGAGTTTGACTTTGAGTCACGCTCAGTCCCCTGATTCCCGCTTCGCGAATGCGAAGAACAACACATTGAGTTCGTTAGTAAGTCACCCTCGGCATCATTCCTATGATCCCGTCGACTATCTTGGTTTCGGCGCATCCAGGCTTTAACCGAGACGAAAGGACTTCGAAAGTTTCGTGCCCGAATGACGCATCGTCAGGAATGTACCCGGACATCGCCATACCATTCGTCAACGTAGCCATCATCGTCTTCTTGTATGGCGATTCTGCTTTGAGCCGCTGAGCGATAAGGTTGTACACCTCCGCGTCAACTGCCCCGATTGCAATATCGTCGATCATCAGCAGGCCAAGCTTTAGTTCAGCCGGCGGCCCATCTTTATATGTTCCGGCGACTCCGCCCCGTCCTTCGTTTGTCCGCTCCCGGCCAGGGCAGGTGATTGTTGTGGCGTTTGCAAAGATTCGGCCATCCGCTTCGCCTTTCTTGGCTTCCCGTGCAACCCGAAGAACCTCTTCACCGAGCATCTGCCCCATGGAGGAGATCATCTCCTTCTGTTCATTCATTAGATGAGCCACCTCTGGGTTGCTGCGGTCCATGCCCTGGCCCCCTGGCGGCATGGCATTGCTGATGTCCTTTCCCTGCTTTGCGTAATCGTCAACTCGGATTTTGCGCAGATCGTAGGTCTGCTGAAAATAAATCGGATTCTGGTCGCCGGCAGCGCCTTCTGACCATAAAGCGACAACCTTGTCGTTGAAATGGCCTTCTATATATCTCGAAGTGGCTCCCGGCGCATCGCCGCTCACCAGGTCCAGGTTTCCAGTGATCACGGCATGCATCGCGTAGTTGTAGTAGATCGCGATAGGATCGCCATTCAACGCTTCAAACTTGATAACGGCGACAGTTTTATCGGAGACACCGGCGTAATTTGCGCCTTCCCACCACCCATGTGTAACCGGATCGATGATGTCGCGTTGAACATTGATGTAGGAGACTCCAGTTCCGTAGCTGATGCGCGCAGGCTGAAGCTTGTCCTTCGCCATCTTCACTGACTCAAAGACTTTGTTCTCATACGCCGCGACACGGCTCATCGCAGCTTTATCGGGGCTGGCGCCCGGCCTTACAAACATCGGGAACACGCCTGGCACGCTGTGGCTATGCGTTGCTGTAAACAACACATTCACCGCCGGGATGCCTAGTTCTTTTTCGATCCGCTCGCCTACCGCTTTGCATAGATCGCCTGAAACGCCCCCTGTGTCCAGCGAAACCAATGCAGCACTCGTATGTCCGTTATCGACAACGATGGCTCTTGAGTACACCTGGTCCAATATGCCTAGGTAACTCTTAGGTAGTTCATTTTGGGCCGGTGTAATGTCAACTTTTGCCGCTCCAACTCGAAATGTTCCAGCGGGCACCGTCTGGCATACGGCACCAAGTGGTGCGACAAGGAATAGAGCCCAGGTAAGCGATCTCAACTGTAGTTTCATACTTCGTTTCCTCGATTCTGACTTCGGAGCGACTCCGGAAAAGTAGTGCCTTAGAACCTCATGATTTGTTTAGCACGATGTTCACCTCAGATTCGCTGCGCCATCGGTTGACGGCTTCCCAGGGCCGGGTCGATCTCACGGTGAACGGATCGAGATAATCCCGATCGCGACCCGATATGCACCGTAATTGATGGGTAGCACAACTGTAAATACAGACTGCGTACCTTTGCAGAGAAAGCTGTATATGGAACATCTCGATCCGAGATGTTCCCATCTCATCTCATGTGGATTCATTCGCTTGAGTGCGCAGGCCGCGTGGCGCTCTCGCCCTTCTTCATGCGCCGAGCCGACGGCGGCTGAATGGCAGGTCAAGTTTTCTTCCAAGCCGGTTGCCGCATTTGACTCTCGACCAAGAAGTATAGGTAACTTTTTGCGATAAGGAGCTGCCGATTGTACGGTGAAGGATGCAAAATCATTCAGAGTGCTCAGTGAGATGTCATGCGAGAAAGCCGCCGGAGCTTTCCGGACAAATTGAGTATCTTAAGACTTGCGTGTCGGGAAGTTCGAATCCGACGCCTCACGGAGACAGTATGAAGAGACAAAACATGCAGCTGCTCGTCGTGATCTCAATGTGGATGCTGGGCCTGGGTGTGATAGGTGCTCAACAATCGCCTTCGCCCAACGCTCCGCCGATTAACTCCAAGTTCATGGAGTACATAAGGAACACCACGCCTCAACCACAGATGTCGATTCCACTTTACGGAGACAGTGCTATTCCGAATTCGAAGCCGACTCCGAACGAGGAAGTGTTGAGGCCGATGGGCCAGATGGCGAACGTAACGCGACCCACCCTGGAAGTATTTCTTCCCGCGAAGGTGAAAGCGAATGGCGCAAGCATCCTTGTATTTCCAGGCGGAGGTTATGTCGGGCTCACCTGGAATACGGAAGGGCCTGCAATCGGTCAATTCTTTCAGGACCATGGGATTGCCGCGTTCGTGGTGAAGTATCGACTGCCAACGGATGCTGCGATGGAAGACAAATCGATCGGGCCTCTTCAGGATGCTCAGCAGGCGATGATCCTCGTCCGCAAGCGGGCGAAGGAATGGAATCTTGACCCTAACCGGGTCGGGATTATCGGGTTTTCCGCTGGAGGTCATCTGGCTTCGAGCCTCGGGACGCACTTTATACAGGCTTACGTGCCCAATTCCGACAACATCGAACTGAGGCCCGATTTCATGATTCTGCTTTATCCGGTGATCAGCATGGATCCCAAGATTGCGCATATGGGTTCGCGTATCGCGCTTCTTGGGCAGCATCCATCCGATGAGCAGGTGCAGCTCTGGTCGAACGAACTTCAGGTGACGAAGGACACCCCGCCCACGTTGCTTATCCAGTCCGCAGACGACCATCTGGTTGACGTAGACAACAGCATACGGTTCTTTGAATCGCTACGCCATGCAGGGGTTCCCGTTGATATGACGATCTTCAATAAGGGAGAGCATGCCTTGATCCTGATTCCGAAGGATCGCTGGCAATCGATTGTTATCGACTGGATAGAGCGGAATGGGTGGCTGAATCAGAAGGGGGAATAGGGTGTTTCCAGTTGTCGACTCGGCCGAACTGACCGTCGTGGTTTCTACTGCAAGAGCGCCGGTTGCCTCATCGTCGATCGTTGCACCTTGTGCCTCTGCAATCCGAGTGCGGGCCTCCACACTCATCGTGCGATTGCAGTGAGTCGTCTTCGGGGCCGGTGCATCTGCAGTTATCGCGGAGGTGTTTGCGGGCAATCCGCGGCTAGAGCAAGCCGTCGGCCGAGTTGTAGACGATATCCCTGCAAGGAATGTCAAGAAAAGTGGTGAAGGCCTGAGCTGCGCTTGC
>Ga0302319_10009743_pt1 | contig 18416 bp, 11 predicted proteins | sample Bog_T0_2_FD_203319 | JGI IMG/M metagenome (GOLD analysis project Ga0302319, IMG submission 203319) | Peat permafrost microbial communities from Stordalen Mire near Abisko, Sweden - Bog_T0_2 | ecosystem: Environmental > Terrestrial > Soil > Wetlands > Peat | place: Sweden: Abisko, Stordalen Mire...
CGAAATTCCAATTCGAGAAGCCGGCGAACTCTTCATGTGGGGCTTATGGGTGAATCTCTTTGAGGAAGACTTCGATACGATTCATGACCACTGGGAGACACCGAACCGTGAGAACCTGATCGGTCCGTTCAAGGGTAGGCTTGGCAATAAGCTTTCGCTTTACTCTCAAACTGCTAATCTCAAACTCATTGTAAAAATCCAGCGGCTGGGAACCCGGCCTCTGTTTTTCATCGACGACAATCATCCGCTAAAGAGCGAGCAAGAGGAAGGTATCTCGCTCGATACAGCTCGACGATATTCTTGCCTCTTGATGAAAGCGTAATCCTATCCACCGACGAGGAACAGATTTGAATCGACTTCGCCTGACTCTCGCTGCCGTTCTCTTCGCCCCTACACTCCTTCACGCCCAGCAGCTCGACCTCCTCATCCGCAACGGCTCTGTCCTGGACGGCTCCGGCTCGCCCGCCATCCACGCCGACATCGGCATCGCCGGCGACCGCATCGTCCTCATCGAGCCCCACATCGCGCGCGCGGCCAAGCGCACCATCGACGCCACCGGTCTCGTCGTCACGCCCGGCTTCATCGACCCGCACACGCACACCGCCGCCGACCTCTCCGACCCCAAACGCGCCCACAACGAGCCCTACCTCACCCAGGGCGTCACCACCGTCGTCACCGGCAACGACGGAGACAGCCCCATTGACATCGCCGCCACGCTCGCCAAGTGGAAGCAGCAGGGCATCGGCACCAACGCCGCGCTCTTCATCGGCCAGGGAACTGTCCGCCGCGAGATCATGCAGATGTCCGACGCCGCGCCCACCCCCGCGCAGCTTGAGCAGATGAAGTCCCTCGTCGCCAAGGCCATGGATGGCGGAGCCATCGGCATCTCCACCGGCCTGTACTACGCTCCCGGCAGCTACGCCACTACGGAAGAGGTGATCGAAGTCTCCAAGGTCGCCGCGCAGCACGGCGGAATCTATGACACCCATATACGCGACGAAAGCTCCTACACCATCGGCCTGCTCGCCAGCGTCCGCGAGACCATCCGCATCGGCAAGGAAGCCCACATCCCCGTCATGATCTCGCACATCAAGGCTCTGGGCGCCGATGTGTGGGGCCAGAGCACGCAGGTCATCGCCCTCATCGACGACGCCCGCACGGCCGGCCTCAACGTCACCGCCAGCCAGTACCCCTACAACGCCTCCGGCAGCAGCGTCGTCGCCTCGCTCGTCCCGCGCTGGGCAGAGGCCGACGGCAAGCTCGTCCAGAACCTCTCCGACCCCGCCCTACACGACCGTCTCGTCCAGGAGATGACCGAGAACCTCGTCCGCCGCGGCGGCGCGGACTCCCTGCTGATGACCTCCAGCAAGGACAAATCCATCCTCGGCAAGACCCTCGCGCAGATCGCCAAAGAGCGCCACGAGTCGCCCGTCGACGCCGCCATCCAGATCAGCGCCAACGGCGACTCCAGCGTTGCCAGCTTCAACATGAAGGACGCCGACATCGAAGCCTTCATGCGTCAGCCCTGGGTCATGACCTGCTCGGACGGCTCCAACGGCCATCCCCGCAAGTACGGCACCTTCCCGCGCAAGCTCCGCGACTACGTCTTCGACAAGCCCGTCATCACGCTGCCGTTTGCCATCCGCTCCAGCACGTCCCTGCCCGCGCAGACGCTCGGCCTCAAAGACCGCGGCCTGCTCAAGCAAGGCTACTTCGCCGACGTCCTCGTCTTCGACCCCAGAACCATCCGCGACCTCGCCACCTACGAGTCACCCCGCGTTCTCGCCACCGGCGTCCGCTACCTCACGGTCAACGGCCAACTCGCCGTGGACAACGGCGCACTCACCTCGACCCTCGCCGGCCGTCCCCTCACGCACTGACTTTACTTTTGTCATTCCCGAAGGAAATCTGCGTTTGCTCTTGTTCTTGCCGTTGCAACTACAATTCTCCCTGTGAGCGCGGTCTCCGAGCCCTTCCAATTCGCGCACCGCGTTGAGTTCCTTCCCGAGGCCTCCGACGCCCTGCTGCGCTCCATCCCCGCCGCGCCCGGCGTCTTCTCTCTCCGCGGAGCCGACCCCGCCGCCGAGCCCTACCTCACCCGCGCCGCCGACCTCCGCCGCCGCCTCCGCCGTCTCCTCGCCCCTCCCGAAGCCCTCGACGCCAGCGGCCAGCCCGTCCCCAGCAAGCGCCTCAACCTCCGCAACCGCGTCCGCTTCATCGACTACACCCGCACCGGCTCCGAGTTCGAATCCACCCTGCTGCTCTACCACGCCTCCCGCGCCGCCTTCGGTGCCGAAGAAGCCCGCCGTCGACTGCGCCTGCATCCGCCCTGCTTCCTGCGCGTCACCATGAGCGCGCCCCACCCGCGCGTCTACTCCACCAACCGCCTCAGCAAAAAATCGCTCCCCGAGACCTTCGGCCCCTTCCCCTCCCGCGCCGCCGCCGATAGATACTGCGACGCCGTGCTCGAACTCTTCAAACTCCGCCGCTGCTATGAAGACCTCGCCCCCTACCCCGACCACCCCGGCTGCATCTACGGCGACATCGGCAAGTGCCTGATGCCGTGCAAAGAAGGAAACCCCGCCGCCTGCACGCCCGCCCAGTACGCCGCCGAGTCCCAGCGCGTCTTCGCCTTCTTCCGCACCCGCGGTCAGTCCCTGCTGGACGAAGTTGCAGCCCAGCGCGACGCCGCCAGCGCTGCCCTCGACTTCGAACTAGCCGCCACGCTCCACAAGCACTGGGAAAAAGTCCGCGCCGCTGCTCTGCTCTCCGACGAACTCGTCCGCCTCGTCCCCGAACTCCGCGCCCTCATCCTCCAGGAGTCCGCACCCATCTCGGGTGGTCCACTCATCGCGGAGTGCGGGGTCCCCGGCGGACGCTCTATGCCCGCAGGGGTGCAGTCTCATCCCGCGATGGGTGGGGTGCCACAAGCCTCCTCAGCCGATGCTGCTGTCTTCCTCCTCGCCAACGGCCTCCTCCTCGGCCCTGCGCCTCTCTCCACGCTCGGCGTCCGCGCCGTCCGCGAACAGACCGCCGTCGGCAGCAGCCTCTTCGCCCAACCCCTCATGCTCGCCCCCGTCCCCCTCGAATCATCCACCCCCACCACCACAGATGTGTCATCTCGACCGGAGTCCGCGCTTTCTGCGGACGAAGCGGAGAGACCCGCATCTGGGACCACCACCCTCCCCCCCGAAGACCGCGCCCGCACCCTCCTCGCCCACCTCGAACAACAATCCGCCACCTCCGCCCCGCTCGACGAACTATGCGACGCGCTCTCCCTCTTCCGCCGCTGGTACTACCGCCCGGAGAAGCAGCGCACCGGCGAAGTCTTCCTCCCCAACCCAGACCATAGCTGGCCCATCCGCCGCATCCTCAACGGAGCCGCCCGCGTCGTCCTCGGCCCACCCACGCTCGCCCCTCCCGTGGATCGGGATGCAGCCCGAGAAGCAGCCCCCGCCGCCGCGCTCTCCGCGCAACTTACCTCCTCCGGAGAGCCCGCGTGAGCGACCGCCTGCTCGCCTCGCCACCGCGCCCGCTGCGCTTCCCCAACGTCCCGGCGCTCGACGGCCTCCGCGGACTCGCTGCCGTCGCCGTCGTCGTCCACCACTGCCTCGGCGCATCGGGAGCCCCCACCCACATCAGCTCCTGGTTTGACGCCTCCCAGACCGCCTCCTCCTTCGGCTATCTCGGCGTAGACCTCTTCTTCGTCCTCTCCGGCTACCTCATCACCAGTCTGCTGCTGCTCGCCCGCCGCCGCCCCAGCTTCTATCGCAACTTCTACTGGAAGCGCGTCTTCCGCATCCTGCCCGCACTGGTGCTGGTCCTGCTGCTCATCCGCCTCCTCTTCCATGTTCCCTGGAACGGAATCCTGCTGGCGCTATTCTTCCTCAGCAACATTCCGCTCTTCTGGTCAGTGCCCTCCATCGGCCCCTTCTGGTCCCTCGCCACGGAGGAGCAGTTCTATCTTCTCTGGCCCACCATCGTGCACCGCACCCGCGCGCGCAAGCTGGTTCATCTGCTGCTCGTCCTCATGGCAGTCCCTGTGGTCTTTCGCACCATTGAGGAAGCCTTCCACGGCGGCCGCGCCCAGTACACTCCGCTGCACTGCGACGGCCTCGCCTGGGGAGCTCTGCTGGCCATCCTCGCCCTGCGCGCCCGCGTCCCCTTCCGCAGCCGCAACGCCGCCGCGCTCTGGCGCAACATCGGCCGCTGGGTCCTGCTCGCCGGCGTCCTCCTGATGTTGCTCTCGTTCCTCCTGCTCCGCGCAGTCCATAACGACTTCGGCCTGCCCGTCACCGCCGCCGCTCCACTCTTCGCCGGCGCGCTCGTCTTCCTGCTCACGCACCCACGCAACTGGATCGCCCGCGCGCTCGCCTCCGCCCCGCTGCGGATGCTCGGTGCCATCAGCTACATGGTCTATCTCTCCCACCCCTACATCATGGAGCTGTATGACATTCACTTCCGCGGCGTCCCCGGCCTCACCCTCACCGTGCATATCGGCCTCTGGCTGCGCTTCCTCGTCGTCCTTGTGCTGACCCTGCTCTGGTCGCAGCTCTCGCTCCACGCCTTCGAGCGCCCCATCGGCCGCCTGCGCCGCTACTTCCTCCGCAGTGATGAGTGAAATCGGCCCAACGCCCAGCCGGAGGCCGGGTGGCCCATCCATGACGGTTTCATCGTCATGGGTGGGGTGCAGGTGTCCATGGAGCACGCCATGTTCGTCAATGCAAAATAGAAGGGCCGAAGGTCCGACAACATAACAGCCCAGGGCGCAGCCCTGGGTTTCGGTGGCCCCAGGATAAAGGGCACTGAAAGGGCGACATAAAATCCACGCGGCGGAGATCTTAGATCGGGCCGATAGCCCTCTGAATCGTTTATCCGTCGACACCCAGGGCTGGGATAGCGCGCGCCGATGGCGCTTCAAACCGGGTTTGGTTTTACTCTGCCACTTGACACTCCTCGTATAATAACTGCAAGTAAGAAGACCGCGCGGCCACCGGCCGGGCTCTTCTGCCAATCGGCCCAGGCCGGGTGGGTATTCGACCTTTGACAATCCAACTCTGCGCCGGATTCGCTCTGTATCTTACAGATGCGCCCTATATCTTAAAGAGATATTCCCGCGATCTGCCCGCCGACAACCAAGAGGGTTCGCCACCCATCCCGCTCAGAAACTGTGCACTGTCTATGTACAGCGTACAGGAGGTCCACCGCTAAGTCCTTATTTCTGGCAACTTTGCGGGAAATAGGGGGGAGGGGGTGTCTACGTACCCTGAACCCTCGACCCCTGAACCCGTCACCTCCTCTACACTCTAAATATGATTGAACTGGCCTTCTCCATCCTCGCCGCGGACTTCGCCCACCTCGCCGACGAGATCGCCCGCGCCGAGCGCGGCGGCGGCACCATCGTCCATGTGGACGTGATGGACGGCCACTTCGTCCCCAACATCACCTTCGGGCCGCCGGTCGTCGCGGCCATCCGCCCCATCACCAAACTGCCGCTCGACTGCCACCTCATGATCGAGGACCCGGACCGGTTCATCCCCGCCTTCGCCGCCGCCGGCGCGGACATGGTCTCGGTCCACGTCGAGGCCTGCCGTCACCTCAACCGCACCCTGCAGTTCATCGCGGACCACGAGATGAAGGCCGGCGTCGTCCTCAACCCCGCCACCCCCGTCGATATGGTCTTTGAAGTCCTGCCGATGGTGCACCACGTTCTGGTGATGAGCGTGAACCCCGGCTTTGGTGGCCAAAAATTCCTGCCGCGCTCGGTCGATCGCATCGACCATCTGCGCCGCCTGCGCCACGACCTCGGCCTGAAGTTCCGCATTGAGGTGGATGGCGGCATCGGCCACGACACCGTCGCAGAGGTCGTCCACGCAGGGGCTGACATGCTCGTTGCCGGCTCCGCCATCTTTGAGCCTGGAAAAACCGAGCACAACGCCCGCGAGTTCCTGCACCTCGCGCGCTCCGCCACCAGCCGCACCGCCTAGTCAGCACCGTCTCTGTCTTCCTCCGCGCCCTTGGCATCTTCCCTCTGCGCCCTTGGCGTTCGCTGTTGTCTTTGCCTTTGCCTCTCGCTTTTTCCGCCCACAACCGTCTCACTTTCAGCCCCGCGTAGTGACCATTCCAGCTCTGGCGGCTAAAATGAACGTAACCCGCGCAGCCCCGCTGCACGGCCCAGATGGAGTCTTGATGCGCCCCTGCACCCGCACCACTGTTTCCCGCCTCGCCTTCTCCGCGCTTGCGTTCGCTCTCTGCACCGCCGCCCTGCGCGCGCAGGACGCTTCACCACCCACGGACCCGACGCCGCCCGCACAGACCGCGCCCGCAGCCACGCCGCCGGCACAGGCCTCCGCCACCCTCAGCAACGTCAAGCCTGCCAAGAAGGCCAAGGTCGAAAAGGTGGACCGCGTCCGGCAGACTAAGGACACCAAGGCCGAGGTCAAGAAGGAGAAGAAGCTTGACCCGATGGCCGGCAAGGACTCCCAGTTGCCGGACAAGCAGCTCTATGACAAGGCGATGGCGCAGCAGAAGTCCGGCCACTTCGATGTCGCCCGCCTCGACCTCCAGACCCTGCTGAACACCTACCCTGACTCCCAGTACCAGATGCGCGCCAAGCTGGCCGTCGCCGACTCCTGGTACCGCGAAGGCGGCAGCGCCGCGCTCACCCAGGCCGAGCAGGAGTACGGCGACTTCATCACCTTCTTCCCCAACGCGCCCGAGGCCTCGGAGGCCCAGATGCGCATCGGCGACATCTACCTCAAGCAGATGGACGTGCCCGACCGCGACTACACCAAGGCCATGAAGGCCGAAGACGCCTACCGCACCATGCTCAAGCAGTACCCCGACGCGCCCAAGGAGCTCACGGCCGAGGCCAGGCAGAAGCTGCGCGAGGTGCAGGAGGTGCTCGCCACCCGCGAGGCCGGTCTTGCCGCCTTCTACGGCACTCACGCCAACTGGCCCGCCGCCATCGCCCGCTACCAGACCGTCATTGACACCTATCCTCAATACAGCCACATGGACGACGCGCTCATCGGACTCGGCGATGCCTATGAGGAAGAGGCGCAGATCATCCGCCAGCAGCGCCTCACCGAAGACGTCCGCTCCCGCCTGCTCGCCGAGTTCGACGGCAAGGCCGCCGACGCCTACCGCAAGGTCGTCCTCTACCACTACGCCGCGCCCCACGTCGAAGACGCCAAGGAGCGCCTCGCGGCCATGAACCTGCCCATCCCGCGGCCCACGCCGGAACAGGTCGCCGCCAGCGAGGAGCTGGAAGGCAGCCGCGCCCAGTACAACCTGCGCCGCCGCCTGGAGCTGCTCTTCCTGCGCACACCAGACACCGTCACCGCAGCCCGCGTCGGCGATCCGCCGCTGGACGATCCCGCGCCCACCACCGCGCCCACCATCGTCAAGAACATCCGTGACGACTACATGGCGGCCCTGAACCCCGCCGCGGCCGCGGCTGCAGCCTCCCACCCCGCGCCTGCCGCTCCACCCGCTGGGGATGACCAGCCCGCGCCCGCTGCTCCCCCACCGCCGCCCTCCCCCGGAGCACCCACGCTCTCCGATGTTCCCACCGCGGGCTCCGGCAGCGGCGGCGTCTCCGGCACCATGACCGAGGCCTCGCCCGAGCAGCCTTCCTCCACTGGCGGCTCCGGAGCATCGCTCGGCGTTGAGGTTCTCACTCCCGGCGCCACCCGCACCCCCATCGCCGGCAGCGGCGTCTCCAACGGCGCCGGATCAGCCAGCAGTGTGCCCGCGGCCACCGGCGCTCCCGACCCCAACAACGGCCTCACCAGCGTCGGCCCGAAGAACACCGCCCCCTTGCCTCCCATCGAGAAACCAGCCCCCGCGACAGACCAGGTGAATGACATCACCGGCCAGCAGCTGCCTGTAACTCCGGTTCCTGCGACTACTGCCGCCAAGGGCAAAGGCAAGAAGAAGACCAAGGCCCCCGCCGAGGACAAGAACGACGAAAGCTCCAGCAAGAAGAAGCCCAAGAAGGGCCTCGACAAGCTGAATCCGTTCTAAAGGCAAGTCAGTATGGCGTACTGAAAGAAAAGGGCGGGAGCTGCAACATAGCTCCCGCCCCATGTTTTGCATCGCGTCCTTGGCGATTTTCCTTTTCGTTCGTCTTTGGTCTTCGCCCGCATAACGATTCATCCTGCTACCCTTAACACTTATGCCCGAAGAACTCCCCAAGGCCTACGACCCCGCCCTCATCGAAAACAAGTGGGCCAGATTCTGGGTCGACGAGCAGATCTTCCACGTCCCCACTCCTTCCGTTGCCGCTACAGAAGTGTCATCTCGACCGAAGGCGCATAGCGCCGAAGCGGAGAGACCCGAAGCCGGGACTGCGCAACCCTCGCACCCTTTCGTCCAGCTCCTCCCACCCCCAAACGTCACCGGCCGTCTGCACATGGGCCACATGCTCAACCAGACCGAGATGGATATCCTCGCCCGCTGGCACCGCATGTCCGGCAACACCAGCCTCTGGGTCCCCGGCACCGACCACGCCGGCATCGCCACGCAGATGATGGTCGAGCGCCAGCTCGCGGCCGCTGGCCAGTCGCGCACCGATTTCACCCGCGAGGTCTTCACCGAAAAGGTCTGGGCCTGGAAGCGCGAGTATGGCTCTGCCATCACCGACCAGATGAAGCGCCTCGGCGCCTCCGTCGACTGGCAGCGTGAGTACTTCACCATGGACGACAACCTCAGCGTCGCCGTCCGCGAGGCCTTCGTCCGCCTCTACGAGCAGGGCCTCATCTATCGCGGCTCCTACATCGTCAACTGGGACCCCGTCCTCCAAACCGCCGTCTCCGACCTCGAAGTCGAATCCGAAGAGCGCCTCGGCAAGTTGTACTTTATCCGCTATCCTCTCGCCGACGGAACGGGCAGCATCACCATCGCCACCACCCGCCCGGAGACCGGGCTCGGCGACACCGCCGTCGCCGTCAATCCCACCGACGCGCGCTACCAGTACCTCATCGGCAAGGTCCTGAAGCTCCCGCTCACCCAACGCGAGATTCCTATCATCGCCGACGACTGGGCCAACCCCGAGTTCGGCACCGGCGCCGTCAAGGTCACGCCCGCGCACGACCCCAACGACTTCGCCATCGGCCAGCGCCACGCGGAGATTGGCAGCCTCGCCATCCTCGACAAGACCGCGCACATCGACCTGCCCGGCTCGCCCTTCCACGGCCTGGACCGATTTGAGGCCCGCAAGCAAATCGTCGAGCAGCTCGACGCCCTCGGCCTGCTCGTCGAAATCAAAGACCATCCCATGACCGTCCCTGTCTCGCAGCGCTCCAGCGCGGTCATCGAACCCCGCCTCTCCGACCAGTGGTTCATCAAGATTCAGCCACTCGCAGACAAGGCTATCGCCGCCGTGCGCGACGGCCACATCCAGTTCACGCCGGAGATGTATGCCAAAATCTACTTCGAGTGGATGAACAACATCCATGACTGGTGCATCAGCCGCCAGCTCTGGTGGGGACACCGAATCCCCGCCTGGCATTGCACGGCTTGCAAGAAAATCACCGTCTCGCGCACTACACCCACCATCTGCTCGAACTGCGCCAACACGACAACGCTTGTCCAAGACCCAGACGTCCTCGACACCTGGTTCTCTTCTGGCCTGCTCCCCTTCACCGTCTTCGGCTGGCTCGGTACATCCAACCCAAATGATTTGTCATCTCGACCGGACCCTGAGCAAGCGAAGCGCGCCGAAGGGGGAGTGGAGAGACCTGCATCTGGGATCACCGCAGACCTCGCTGCCTTCTACCCCACCCAGCTCCTCGTAACCGGCTCCGACATCCTCTTCTTCTGGGTCGCGCGCATGATCATGCTCGGCTGCCACTTTATGCTGGACGTTCCCAACGCGGACGGCACCCAGCGCGAACTGAAAGACGCTATTCCCTTCCGCAACGTCTACATCCACGCGCTGGTCCGCGACGCCGATCGCCAGAAGATGTCCAAGACCAAGGGCAACGTCATTGACCCCATCGAGATCGTAAAGAAGTACGGGACAGATGCTGTCAGGTTTACGCTGGCCTCGCAGGCCTCGCCCGGCACCGATATCGCCTTCAACGAGGCCCGCACCGAAGGCTATCGCGCCTTCGCCAACAAGATCTGGAACGCCGCCCGCTTCCTGCAGATGAACATCGACCGCGGCCGCGCCGCCGGCTACACCGTATCCCTGGGTGGCCCATTCATCGCGGAGTCTCATCCCGCGATGAGTGGGGTGACGGTGCCCCTCGAAACCCGCTGGATCGTCTCCCGCCTGCACACCGTCTCCGCCGAAGTCGACCGTGCGCTCTCCGCGTACCGCTTCGACGAGGCCGCCAACGCGGTCTACCAGTTCTTCTGGGGCGAGTTCTGCGACTGGTACCTCGAACTCGTGAAGCTCCGCCTCAACTTCGACCCGAACTCAGGTTTGTCATCTCGACCGGAGCGCAGCGAAGTGGAGAGACCCGCATTGGAACCGGCGACCAAACTTGACCCGGTCGCAGCCCTCACCCTCAATGCGCTCGTCCAGGTCTTCGAAGCCGCACTCCGCCTGCTCTCGCCCTTCATGCCCTTCCTCACCGAGGAGCTCTGGCACGCGCTGTACGCGAGCGTCGGCACCGCAGTGCCCGCAAAGTCCATCGCGCTCACCCGCTATCCCCTACCATCTGACTTCCCAAATGATGGTGAGGCCGTTTATGCGATGGAGACGATCCAAGGCTTCATCTCACTTGGCCGCAACAGTCGCAAACAGGCTTCTGTTCCTGAAAAGGAGTTCATCGATTTTGCAGTCGCAACTCTGGAGCCAACGGAGCAAATCCTTTCCGCCAATCTGGACATGATCTCAAGGCTCATACGCTCCAAGAGCCTTATCTTCGTAGACTCCCTCCCTGAGGCATCTGACGTATTCAGCACCGCAGGTATCGACATTAGGCCGATCTACGCCCGCCAGATCGACGTCCCCGCCGAGCGCGAGCGCCTCCTCAAAGACCTCGCCAAGTTCAACAAGGGTCTTGAAGCCGCAGAGAAGCAGCTCGGCAATGAAGGCTTCCTCGCCCGCGCGCCGGAGCACATCGTCGCCGGCCTAAAAAAGCAGCAGGCAGAAACCCTCGCGCTCAAGCAGAAGGCCAAAGCCGCCCTCGCCGCGCTGCCACCCGAGTAGCTACTTCCCCGTAAACTCCTCCGCGATCTTCGTCATCACATCCCAATCATCCGTCCGGAACGGCGCAGCCGGCAGCCCGGCCCCGTTGTAAAGGTTGCAGCCAAACGGATAGTTCGCCCACGCATACCGCACGGCAACCGGATGCGGCACCTTCTCACTGCTCACTACCACGGTAGCGCCGTCAATTACAGCCGTCGCAGGAACAAACACCTTGTCCTCGGCCGCAACCTCAAACCACCGCAGCGGCCCGTCCTTCGCGGTCAACCCTTCCGCGTGAGTCAACTTCACGCGCACGCGGTCGCCCTCCACGGCGTATCCCGCATAGACCGGGCCGGAGAACTCCATCTTCTGCCCATACGCTTTCACTAGCGCAATCTTCGTCAGCCGCTCGCCCAGCGGTGCTTTGTTCTTGGGGTGGACGTTGTCGGGGTCGCCGATGTCGATGGTCACCGCCAGCCCCGTATTCTTCAACTCCAGAATCTTCGCCTGTTGCTCGCGCACCTCGGGGTTGTTGCTCACATTCTTCAACGCCGGCAACTGTACCGCCAGGAACGGAAAGTCGCCCTCGCCCCACCGCGCGCGCCAGCTCGTCACCAGCTTCGCCATCGTGTCGCCGTACCGCAGCACGCCCGCCGTGCCGTCCACAATCGACTCGCCCTGATACCACAACGCGCCGCGCATCGCATACGGAATCACCGCATTCACCATGCCGTTGAACAGCACCGTCGGCTGATGCTGGTCCTGCACGGGGTCGCGCATCGGCCCCGGCCGCGGGGGCCGTGCGTTCACGGTCTGCGGCCCGGCTGGCCCCTGATCATTCATCGCCCCCGGATGCGCCGCGAAGAACGCCCGCTGCGCGTCAAAGCGCGCCAGGTTCGCCTGCAACAGCGGGTCCGCCGCAACCACATCGCGCGGCAACCACGCCTCCGCCACGCTCGCTCCATAGGCCACCGTCACAATCCCCACCGGCACCTTCAGCGCCGCCTGTAGGTCTTTCGCAAACAGATACCCCACGGCTGAAAACGCGCCCACGGTCTCCGGACTGCACACCACCCACTTGCCCTTCACCTCGGTCAGCGGCGTCGCGCTCTTGGCCTGCGTCAGCGTGAACATCCGAATCTGCGGATAGTTCGCCGCGGCCATCACCTTGTCCTCGTCCTGCATTCCGGCAAACCGCGCCGCCTTCACGGACACCGTAAACTCCATATTCGACTGCCCCGAGCCCACCCACACCTCGCCCACCAGCACATCCTGCACCTGCACCGTATTCGTCCCGGCGATGGTCATCGCATACGGCCCACCCGGCGTCATCTTCGCCAACCGAACCATCCAGCGCCCGTCCGCTCCCGCCACCGTGCTGCGCCTCTGCTTCAGAAACGTGACCGTCACCTTCTCTCCCGGCGCAGCCGTGCCCCACACAGGCACCGCACGCCCGCTCTGCAGCACCGCGTGGTCGCTGAACAGAGCAGACGGCTTCACCTCTGCGCGCAAGACTCCGGCAGAGTTCAGCAGTAGGAATGCAGAGAAGGCGATGAATCTGCTACGTTGTTTGCGCATATTTTCCTTGTTCCCCGACGCCGCGGAACCCCGCGGCTGACCATGCTAACAGGAAGACAAAAGAGGGTTCCAATGTCACATCGTCTGCACTCGCTTGGCCTGATACTTGCCGCCACCGTCGTCGCGCTGCCCGCACAAACGCCAACCGCTCCGCAGACGCCACCCCCAGAAGCGAGGCCAGACGCACGTCCACCACGCCCCACGCCACCCACGCGCGATCCCCACACCCCCGGCTACGTCGCCGCCACCGAGCTGCCCGACGGCACGCTTCCCTCCCCCACCGCCAACGGCAACTTCATCCTCGGCCCCACCCACACGCCCGCGCCGGAGATGACGCCCAACCCCGCCGTCCCCCACGGCACCGTCTACGAGTTCACCATGAGCTCCGCCGACAGCAAGCTCTACCCTGGCATCGCGCGCGACCCCAACACCTTCGGCACCGCCGACCCCGCCGACCCCTCGCGTATGATCGTCACCACCAGCCATCCCGCGCCCTACACCCGCCACGTCGCCGTCTACGTCCCCGCGCAGTACGTTCCAGGCACTGCTGCTCCGCTGCTGCTCGGTGCGGACGGCCCGGACCGCGCACTCTTCACCGCGCTCGACAACCTCATCGCCGCCCACCTCATCCCCGCGCTCATCGCAGTCTCCATCGGCAACGGCTCGGGCGACGCCCAGGGCAGCGAGCGTGGCCTCGAATACGACACCATGTCCCCGCACTACGCGGAGTTCGTCGAGACCGAAGTCCTCCCGCTGGTCGAATCCCGCTACCACGTCAAGCTCACCCATAACCCGGACGGTCGCGCCACCATGGGCGGCAGCTCCGGCGGCTCCTGCGCGCTCATCATGGCCTGGTACCACCCTGATCTCTACCACCGTGTGCTCACCTACTCCGGCACCTACGTCAACCAGCAATGGCCGCACAACGACGCCACCCCGCACGGTGCCTGGGGATTTCATGAAAGCCTCATCCCCAACTCGCCGCGCAAGCCCCTGCGCCTCTGGCTCGAAGTCGGTGATCGCGACAACCTGAACCTCAACATGCCCGACCACATGCACGACTGGGTCGTCGCCAATGAGCAGATGGCGAAGGTCCTCGCCGCGAAGGGCTATCCCTACCAGTTCGTCTTCGCGCGCAACGCCGGTCACACCGACCGCGCCGTCAAACAACAAACCCTGCCCGAAGCCCTGGAGTACCTCTGGCAGGGCTACCCCGTCGCCCCCTGAGGGCGGCCTTTGCAAAAACATCTGCTCAAAAAGCAGCTCAAAACGCTGTTTTGCCGCACGAAAGCCACCTCAAGCAGCAAGAGAATTGTCATCCTAAGCGTAGGGCGCAGCCCGGAGTCGAAGAGCCTTCCCTAAGCAAAGCCGAAGGAATCTGCTTTCCTCCGCGCCTTCCTTCGCGTCCTTTGCGTTCGTTATTGTCTTTTGCAATCAGCAAGATAGCAGCCACAAAATCCGACTTTGGCCCAAAAACGCCGTGTCAAGCCCCCACACCCGCAAAAAATCCACACAACTCCCTGAAAACAAGCTGAATAAAAAATCTACAGAAGCGGTAATTAATACTCCCTCCACCTGCTAGCATTAACACATAGCTTGGAGATCGAGACACACAACGCCCGGCGCAACCCACCCGGGCGATTCGCATTTAAGTCCCTTAACTCCAGCAGAATCAGTATTTTGCCGCTAAAATCTCTCGAATCAGGATTTTAGCTCCCCGGTCACCGGCTATCTCGCTGATTCTAAAGATTCTAGCCCCAGAGAGGGGGTGGGGGTACTACTGGGATCGAGGAGCCGCAGACGGAACGGATGCAACTTACAACGGCCCCGGCCCCACTACCGGCCGCGGCCCCCGCGGCGCCCCCGCGCTGAACAGCGGCCCCAGGTTCAGCGCTGCGGCTGAGTCAGGATGCGACGGGTCAAAGCCCTTGAAGCCGCTCACAATAAAATCCGCCAGCGGCAGCTTGTTCTCCTGGATCCCCATCACAATGCACTTGGCAAACTCGTAGCCGCCATACGCGGTGGAGTGCGTTCCGTCCGCCAGGATCTTTGGCGCATCCGCTCCAGCGGCCTCATAGAACGCAATGCTCATCTTGTACAGGTCGATCAGCGGCACATGCTCCTCGCGCGCCACCTCGCGCATCGCCTCCGGATAGCCGCCATGCCCATGCGTCGGTGCGCCCGTCTTGCGGTCGCCGCGGTCCATCGCCGTCACCAGCACCGGCGTCGCTCCGCGCAGCCGCGCCTCTGCGATGTACACCTTCAGGTACGCCTTGTACGTCGTCCCCGCCTCCACATACGTCTGCGGCCACGCAATCTTGGAGTCGTTGTGAGCGAACTGCATGAAAAGATAGTCGCCCTTCTTCATCTGGCTCAGGATCTTGTCCAGTCGCAGCGCGTTGGCAAAGCTCTTCAGCGTCTCACCGGACTGCGCGTTGTTGGCCACCGCCACGCCCGGCTTCAGGAACACCGGCAGAACCTGCCCCCAGCTCACATCGCCGCCCCCATCGCGGTCGGTCACCGTCGAGTCCCCGGCCAGAAACACCGTCGGCGTCTCCGGCGCGGACACAATCTCCATCGTCTGCACCGCCGCATGGTCGCCTACTACCTCCACCGTTAGCTTGTGGTCCCAGTCCAGCTTGTTGCCCGCGTCAAACTGGTTCAGCGAAACCTCCTCGCGCCCAACCGCATTCAGCGGCAGCTTAGCCAGTTGCGGTGTGCGCACATTCGACGTAAAGCTCCGCTCCAGCGTCTGCCCCGCCGGCACCTCCACCCGCTCCAGCATCAGCCGCCCAGACTCCGCCTCGATGGTCGTCGTGCTCGCCGCCGCCGGGTCACCCAGTCTTACCGTCACCGTGTAGTTCCCCTCCGGCACCTTCACGCTGAACAGCAGCCGCCGCTCGCTACTCGCCTTAGCCCCGGCGCTGTCGGCCTCATACCCATAGCCCGTTGCATCGGAGTAGACCGTTCCCGGCGTCACATGTGTGAAACCGTCCCTGGCCGCGGCAGGGCCGAAGTCGAACTTCATCTCCACCTGCGCTGCGGCCATAGCCGCCCACAACAGTGCAGCTGCGCTCACAACCGCCTTGCGACCCGCTCTTTTCATGCCGAGGATTCTACTCGAAACCTCTGCTCCCAACTCCAGCCCGGCCTCGGAGTATCATCATTCGTTGGAGGGAATGATGCGGATTGGTATGTTGACCGGTGGTGGGGATTGTCCAGGGCTCAATGCAGTGATTCGGGCCGTGGTTCGCAAGGGCATAATGCACTACGGCGACGAGTTTGTCGGCTTCCTAGAAGGCTGGCGCGGTGTCATCGACGACAAGACCATGCCGCTCGACCTGCAGACCACCAGCGGCATCCTGCACCGCGGCGGCACCATCCTTCGCTCCTCCCGCACCAACGTCAAGAAGATCGAAGGCGGCTTCGAGCGCTGCCTTGAAGTCATCGCCAAACACAAACTCGACGCACTGATCGCCATGGGCGGCGATGACACGCAGTCCATCTCCGTTGAGTTGGCCAAGCGCGGTGTGAACTGCATCGGCGTCCCCAAGACCATCGACAACGACCTCTCCGGCACCGATGTCTGCTTCGGCTTTGACACCGCCGTCACCATCGCCACCGAGGCCGTCGACCGCCTCCACTCCACCACTGAGGCCCACAGCCGCGTCCAGGTCGTCGAGGTCATGGGCCGCGATGCCGGCTGGATCGCCGTCACCGTCGGCATCGCAGGCGGCGCCGACGTCACCCTAGTCCCCGAACTGCCCATCGACATCGATGACGTCGTCCGCCTGCTCCGCGCTCGCTGGGAGAGCGGCAAGCGCTTCGCCCTCGTCGTCGTCGCCGAAGGTGCCAAGTTCCCTGAGCAGAAGGAGCAGATCTCCGTCGGCACCAAGCTCGATGCCTTCGGCCATGTCCGCCTCTCCGGCATCGGCCAGGTCCTCGCTGAAGAGATTGAGAAGCGCACCGGCTATGAGACCCGCAGCGTCAACCTCGGCCACACCCAGCGCGGCGGCACACCCACCGCCTATGATCGTATGTTGGCCTCCCGTTACGGCATCGCGGCTATCGACCTAGCCCACGCCGGTAAGTTCGGCCGCCTGGTCGTCCTCAAGGGCACCCAGATCTCCGACATTCCGCTCGCCGACGCCATCGCCCGCACCCGCACCGTCGGCGAAGACCTCTTCGCCGTTGTCCGCAGCCTCCAGCCCAAACCCTGACCCGTGGTAGCCTCTCCTAAAAGCCGCCCCGAGGCTGGCACAACGTCTTGAGCATCTACAACCATACGCCAGAGCTCGCACATGTAGTTTTGGGTCTCATCGTCGCCGTCAGTCTCGTACTGATGCTGATCCGGCCGCGCGGAATCCGCGAGATCTGGTGGATTTCCGGCGGGTCACTCCTCTTGATCGCGCTGCGGCTGGTGCCACTGCGACTGGCAGGGCAGGCCGTTGCGAAGGGCAGCGATGTGTACCTGTTCCTGATCGGCATGATGCTGGTGAGCGAACTGGCGCGTGAGCAGGGTGTCTTTGACTGGGTGGCGTCCGTCGCGGTACGCGAGGCGAAGGGCAGTTGTACGCGCCTTTTCCTGCTGGTGTACGGCGTGGGCACGCTGGTGACGATCTTCCTGTCCAACGATGCGACCGCGGTTGTGCTGACACCAGCGATTCTGACTGTGGTGCGGAAGGCGCGGGTTTCGCCGCTTCCGTACCTGTTTGCCTGCGCGTTGATTGCAAATGCGGCTAGCTTTGTGCTGCCAATCTCAAACCCCGCGAATCTGGTGGTCTTTCCTGCGGGAATGCCGCCGCTCGGGAGGTGGCTGGCAGACTGCGGCGTGCCCTCGCTGCTGTCGATCATTGTTACGCTTGTCGTGATGCGGCTGCTGTTTCGCAGGGAGCTTTGCGAAAGCATTGAGTGTGAGGTGGAGTCTGTAAAGCTAAGCACGAATGGCAGGATGGTGCTGGCAGGCCTAGGACTGATGATTGCCGTGCTGCTGACGGCCTCTGCGATGAAGCAGAACATGGGACTGCCGACGTGCCTTGCGGCGCTGCTGCTGACAGCCGTCTTCTGCATCAAGGCAAGGAGCAATCCCCTCCGGCTGGCGGGCGGGATCAGCTGGGCAACGCTGCTGCTGGTTGCAGGCTTGTTTGTGATGGTGGATGCAGTGGAGAGCGTGGGGGCATTGAAGCTGACAAAGCATTGGTTGGCATGGGCATCCAGTCTGGGCCAGAGTGCAGGCGCGATGGTCGTCGGCTTTGCTGTGGGCATAACCAACAATCTGGTGAACAACCTGCCCATGGGACTGATCGCAGGAGGCACGATCCAGGCCGCCCATACGAAGGGGTTGATGGCGAATGTGGTGCTGATTGGGGTGGACCTTGGACCGAACCTCTCCATCACCGGATCGCTGGCGACGATCCTGTGGCTGCTGGCTCTGCGCAAGGACGGCGGCGGTAGGGGCGGAGAGAAGCTCGACGTAGGCTTCTGGGAGTTCCTGAGAGTGGGTGCCGTGGCCATGCCGACGGCGCTGTTTGCAGCGCTGGGCGGAGCGGTGCTGATGCAGATGCTGGTGGGACGACACTAGAACGATTTCGTGAGGGTGAAGAGCGTTGGCACGCGGAACCAATGCAGGGCTCTCCACTGAGCTGCGCTCCGGTCGAGATGACAAGTGGATGCGTGGTTCAGGCGAAGTCCGCGG
>Ga0302319_10009746_pt1 | contig 18414 bp, 13 predicted proteins | sample Bog_T0_2_FD_203319 | JGI IMG/M metagenome (GOLD analysis project Ga0302319, IMG submission 203319) | Peat permafrost microbial communities from Stordalen Mire near Abisko, Sweden - Bog_T0_2 | ecosystem: Environmental > Terrestrial > Soil > Wetlands > Peat | place: Sweden: Abisko, Stordalen Mire...
GTGTTTTATTTTCAATAACAAGCAAATATTATCTGGTCCCTGTGAAGATTGGCACTTGTCATGCACTAAGAACACCAGAGAGTCATCCCTGGCAATTCCTGGAACAGCAGTCGACACCGAAAAATCCACAGGGATGGTGTCCAACCTCATCTAGCTTTCTTAACATTTTCAACCTTTTGCATTTCGATTGCGGCTCGGGCTCACCACCCTACCCGAAACGCCAAAGCACAGGCGGCGAGTGGAGAAGTTCACCTCTAGTTGGACTTACCTTTCCCGCTCATTCTGGAGAAGTTCGATGCAATTGATCCGGGATAAGAGTGCCGCACTCAGGCAATTTTCTCAAGGCTCGCTGCGCGTTTTCTCGCAGTCGATCCATTCCAGGTAATCGTTCTTCAGTTGCATCTACCAGGTTCGACAACGATAAGGTTGACGTTCGAAATCCGGGCATCTCAGGTCTCGCGAAATCAGAAAATCACCAACCAAGGAGGATCTTGCAATGTTAAAGCTTAGACTGGGGTGGCCACTACTGGTAGCCCTGCTTATGGCGAGCGTCGGTCTGAATGCGCACTTGGCGTTCAGTCAGTCGACGAATACAGGGACAGTTGTTGGCGTGGTTTCGGACCAGAGCGGCGCGGTGGTACCCAGCGCTGTTGTCACCCTGACCGACAATTCGACAGGTAACTCCCGCACGACCTCCACAAATCACACTGGCCAGTACGTATTCGTAAACGTGTCTCCTGGCACCTACTCCATTACCGCAACCAAGTCCGGTTTCGAGCTCGATAAGATCGACGCGGAGACAGTACAGGTCGGCACGCAACTCACTGAGAATTTCAGCCTGCATGTGGGCGGCGCCCAGCAGACCGTCGAAGTAGAGGCAACCGGAGCCGATCTGCAGACGCTGAACGCGACCGTTGGCAGCACAGTTGAGCCAATGGCGATTGCTCAGCTCCCCAGCCTTCTTCACGATGCGGGCACATTTACCGAGTTGCAGGCGGGCGTCAGTCCGGACGGCAGCGTGGCCGGCGCAGTGAACGATCAGAACACGTTCTCGCTGGACGGCGGCAATAACTCCAATGACATGGACGGCAACATGGCCGTCTATACTCCGTCGTTCGCGGGCGACCCGACCGGCGTCTCGGGCCAGAACCTGGCTCTCTCGGCTGGTCCCACGGGCGTTATACCTACCCCTGCGGACAGCGTGGAAGAGTTCAAGGTGAACGCCAGCAACCAGACGGCCGATTTCAACAACTCGTCGGGTGCGGAAATCGAAGTCGTCACCAAGCGCGGCACCAGCCAGTGGCATGCCACGGGATACGAGTACTACCTGGACAACAACTTCAGCGGTAACACCTGGCAGAACAACAACCCCTCCGCTTACACGGCTCTTCCGGATTATCACTACAGCAAGTATGGATTCGCTGGCGGCGGCCCGGTGATCAACAGGAAGATTCTGGGCGGGAAGACGTTCTTCTTCGCCAATTACCAGGCATGGCGCTACCCGAACTCTGCGACCTACGAGCGTGCGGTTCCGTCGGCGCTACTCGAGCAGGGCATCGCCCAATTCACAGTCAACAACGTCCTCACGAAGTTCGATCTCAAAAAACTGGATCCCCGCGGAATAGGCATTTCGCCAGTCGTTTCGAACCTGTGGAGTCAGTATGAGCCCGCGGGGAACGATACCACTTGCGGATCTTTGCTCGGCGCTAAATGCGATGGCCTCAACGAGGTCGGATTCAAGTCCAATTTGAATCTGCCTCAGAAAGACAACTTTTTCGTCGCTCGTCTGGATCATGATTTCGGCGAAAAGAACCACTTTATGTCCAGCTACCGCTATTACAAGCTGACCCGCCTCACCAGCAATCAGGTGGATATCGGCGGCTTCTTCTCCGGCGACAAGATCGGTGCGCCGGTCGCTCTATCGAGCCGTCCGCAGCAGCCCTGGTTCCTGGTGGCCGGACTCACGACCAATATCACTGCCCGCATCACAAACGATTTCCACTACAGTTTTCTGCGCAATTACTGGTCGTGGTCAGATAACAACGCGCCGCCGCAGGCCTCAGGTCTCGGTGGGGCGATTGAACCTTTTGGTGAGAGTGCCACCACCGCGCTTGTACCCGTCAACGTAGATACGCAGGATATCCGCACTCGTTTCTGGGATGGTAAAGACCACTTCCTGCGTGATGACGTCACATTCCTCAAGGGCAACCACCTGTTGAGCTTCGGCGGCCAGTATCAGCACAACTTCGACTACCATCAACGCTCGGATAATGGCGGCGGCATCAACTTCACTCCCACCTACCAGCTTGGCGACGCGAACGGTGCCGGGACAATCGACCTTTCGGCGATCACGAACCAGGGATATCCAACAGGAAAAACGTCAGCCCGTGTGGCCGCCGCCGTATACGGCATGGTGACCGACTCACAGGTGGCATATACCCGCTCAGGACCAACTCTCGCGCTGAATCCGCCGCTGACCCACGCCTCCGACATGACCACGATCCCCTATTACAACGTGTACTTCAGCGACACATGGCACATGAAGCCGACCTTCACCCTTACCTACGGAATGGGCTGGACGCTGGAAATGCCGGCAACAGAGAAGCATGGCAGCCAGGTGGTTCTGGTGGACGCCAGCAACACCCCAATCTCGGAGGGGACCTACATCCATCAAAAGCAAGTCGCCGCTGAGCAGGGCTCGGTCTACAACCCCGAAATCGGCTTTGCGCTGGTGGGCAATGTCGGCAGCGGGCTCAAGTATCCTTACAACCCGTTCTACGGCTCCTTCAGTCCCCGCGTCGCAGCGGCATGGAACCCGCATTTTGACGGAGACGGCTTTCTTAGCCGCGTCTTCGGCCACGACTCCTCAGTCCTCCGCGGCGGATATGGCCGCGTCTACGGCCGCCTCAACGGTGTGGATCTCGTATTGTCGCCCCTGTTGGGCATTGGCTTGATCCAGGCAGTGCAATGCACGCAGGCCCTGGCGACCGGCGCATGCGGTCCTATTAACGCGGACACCACCACCGCATTCCGCATCGGACCGGACGGTAACACGGCTCCACTGTCGACGCCGAGTGCGACCCTGCCCCAGCCCGTCTTTCCGGGCTTTAACAACGCCAGCGGGTCGGCAAGCGAAGCGGAAGATCCAAACTTCCGTCCCGACGTCGTCGATTCGTTCGATTTGACCTTCCAGCGCCAGTTGACGCGAAAGACCTTGTTGGAAGTCGGCTACATTGGACGCCTCATCCACCACGAATATCAGCCGGTCAACCTCAACGTAGTCCCCTACATGATGTCGCAAGGCGGACAGTCGTTCGCTTCGGCTTACGCGGCCCTCGAGACCGCGCTTGGTTGCGCCACTTCCGCAGCCCAGTGCGGTTTTGCCCCTCCAGCAACCATCACGCCGCAGCCCTTCTTTGAAACTGCGCTTAAGGGCACTGGCTACTGCAACGGATTTGCGAGTTGCACCGCTGCCGTGTTGGCCAACGAGGGCGCCAGCGGCACCGGCAACCTTCTCACCCAATCCGTGTGGAATCTCTGGTCTGATCTTGACGGTGGCACCGCCAATCCCGCCGGCGGCTTCAACTTTGCACCAACCATGATGAACACCGCGCAACCCGGTGCGGCGTACGGCGCCCAGATGACGAGCGGTGTTGCCATGAACGCCAGCATCGGGTACGGAAACTATAACGGCGGCTTTATCACCTTCATCACCAGGGATTGGCACGGCCTGATGATGCATCACAACTTCACCTACAGCAAGGCCCTGGGGACGGGAGCACTCGAGCAGGCAACCAGCGAATACACGCCGAACGATGCCTTCGACCTGGGCAAGATGTACGGCGTGCAGGCGTTCAACCGGAAGTTCGTCTACAACACTTATATGGTTTGGGACGAGCCCTTTTACAAGGGGCAACAAGGCTTTGTGGGACGCGTGGTGGGTGGCTGGTCACTTGCCCCGGTCTTTACCGCGGGCGACGGTGAGCCTCTATACTGCAATACCAATACGGATGCCCAATCGTTCGGTTCGGCCGATGCCAACGACTACTACACAAATGAGCAGTGCGTGTTCACCAGCAAGTACAATGGTGGCGTCCACTCTCATTTCAACGTCGCAGGTGGAACCGACCCCTACGGGAATTCTGTCGGAACGCAAACGGCCGGCCCGGGTAGCCAATCGATCAATATGTTTGCTAACCCGGTTGCTGTCTTCGACCAGGTCCGTGCGCCGATGCTCGGCATCGACTCAAAAAACCCCGGCGTCGGTCCCATCATCGGCATGCCCTACTGGAACGTGGACATGAGCGTGCAGAAGCACGTGAAGGTATTTGAGCGCACCTCGCTCGACTTCTCCATCATCTTCACCAACGTCTTCAATCACGATATTCTCGCCGATCCAGGCCTCGCCCTCAACTCCGTCAACACCTGGGGTGTTGAAAACACACAGGCCAACACTCCGCGCAAGATGGAGTTCGGGATGCGCGCCAGCTTCTAAACCGCAATTGAACCCAACAAAGGCCGGGAGCTTAAGCTCCCGGCCTTTGTTATGCCCTAAAATCAGGCTCTACTTGGATTTCAAGCGGGACGCAGTCTTTTTCACCACTGCCTTCTTCCCGACGGACGCCACTTTCCTGGCCGCAGGTGCTTTCGCAGCCTTCTTCGGCTTAGCCTCCGGCGCGACTTTGGCGGCCGATGACCGGGGCTTTGCCGGAGTCTTCTTGCGAGCGGCCAGCGTCTTCGCAGCCAGCGCCGCCTTCAGCTCAGCGTCGAACTCGGCCGGGGTCACCGGGCGCGCGGACTTGCGAAGTCTTTCAATGTCGTAGAAGGCGCGGCGCTCAGCAAGGAAGACGTGCACCACAAAATCCACGTAATCGAGGAGAATCCAATCGCCTTGGCGGCGGCCTTCAACCGAATTGGGGTAGGCGCCGAACTCCTTCTTGAGGCGATGCTCGATTTCGTCGGCGATGGCGATTGTCTGACGGTTGTTCGTCGCCGAGGTGACGAGAAAAAAGTCCGACAAGCCGGCGTCAATCGGGTCGAGCTCAAGGATGCGGGTGTCTTCGCCCTTCTTGTCTTCACAGGCTGCGGCTGCCGCCTGAACGAGGATGCGGATCTGCTGGTGTGCTTGCGTTGTCGTCATTCGGTGGAAATGCTCTCCACCATCAATCGTAGTCGCTCGCTTTCACTGGGGCAAGCGACCTCCGCTCAAGGGCGCTACCGATAAAGGCCGTGCGACCTAATGTAATCCAATACTGCCTTGGGCAGAAGATCATCCCCGGCGGTTGGGGCTGAAGTCCGCGCTCCAGCCTGCTCGCGAATTCTGTCGCGCACCTGGGAAGCACTGATGTCCACGTGAAGGCCCGGCAGCAGGTAAAGCAGAGACGTTTCTCCGCCAGGATTGCGGAGGCAGTAGGCCTCGACATCCGCACCGGAGCGAATCGTGTGCAAGCCTGGTGCAGATTCCATCGTCAATCCCGCCGGCAGAGCGGCCTTCAAGTCGTCAAGTTGCTGCCCCGGGCGTGAAGCGACAATCAAAGGAGCGACAAAAGGGATCTCCGCAGACCGATGCCATTGGCGCAAGCCGAAGAACGAGTCCGCACCCATCACGCAAAACAGCGAAGCCTCCGGTGGGAGCCTGGCGCGCAGGCCGACCAGGGTATCCAGGGTGAAATTTGGACCGCCGGAGGGCTTCGGCGCATCTGCCAGCGAAACCGCGAAGCCCCGCTCTCCGCCAATCGCAAGGCGGGTCATGGCGAAGCGGTCCTCAAAGCTGGCCGTCGACCCGAGAGGCTTGAGCGGCTGCGCGCCCACCGGGGCGAACAGCACTGTATCCAGACCGAGCGCGGCTCGAGCGGCGCGCGCCACGGCCAAATGGCCCAGATGCGGCGGGTCAAAGCTGCCGCCGAAGAAGGCCACGCGCTGGGCACCGTCCAGGGACTCGTCCATCTGCCTATCGTATCGCGCGGAAAGACCTTACGTGCAGGCCGCGCCCACACGGCTCTGCTAGCATCAGACTCACTGACATGCGATACCTGATTGCACTGCTGGCCCTGGCAGGCGTGGTGGTTTCCACGCTGGCGCTCCGCATTCACTACGACACGGGAACCGAGCCCTGCTCCATCAACGAGAAATGGGACTGCGGAATCGTCAACCACAGCCCGTTTGCTGAGATCGCACACATTCCCGTCGCGGCCATCGGCATCGCGGGCTACCTTGCCCTTGCAGCCCTCGCGCTGGCCCGGCGGCGCGTGCTGCTAGCGGTTGCGGCGATCGTTGGCCTGGGATTCGCGCTCTATCTCTCGCACATCGAGAAGTCCATCCTTCAGGTCTGGTGTCTCTATTGCGTTATCTCGCAGGGAATCATCGCGCTGGTAACGCTGCTGAGCCTGGTCTGGCTGGCGGTCGGGAAGAAGTCAGCACCGAAGCTCGCATAAGACCAGAACGCCGCGCGTTCATCCAGCGATGTTCAAGTCCCAAAGTTCCGTTCCATCTTCCATCCGTGCCACGCTGATAAAATTGAACTGACATCATGTTCAAAGAAAGATACGCGCGCTGGATGTACGAGTGGGAGACGCAGCTGACCATGCGCGACGAAAATCGCGTGGTGCGCCCGCTGGAGTGGGGATTCGAGTGGATCGAGCCGTTTCTTGAGGCTCATGGCTTCGGCGCGGCGATACCAGGCCCGGAGGTCTTGCGCGATAAAGCCGCAGCCGAAGCGGCGATGGTGCGAATCAACGAGCTCCTCATCCGCCACAGCGACAAGTTCTTCGGTTACGACCGGCCTGCGAACTTCCGTCTGGAAGAACGCCATCCGGAGCTGTTCCCGACCAATGTGCGGCCGGAAACGCTGGCCCAGGAGGCAGCTATCCGCCAGCAGGCAGCCGACGGAAAGATACTGCCAGCACAGTTCCTGCGTTTCACCTCGCCAGAGCGGACGCCTTATCCTGAAAACGATCAGGTGAATGCCCGCTGGTATCCAGCCCCCGCGCACAAAGACCCAGCACGGCCCAAGCAAGCCATCGTGGTGCTGCCGCAGTGGAACTCCGACGGCTTCAGCCACAACTCGTTATGCACCATCTTCAATCGCATGGGCGTCTCCGCACTGCGGCTCTCCATGCCCTACCACGACATTCGCCGGCCGGCCGAGTTGGAGCGCTCAGATTACTCCGTCAGCGCCAACATCGGGCGAACCCTCTCGGCGTGCCGTCAGGCGGTGGTGGACATTCGCTGCTGCCTGGACTGGCTGGAGGAGCAGGGTTACGAGCACTTTGGCGTGTTGGGCACCAGCCTCGGGTCTTGCTACGCTTTCCTGGCCAGCACGCACGACCCGCGCATCCGCGTGAACGCCTTCAACCACGCCTCCACGGCTTTTGGCGATGTAACCTGGGCCGGACAGAGCACCCGCCATGTCAAGCAGGCGCTGGAAGAGGCCGGGCTGACCCAGGATCGTGTCCGGGCGTTGTGGGCCGCTGCGAGCCCGTGCTACTACTACCCCAAATTCGCCGGGCCTGAAGCCGCCGGGCTCGGGAAAAAAGTGTTGATGGTCTACGCCAATTACGACCTCACCTTTCCCAAGGAATATTCGCTGCAGGTGGTGGAGGCATTCAAGCGCCATGGTCTCGATTTTGAGCCGCGCGTACTGCCCTGCGGCCATTACACCACTGGTGAAACGCCCTACAAGTTCATCGATGGCTGGTACCTTGGCTGGTTTGTCTATCGGGCGTTCAAGGCTCTGCGGAAAGAGAAGGCAGATCGGTTGAATGTGGCCGCTCACCAGCCGCACGAGGCTGAAGAAGCAATCTCGCGCTAGCGCGCCGCGCTCAGGTCCAACCGGAGTAGCTTGGCTGGGTCCAGGTAGGCGCCCTGCCAGCGGACCGCCCAGTGCAGGTGCGGGCCAGTAACCCGGCCAGTTGCGCCGCTAAGGCCGAGGCGATCGCCGCCGGCCACACGCTGACCCTCATGCACGTCGACACGGCTCAGGTGCATGGAGAGCGTGAACAGGCCCAGCCCGTGGTCAATGATCACGCAGTTGCCTTCGTAATAGAGCGGCCTGGCCAGCACCACCACTCCGCTGTTGCCTGCGCGTACCGGCGTTCCCATCCGGGCCCGAAAATCCATCCCTTTGTGGATGCTGGCAAGCTTGCCGTTGAACATGCGCCGTACTCCAAAGCTGTCCGTCGCCGCAGCGGTCACCGGCGCGCGAAAGCTGGCTGTCCACAGCGGCTCTTTGGCGCTTGCAGCAAAGATCTGCTCCTTGAGCTTCCCCTCGGCCTCAATCTGCGTGAGCGCCTCGGGCCCCGGTTCGACAAACTTCGGCGACACAGTAATCGACTCGGTGCGATAGGTCGCAGGATGAATCTCAACGGTGCGGGATAAATCGTGCACAGCGCCATCGCCGAGCACAGCCGTAATCTTCAATTGCGAAGAGCCCACAGCTGCCTCCACGTCCACCCCGGCCAGTGCAAACCATCCATGCCCCTCGCGCCCCAGAAAGAATTGCAACGGCCGTCCCAGCCACTCGCCGTCAATCTTTGCTGTCGCCGGCGCCTCCACTCGAATTAGCTCCGGCGAGCCAACTTCCACCACCGCCGGAGTGAGCGTAGCTTGAGCAGACTGCGCGCGAACCTGACCCTGCGCCAGGGCGAAAAGCGCCAGCAGGACGGGAAGACAGTGCGCAGGCAGCCTGAAGAATCGCATCGATTCAAGCATACCCGCTGAAGCACACCCGCCCGGCCACTGTTACTCCGTTCGCAGCGCCCGCATGGGATCAGTCAATGCTGCGCGGCGCGCCGGCAGAACCGCCGCCAACGCAGCCGCTGCCAGCAGCAAAAGCAGGCTGCCGCCAATTGCCAATGGGTCCAGCACCGGCGTCTCGTAGAGCAGGCTCCGAACCCAGCGCAACAGAACAAAAGCAAGCATCAGCCCTGCGCCCGCGCCCAGAATCACGGGATACGCAGCCTGCCGCAGCACCAGCCGCATCAGCGCTGCTTTGCCTGACCCCAAGGCGATGCGGACGCCGAACTCCTGTTGCCGCAGTGAAACCGAGTAGGCCATCACGCCATACACGCCCAGCAGCGCCAGCAGCAGCGCCGCCGCGCCAAAGCTGGTGAGCACCACCACCTGAAACCGCTCCGTCGACACCGAGTCGCTCAGCTGTTCATCCATCGACCTGAGCGACGGGATGGCAACCTGCGGATCGATTGCCCACAGGGCCTGCCGCATTTCAGGAATGAGCGCATCGCTGGCCTGCGAGCTGCGCACCAGGAACGAGAGCGTCCACGGCGTATAAGCCCAGTAAGGGATGTAGACCATGGCGGCCGTATCCTTAAGTCCGTTGATGCGCGTATCGGCCACCACACCGATCACGGTGACAGAATGCACGTCGTCCGGAACGATGTCAGAGATCTTTCGTCCGATCGGATTCTCGCCTGGAAAGGCCTCCCGCGCCGTCCGCTCGGAGATCAGCGCGACATACGGATTGGCGCGGTCGGCCGCGGTAAGATTGCGCCCGGCGACCAAGGGGATTTGCATCACGGCCAGATAGTCCTGGTTGATCCAGCGAAGGTTAATCAGCGGCCGCTGCGCCTCTGGCAAAGGATGGTCCGGCCGCTTCAGCTCGTCCACCCAGGTCTCGCCCGTCAACGGCATTGCGCTGGTGACAGTGACTGACTGCACGCCGGGCAGTTGTTGCAACGCCGTCAGTGAGCGATCGGTAAACGCTAATTTCACCGCGCTCACATTCGGGAGTTTGTCAGCGAATTCCGGCGAGAATAGATCGACCTGCGCCACAGTCACATGGCTGGAGTCAAATCCGCGATCCTGGCGCAGCATCCGCGAAAAACTTCGCAGTACCAGTAAGGTGACAATGAGCAGAACCACCGTGCAGGCCACCTGTCCTGCAACCAGCACACTGCGCGTGCGGCTGCCTTCGCGCGAATTAACGGTGCGCGATGAATTGGCCTGCAGCGCAGCCTGCGGGTGCACATCCAGCGAACGCAGCGCCGGCAAAATGCCAAAGACCAGCGCCGCCGCGAGCGACAGGGTAACGGCAAACAACAACACCGGCAGGCTTACCTCAATTTCATTCAGGCGCGGCAGGTTTGACGGCGCCAGCACAAGCAGAAGCTGCACACCAATAAACGCCAGTGCAGCGCCGGCCACGCCTCCAACTAAAGCGAGCATCAGGCTTTCGGTTAACCTCGCCATCACCAGCTGACCCTTGCTTGCTCCCAGCGCGGCGCGCACTGCCGTCTCACGCTCGGCGGATACGGCACGCGCCAGCTGTAGATTGGCGAGGTTCACGCATGCAATCAGCAGCACTCCGCCCACCGCGGCAAACATCAGCCAAAGCGCGCCGCTGATTCCCGACGTCACATCGCTCGCCAGCGGGGCTAGCGCAATTCCCAAATGAATGGGCAGACGCGCTGAAACGGTGTACGCATTCTGCAAGGTCTCCAACTCTGCGCTCGCCTGTTCAACCGTCACGCCCGCTTTGAGCCGGGCAATCGCCGCGTAGTTGAAGTTGCCGGTGTCTGCGGTCAAGTCCCACTCGCTCGGTGTCAGTGGCGCGTACATCATGGTTTCCAGCGGTGGGCCAACGGCGATGTTTGGCGCCAATTCAATCCGCGGAAAGCGCATGCCCGGCGGCAGCACACCGATGACTATGGCCGGATCGCCGCCCACGCGCAACGCCTGGCCAATCACCTTGGGATCGCCGCCAAAAAATGCCTGCCAGCCCTCATAGTTCAACAGCACCACGTTGGGCGCGCCTTTGGCTGCATCGGCGTCCACAAAGTCCCGTCCCAGCATGGGCTGCACACCGAGCACCCGGAAAATATTCGGTGAAGTCACCACCGATCCGACGATGCGCGGATGGTCTCCCGGCGTAGACACGCTCATGCCTCTTTGCATGAAAATCGCCGCGTCCGCAAGTGTCCCCGTCTCTTTCTTCAGCCGCAAATAATGAAGGTAATTGTCGGGTTCGACAGATCTCTCGCTGCCGGGCTCCTCCATCGCTTCCCGCATCACAACAAGGCGGTCCGAATCGCGAAAGGCGAGCGGCTTCAGCAGTACAGCGTTCACCACGCTGAACACCGACGTGACCGCTCCAATGCCAAGAGCCAGCGTCAGCACCGAAGTGATCGTAAATCCAGGCGATTTGCGCAGTTGACGGAATGCGAAGCGAACGTTACGCGTCATCTGTTGAAGGAACGGCACGCCGCGCCGGAGGCGGTACGTCTCCATTATTTGAGTCACCCCGCCGAAATCGCGCAATGCCGCGGTTCGAGCTTCTGATGGAGACATGCCGCGCTTTAGATTCTCGTGGATGGCCAGATCGATATGCGCGCGCAGTTCCTCGTCAAGGTCGGCATCCAGTTTCTTTTTGCCGAAGAGGGCCGCAAAGCGGCTCAGCAAGGTACGAATCCGATCCATGGAAGGCTCCTAATTGGACTGCGCAAGAAAGCGCGCCATCGTTCCTGCAATGCGTTCCCAGTTTTCCGTCTCCTGCTCCATCTGCTTCCGCCCGATCTTGGTCAGCGTATAGAATTTCGCGCGGCGATTGGTTTCAGACAATCCCCACTCCGCCTTGATCCAGCCGCGCTGCAGCAGGCGCAGAAGCGCCGGGTAGATCGTCCCCTGGTTCAGGCTCAGGCTGTTGCCGCTCACCTGCTCAATGCGACGCGCAATGCCATAGCCGTGCAACGGCCCCATGGATTCAAGCGTTTTCAGGACCATCAGGTCCAGTGTCCCCTGCAATACATCCGATTTGTCGCCGCCCATCGGTTCTCCCTGTTGTCTTTCTACAGGTACACTGACGCACCCATAGGTTGAATGTCAACAGGAAAATCGCAGCTCTGGGATTACCGTCCCTCGGACTTCTGGGTCGAGCTTCCCGTTTTTCGCCTGTCCGGGAAACCGGGGGAGCGGCTAGAATTCATGTATGACTGACCGCATGTCTTTCTCTCTCGCCCAGGCCGACCCCGAAGTTGCCGCCGCTCTTGACCAGGAAACCCTCCGCCAGCATGAGGGGCTGGAGATGATCGCCAGCGAGAATTTTGTCTCTGAAGCGGTGTTGGAGGCGGCCGGTTCCATCTTTACCAACAAATACGCCGAGGGGTACCCTGGGCGGCGCTACTACGGCGGCTGCGAGTATGCCGATGTGGTTGAGAATCTGGCGCGCGATCGAGCGAAGCAAATCTTCGGCGGAGAGCATGTAAACGTGCAGCCGCACTCGGGTTCGCAGGCCAACGCGTCCGCTTACGCGGCGGTCTTGCAGACCGGCGACACGATTCTGGGCCTGGACCTGTCGCACGGCGGCCATCTGACTCACGGTCACAGGTTAAGCTTCAGCGGCAAGCTCTACCGGCCCACGTTCTATCACGTGCGGCGCGATACGGAGCTGATCGACTACGACGAGCTTGAGGCTATTGCCGAGCGTGAACGCCCTAAGGTCATCATCGGCGGCGGAAGCGCTTATCCACGTCTGTGGGACTTTGCCCGCATGCGCCAGATTGCCGACAAGGTGGGTGCGGTTTATATCTTCGACATGGCGCACATCGCCGGGCTGGTGGCTGGCGGCGTGCATCCCTCACCGGTGCCGCATGCGCACATCACCACGACCACCACACACAAAACACTGCGCGGGCCGCGCTCAGGGCTCATTCTTTGCGGCCAGGATCTGGCTGCAGCGGTCGACAAGGCAGTCTTTCCGGGCCAGCAGGGCGGACCGCTCATGCACATCGTGGCTGCCAAGGCAGTGGCCTTCGCTGAAGCGTTGCGCCCGGAGTTCAAGACCTATGCCGCGCAGATTGTAGCCAACGCCCAGGCCCTTGCCTTGAGCTTGCAGCAGGCCGGCTTCCGCATCATCTCCGGAGGCACCGACAATCACCTCATGCTGGTTGATACTTTCCAAGAAGGGATTCTCGGCTCTGAGGCCGAACTGGCCCTCGGCAAGGCCGGCATCACGGTGAACAAAAACTCCATTCCCTACGACGTGAATCCACCGCTCAAGCCTTCGGGCATTCGCGTAGGCACGCCTGCATTGACTACCCGCGGCATGAAGGAGCCGGAGATGCGGCAGATAGCTGCGTGGATCACCAAGGCCTTGGAACTGCGCAACGACGATGCGGCCCTGGAGCGGATTCGCGGAGAAGTAGCCGAACTGGCCAACCATTTCCCGCTCTATGCATGGCGACGGGCGCCGGTGGCTGTCGAGGCCTGAGACGGGCCTGGCTATCTGGTCGGGAAGTTTGCGCGCCGCAACTTACTCCGGGGTCCTGGGTTGCATTTATTGTTATTGGGATGACCCACCCAGGGAGAAAACGGCAACACGCAATTGCCGCCATTCTCTGAGGGCATCCGGAGGAATCGATGAAAAACACTCAGTTAGTTCTTGCTACATTGCTCGTCCTCGCCGTTCCGGCGTTTGCCCAGCATCACGAAACGGGCGGTGGAGCGCATCAAGCGATTCCGGCCCAGGGGCCAAAGGAGTTTAAAGGCACGCCGCGTGTAGCCGACCCAAAGCGTACTTACAGCGATAAGGAAGGCCATCCTAACGTTCCCCACGTTGACGGGAAGAAGTGGGTAGGTCACGACACAGGCCGCGACGACGCGAGCTATCACCTGGACCACCCCTTTGCCCACGGCCGATTTGCCGGCGGTTTTGGCCGCGATCATGTATGGCATCTTGGCGGCGGTGGTCCCGGCCGCTTCTGGTTCAACGGCTGGTATTGGGATGTGGCGCCCTTCGACGTTGCCTTCTGCGATGGCTGGCTGTGGCACTCCGATGACATCGTCATCTATGAGGACCCGGACCACATCGGCTGGTATCTGGCATACAACGTGCGCCTCGGCACTTACGTGCACGTGGAGTATCTGGGAACCTAGCTCCGCCCTCAGCGGGATTAATACTTAACACAGAAGGGGACAGGCCGTCGGGTCTGTCCCCTTCGCTTTTGTATATGCTCCTTTGAAGAAACGCGGAATGTACATGCCGCCGAGCCAGACGATAAGATGATCAGATCGCTCGCAGCAACCGGCTGCGCTCAATCAAACGCAACAGTCGTTCCCTATGGTCTCCAATCGATGAGGTTCGTGATGAAGCATCTACCTGTCCGCCTGAATGCTCACGCTTTCGCATGCCCTTCCGCCAGGATTGCCCTGGCAGTTCTCTGCGGCGCATTTTTCGCGCCGAATACTATCTCGGCCCAGTCAACATCGGCGCAGGCCTCCATTGTGCTCACGGGTGCCGATCGGCGCCCGGCAACTTCGCTCAATGGCGACTGGGGCACCATCATCGATCCCTATTTCTCAGGTCTTTTCAGCTTTCATCACGTGGAAAAGAAGAACGGCTGGTTCCTCAACCAGAAGGCCAAGCCTGGCGATTCGTTTCCCATCGAATACAACTTTGCTACAGCGCCCAAATTGAAGGTGCCAGGCGACTGGAACACGCAGCGCGATTCGCTCTTCTACTATGAAGGACCCGTGTGGTACGAGCGCGACTTCACTTATCAGCCCAAAGAGCACACGCGTATCTTCCTCCATGTCGGCGCGGCTAACTATCGCTCCTGGTTCTGGGTGAACGGGCTGAAGGTATGCGAGCACGAAGGCGGATTTACAGCAATCAATTGCGATGTGACCTCAGCCATACACGCAGGCGCAAACTTCGTGGTGGCCGCGGTAGATAACTCCCGCCTTGAAGACGGCGTTCCCGGCCTGGAAACCGATTGGTGGAATTACGGCGGCCTAACGCGCGATGCTTCGCTGATCGAGGTTCCTGAAGCATTCATCGATCAATATGATGTGCATCTGAGCCGCACTGACGGATCTCAAATCGACGGCTGGGTCCATGTGAACGGCGCGCAACCGGGCGCGAAGGTCGAGGTCCAAATTCCCGAGTTAGGCGCGAACACATCCGCCGTTACAGGCGAGGATGGCCGCGCGGCAATTCACCTGACCGTGCATGACCTTGAACGCTGGTCGCCGGAGACGCCCAAGCTCTACAAGGTCCGACTAAGCGCGGGCCAGGACACAATCGAAGACCTGATCGGCTTTCGCACTATCGAAACCCGCGGCACCGAGATACTGCTGAATGGCAAGCCGATCTTTCTGCGCGGCATTTGCATTCACGCCGAGGCGCCTTACCGTACTGGCCGCGCTAACACCGACAAAGATGCCAAGACGTTGCTGGGCTGGGCCAGGGAACTCGGAGCCAACTATGTGCGCCTCGCGCACTATCCGCACGATGAGACAATGCTGCGCGCGGCTGACCGGATGGGCGTGCTGGTGTGGTCAGAAAATCCGGTATATTGGGCCCTCCAATTTGACAATCCAAAAGTGTTGGCCAAGGCCACGCAACTGTTAGACGAAGAGATTGGAACTTCGCGCAATCACCCGTCGATCATCCTCTGGTCAATGGCCAATGAGACACCCAATAACGAGGCGCGGACACAATTCATTGAGACCCTTGCGAACCGCGCACGCGACCTTGACCCCACACGCCTGATTACCGCGGCCCTGCTGGTGCGGGGCGAGGGAAACACCAAGATCATCGATGACCCACTCGGCAAAGCATTGGATGTGATTGGTTTCAACGAGTACATCGGCTGGTATGAAGGGCATCCTGAATCCGCCGACGTGACCCAGTGGCGCATTGATTACCAGAAGCCATTGATCGTGAGCGAGTTTGGCGGCGAAGCCAAGGCAGGGTTGCATGGCTCGGATAACGACCGCTGGACAGAGGAATATCAAGCCAATGTCTATCGCCACCAATTGGGAATGCTCAACCGGATTCCGCAACTTAGAGGGATGAGTCCCTGGATACTGATGGATTTTCGTTCGCCTAACAGGCCATTGGCAGGCATTCAGGATGAGTTCAATCGCAAGGGACTTATCTCCGATCAAGGACAGAAAAAACAGGCATTCTTCATTCTGCAGAAAGCATATACAGAGAAGACAGTGGGAAAGGCTGAATGAATTAACGCATATAGGGCATAGGTGGGTCGCCAAAATATCCCGCCGGATTGTGCAAATTCGGAATTCTGAGTTATGCTTCACTTATGGCTATTGATTCCATTATTGCCCAAATTGACGCGGAAATCGCGAAGCTGACGCAGGTACGCTCTCTGCTCGCCACCACAGGTAAAGTCGCCGCCAAGGTAACTGAACCCAAAACACCAAAGTCCCCCGCGAAGGCCAAGGGAAAGACTAAGAAGAAGCGTGTGTTGAGCCCCGAGGCGCGCAAAAGGATCGCCGATGCGCAGCGCAAGCGTTGGGCCGCACAAAAGGCCAAGTCATAGGAAATAAACGCAAGCAAGTTGAACCTGCTTCTCTTTCGAACCTATGGCAAGCAGTTCATGCGTGGCCAATGGTGCCGGGCGAAGAGAGTGCACCCGCTTACTTTGCCAGAGTTGGCGGGTTGAATGGCGACCAAGTGTTATCGCTCCCTGATCAAGGAAGCAGCGCGCCAACCCCAGTTACAGCAGAGGCCACATCAAAGGTTCCCGATAACAACCGGATGATGCAGTGTCTCCGAGTGACCTGGAAGACGAGCTCCTCGACCACGCGTCCCTGATGCAGACACCTACTCCAGCTTTGACCTGCAGTTCCCGGCATCCACGCACCATTGAATCGGAATCACGTTCTCAAGCGTCCCCACTTAGCTCAGCCCTGACATGACCAGCATGCGCGGTTCAGTCATCTCTTCGATGGCCGACCGGATGCCCTCACGGCCAAGCCCGGAATCCTTGACGCCGCCGTAAGGCATGGGGTCGAGGCGCCACGCAGGTGTGTCGCCGACGATGAGCGCGCCTACCTCGAGTTCGCGATATGCGGTGAGGATGCGTCCGGCGTCGCGAGTCAGAAGGCCCGCCTGCAGGCCATATTTCGAGTGGTTCACATCCGCCAGCGCCTGCTCGAAGTCTTCATAGGGCTCAATCACCACCACCGGGCCAAAGACTTCTTCATCCCGCACTTTCATCCCCGGCTTGGTTCTGGTAAGAATGACCGGAGCGATCGCGGAACCGTTGCGCTCACCACCGGAAACCAGCTTGGCCCCACCCTCAATGGCTTCCTTCACCCACGCATCCACGCGCTCGGCCTCGCTCAGCTGAATAAGAGGGCCCACATCGGTTGCTTCCTCTGAAGGGTTCCCGGAAACCAGCTTTGCGGTCTCCTCGACCACCTTCCACAAGAATGTTTGAAAGATCTTGCGCTCCACAAAAACTCGCTGCACGCTGATGCAGGACTGGCCGGCATAACCAAAGGCCGCATGCGCGGTGCGAACGGCGGCTTCATCCAGATCGAGCCAGTCGCTATGGACAATCAGTGCGGCGTTGCCGCCCAGCTCGAGCAGCACCCGCTTGCGTCCGGAGCGGGCTTTGAGCTCCCAGCCCACCTTGGCCGACCCGGTAAAGCTAACCAGCTTGATGCGGTCTTCCTTCTCCGCAAGCCAGGCAGTATCCGCGTTGCTCAGCGGAAGAACAGCCAGCGCCTCCGCCGGCCAACCAGCCTTCAGAATCACTTCACCCAGGGCCAGAGCGGTAAACGGAGCTTGCGGAGCCGGCTTCAGAATCACCGGGCAGCCGGCGGCCAGGGCGGGCGCCACCTTATGCGAAACCAGGTTCAGCGGAAAGTTGAAGGGTGTAATCGCCAGAACCGGTCCAATGGGGAACCGCTGCACCAGGCCCCAGCGACCTTCATTGCCTTCCGTCAGATCCAGGGGAAGACTTTCACCGCCGAGCCTCGCGGACTCTTCCGCAGCGGTCTTGAAGGTGAGCACGGCACGGTCAACTTCGGCTCGCGCCAGGCGTACGGGCTTGCCTGCTTCAGCCACGATGAGCTGCGCAAACCGCTCCTTCTGCTCAATCAGGGCGGCGGCCACATCTTCCAGAATTTCGCGACGCTTCCAGCGGGGCAGGGCGCGCGTGCGCCGCAGGCTGGCCACCGCGTGGTTCACGGCCTGGCGCGCATCGTCCCGCGTAGCCACGGTTACGCGGCCCACCAGTCCCTGGTCCCATGGCGAACGCACTTCAAAGGCTTCGCCGTCGATCCATTCCTTGCCGCAGAGCAGAAATCCTGTCTGCGTTCCCGGCCGCATCTTCATGGCGTTCGTGCTCCTGTTCGAACTCTCATCTGAATGTTACTAGGGCAGGGTGTCCGGGTTCTGATCCCGGACGGTCATCGACGGCCCATTTGCGTACAAGTCCCAACACGGTACACTGTTCGCTTATGATCCATGATGGCCGAAGCCGGAAGCTTCCCTTTGACCCAGTTGAGGCAGTGGCGCATTTGAAGGCCAGCGACGCCAAGTTGGGCGCGCTGATTGACTCGGCGGGAGCATTCACGTTGCGGCTCGATCCTGCACCGTCTCCATTCGAGTCGCTGCTGGAGTCCATCCTCTATCAGCAACTGCAC
>Ga0302319_10009749_pt1 | contig 18408 bp, 14 predicted proteins | sample Bog_T0_2_FD_203319 | JGI IMG/M metagenome (GOLD analysis project Ga0302319, IMG submission 203319) | Peat permafrost microbial communities from Stordalen Mire near Abisko, Sweden - Bog_T0_2 | ecosystem: Environmental > Terrestrial > Soil > Wetlands > Peat | place: Sweden: Abisko, Stordalen Mire...
ATTCGACCGGTGTGATTAGTGGTTCGACCACGGCAACAGGCACGAGCAATGTCGCGATCAGTGCGATAAACACCGGTGGCACGGGAACGGCCACCCTGGCATTAACCGTATTGCCACCGCCTCCCGTCATCAGTAGCGCACTGACTGCGACGGTAGCCAATGGCGCCAGCTTCAGTTACCAGATCGGCGCGACCAATAACCCGACAAGCTTTAATGCCAATGGCCTCCCGACCGGACTCAACATCAACTCGTCAACAGGCTTGATTAGCGGTTCAACCACGGCGACCGGGACGAGCAGTGTAGCCATCAGTGCGATAAACATCGGTGGCACGGGCACCGCGACCTTGGTTTTAACCGTGTTGCCCCCGCCCCCGGTCATCAGTAGTCCGTTGGTTGCCACGGCGACAAACGGTGCGAACTTCACCTACCAGATCGCCGCGACCAGCAGCCCGACGAGCTTTGCAACTGGCGCCCTGCCTTCCGGGCTGAATGTCAATGCGACGACCGGGGTGATCAGCGGCAGCACCACGGAAACCGGAACGAACGATGTCGCCATCAGCGCGATAAACACCGGCGGCACCGGCACCGCGACCCTGGTGTTGACGGTATTGCCGCCTCCACCGGTTATCACCAGTATGCTGGTCGCCACCGCAACTTATGGGGCGAATTTTAGTTATCAGATTACCGCCACCAACAATCCGACCGGTTTTGGTGCTGCCGGATTGCCCTCTGGCATTACCATCAACACGACATCGGGATTGATCAGTGGCACAGCAACGCGCACAGGCATCAGCGACGTCACCATCAGCGCGGTGAACACAGGCGGCACTGGAAACGCCACCCTTGCATTGACAGTAGTACCACCTTCGTCCATCGCCCTTACATGGGACCACCTGGGAGCAAGTGCCTCCGACCCCGCTGATGGCTCAGGAAACTGGGACACCGCGACGGCCCTGTGGAGTAATGGATCCACCGACGCTGTCTGGAACGACGCAGAAGTGAACATCTCCGTCTTCGGTCATGGTAACGGAGCGGCTGGAACAGTGACCGTGGGCAACATTTCAACCGGAGGTATCGCTTTCAATCCAGCAGGGAGCGGCAACTACACTCTTACCAGCGGTACCGTGGCGCTCTCCGGTTCCTCTCCTTCCATCACCGTCAACTCGAACGCGACTATCGGGTCTGTCCTCAGTGGGAGCAATCCGGTGACGATCCAGGGTACCGGTACCCTTAGCCTCACCACGCAGACGACACTGACATCCAATATTATCCTCAATAACGCGACCCTGGACCTGGGCGGACCCAGCTTTGGCGTGATGCTTGGGACCGGCACTCTTGGATTCGAGGGGGGGACTATCGTCAACATAACGGGCGGCAATAACACTTCTGCATTCTCCAATCCGGTAGTGGTGAACGCCGGACAGACCGGCTACATTAATTTCAGTGGCAGGACCGCATGGACTGCGTCGAGTGTCACCGGCGCGGGCACGCTCAATTTATACGTCAGCAGTACCACGGGCGGAACCCGGGACGACTTTTATACGGAATTTGCCGGTTTTGCGGGGCAGGTCAGTATCATCGGCACGACTGCAGGATGCGGTCTGCGATACTTCCTGTTCGGTGGCGAGGCTTCCGGATCTACCGCTGCCCAGTGGAATGTGGGAGGTACGGGAACAACGGTGTATTTCGACCCTCAAACCAATTCCACCGGAAATCAGATGGACATGGGGGCGCTGAGCGGCGGCACCAACGCTACCCTGAGCGGCGGCAGTTCCGGACCCCCCACCTACTCCATGGGCGCCCTGGGTCTGAACACTACCTTTGCCGGTAGCATCACTGGCAACTCTGTGGTGAGCAAGACGGGCACCGGAACACAAATCCTTTCCGGCCCTTGCACCTATACCGGCGCCACCAATGTACTGCAGGGGGTCCTGGAACTTACCGGTTCCATCGCGGGTACCTCCGGATTGAACATCTCCAGCGGGGCGACATTCGACCTTGCCGGGGGCTCCCTCTCGGTGGCCGGGAGCATTGTAAACAGCGGTACGTTCATCCTTTCCGGTACCTCCCCGGTTACGTACACGGGTTCGTTCACCAACAACGGAACACTGGACCTGACGAATGGAGCCACGGCTCCGGCTGGAATGGTGAATGACGGAACTATTAATAACGCCCCGGTGATCACAGGTACACTGGCCGCGACGGCGTACAATGGATCGAATTTCACATACCAGATCGCCGCGACCAATACACCCACCAGCTATGCCGCAAGCGGCTTGCCCTCAGGTCTCAGCGTGAATGCAACCACGGGTTTGATCAGCGGGACGACCACGGCTACAGGCACGAGTAGTGTCACCATCAGCGCGGGCAACGCGGGCGGTGCTTATAGTTCCACCCTTGTCCTGACAGTTCTTCCGCCTGCTCCCGTAATCAGCAGCACCTTGACCGCCATTGCCACAAACGGGGCTGCCTTCAGTTACATTATCAACGCAAGCAATAATCCAACCAGTTACAATGCCACGGGTCTCCCCTCTGGTCTGAGCATCACGGGAAGCAGCGGCCTTATCAGCGGAACGACCACGGCTACGGGCACCAGCAATGTCACGATTAGTGCAGTCAGTATCGGCGGTACCGGCAGTGCGATATTGGTTCTGACCGTGTTGCCGCCCCCGCCGGTCATTGGCGGCACTTTGTCCGCCACGGCGGCCAATGGAGTGGCTTTCAATTACCAGATTACCGCCAGTAACAATCCCAGCAGTTATGGCGCAAGCAACCTTCCGCCAGGACTGAACGTCAATTCGGCGACCGGGTTGATCAGTGGCACCACCACCGCCACTGGGCCCGTCAATGTCACCGTCAGCGCGACGAATGCGGGCGGCACGGGCAACGCCAATCTTTTCCTGAATGTGCTGCCACCTCCGCCCGTTATTGGCAGTGCGCCAGCGGCTACAGGTACCAATGGGACCCCTTTCAGTTATCAAATCACGGGAAGCAACAATCCCACCAGCTTCAACGCGACAAATCTGCCTGCCGGCCTGGCGATCACGGGAAGCACCGGTCTCATCAGCGGCACCCCCACTGCCACGGGTACAAGCAATGTGATGATTAGCGCCAGCAATGCCGGCGGCAGCGGGACTGCGACCCTCGTCCTGACGATCCTGCCGACACCGCCGAGCGTCACTAGCGCATTGACCGCAACGGGCACCAATGGCATGGCATTTAGTTATTACATCACCGGGTCCAATAGTCCCACGAGTTATGATGCGACAGGCTTGCCGGATGGGCTGGCCGTCACAGCCAGCACCGGCCTGATCAGCGGCACTCCCACCGCCACCGGGACCAGCAATGTCACCATCAGCGCCAGCAATGCCGGCGGTTCAGGCACTGCCATCTTGATTTTCGTTGTGTTGCCCACCCCGCCGATAATCACCGGCACCCTGGCCGCCACGGTTGCCAATGGCGTCGGGTTTAATTATCAGATCACCGCGAGCAATAACCCGACCAGTTATGCTGCCACTGGACTCCCCGCGGGCCTTGGCATCGATACCACTGCCGGACTGATCAGCGGCACCACGACTGCGACCGGCACCAGCAATGTCATGATCAGCGCAGCCAATGCCGGTGGTTCCGGCAGCGCAACCCTGTTCCTCACCGTTCTGCCTCCGCCGCCCGTCGTCAGCAGCACCCTGGCGGCGACTGCAAGCAATGGCGTGGCATTCTATTATCAGATCACCGCGAGCAACCGTCCCACCAGTTTCGGGGCTGGCAACCTCCCAGCGGGCCTCAACGTCAATATGGCGACCGGCCTGATCAGCGGCACCACTACCGCGACCGGAACCAGCAATGTCATGATCAGTGCCGCCAATGCCGGCGGTACCGGTAGCGCAAACCTGTTCTTCACCGTGCTGCCACCGGTCCCGGTCATTACCAGTGTCACCAATGCGACGGTTGGCGTCGGTTTCGGGTTCAGCTATGGGATTACGGCGACGAATGCGCCGTTTTGTTACAATGCCACCGGTCTTCCATCGGGACTGTCAGTCGATACCACCACGGGGATCATATCCGGGACCGCATCCGCGACGGGGACCTTCCCAGTCAACATCAGCGCATCCAATGCAGGCGGCACCGGCGTTGGAGAGCTGACCTTGAATGTTATTTCGGCTTATAACTACTGGGCCTCCGCTTACTTCTCCTCGTCCGAATCCGCCCTTGGCGCGGTCACCGCCACGCCGGAGCAGGATGGAATCGCCAATGGATTGAAATATTTCTTCGATATCAATCCTGATCAGACCATGGACGCGACGGACCTGGCCGGCCTTCCGGTTGTCGGCATCGCGATCATCGACAATGTCCAATACATGACCCTCACCTACCGGGAGAATCCCGATGCCCTCGGGGTTACGGTCAGCGTGGAAATGAGTATGGATATGCAATCCTGGCAAACCGTCACCCCGGACTTCGTCACAAACCTCTCGCCAGACCCCGCGACAGGCGACCCGATCATCGAGCTTGGAGTCAAGACCAATGGGAACAGCGGAATGTTCATGTTCCTGAACGTGACCATCCCGTAGCGCGGCCGCGCGCCCCACCGTTGGGAGACTCCAATCCAGCTTAACCCGCCCGCAGCGCCGCGGCCTGGGCCTTGAGGCACAGTTCCGCCGCCTTGAACGCATGCTCCTGCGTCATCGCGTTCTCCGTTCCGTTGAGGCAATCGAGGATAAGTTGGCCAAAGTAGGGATAGCCCACCTTGCCACGCAATTCCATGTGCTGCTCGCCTTCGGCGTTGACGAGGTAAAGGTGGTCGCCCTCGGGTTGCCGCGCTATGTCGATATATTTGCGCAGTTCAATATACCCGTCAGTCCCGAGAATGAATGTCCTGCCATCGCCCCATGTGCCCAGTCCATCAGGCGTAAACCAATCCACCCGGAAGTAATTGGTTGCGCCGTTATCCGCCAGCAACGTCGCCTCCCCATAATCTTCCAATTCCGGGTAATCCGGATGGGCATAGTTCCCGACCAGGGAATGAGTGACCCGCGCATCCTTCGCGCCGCTGTAATAAAGGAACTGCTCGATCTGGTGGCTGCCGATGTCACAGAGGATTCCACCGTATTTCTGCTTCTGAAAGAACCATTCCGGGCGGCCCGCCGCGCCCAGGCGATGCGGCCCAAGCCCCAATACCTGGATTACCCGTCCGATCGCCCCCTGGCTGACAAGGTTGCCCGCGTGGATCGCGCACTCCACGTGAAGACGCTCACTGTAATAGACCATGTATTTGTGTCCCGTGCGCGTCACCGTGTCACGCGCCTGTGCCAGTTGATCCAGCGTGGTAAACGGGGCCTTATCGGTAAAGTAATCCTTTCCTGCCTCCATGACATGGCACCCGATTGGCCCGCGCTCACAGGGGATCGCCGCCGCCGCGACCAGCCTTATCGACCCGTCATCGAGAATTTCGTCCATCCCGCGCGCCGCTTTTGCTCCCGGATATTTCGCAATGAAAGCGTCCACCTTCGCCTGATCCGGATCATAGACCCACTTCAACTCGCCGCCCGCCTCGAGCAGTCCATTTGTCTGTCCAAAGATGTGCCCATGGTCCAGATGGGCCACCGCAAACGGGAATTCCCCGGCACCCACCACCGGCTTGGGCACCCCCTGCGGGGCATAACTCATTCCGTCGGATTTCTGGAAACTCATCGATTAGGCTTCGCGGCTATTAACTTCTTGAGATGGCGTTCATAGGCTCTGCCATCAAGGGGCAGTTCAATGGTCTTCCCGGTAAAGCTGGAATACAACATCGCATTCGCCAATTCCACGGAATGAATCCCTTCCTCCGCCGGCGCGATCAAGGGCGCGCCGTTGCGGATGGCCTCCGCGAAGTTCTTCAGGATGCCGATGTGCTGCTCTCCGTGGCCCGCGATCGGAATGCTCACATCCCGCGTCGGCGGCATCGCAAATCCGGATTCCGCCGTGCGGCTGAAGGCCGACATCTCCGCCTCATTCCGTGTAAAACTGAGGCGTTCGTTCTCATAGACCAGTCTCCCCCGCTCCGCCGTGATCTCCAGCCGATTGGTTCCCGGCGCCTCCCCGGTCGATGTGATGAAGACTCCGGTCGCCCCATTCTTGAATTCCAAATACGCTGTAACATCATCCTCGACCTCGATCTCATGATATAGTCCCAGGCGGCAGAATGCCCGGACGTTCACCGGCATCCCAAAGAGCCACACCAGCAGGTCCAGATTATGCGGCGCCTGGTTCAGCAGCACCCCTCCCCCTTCGCCCGCCCACGTCGCGCGCCAACCCCCGCTCGAGTAATATGCCGCCGTGCGGAACCAGTTCGTAATGATCCAATTTACCCGCCGGATTTCCCCGAGCTCCCCTCCCCGGATCAACGCCCGAATCCTCTGGTAAAAGGGATCCGTCCGTTGATTGAACATCGCACCAAACACCTGCCCCGTGCGTCCCTTATGCGCCGCTATCAGCCTCTCGCAGTCGCTTTTGTGCACTGATATCGGCTTTTCCACCAGCACGTGCAGCCCATTCTCCAGCCCATCGATCCCAATCGTCGTATGAGAGAAATGCGGCGTCGCGATCAGTACGGCGTCCACCTCCCCGGATCGGATCAATCCACGCGAATCCGGAAAGCATTTCACCTCCTCGCTGTGTCCGAGCCGCGCAGCATCGCCATCGCTGAGCGCAGTCAGCCGCATTCCCGGCACCTTACCCGCAAGGATGCTCTTTGCGTGAGCCGTCCCCATATTGCCAACTCCTATAATTCCCAGCCGTATGTCGCTCGCAGCTTTGCTTAGGGGACCCCTGTTACTCATGGCAGCTATTGATGCTGATCCCGTCAGAGTCCGCTCTTTTCCAGAGCCTCTGGCATGCTCGATCGTCTTGTCACCAGGCCTGCCAGGTACGGGTCCACCTCGTGTGCCGTCTTGATCCGCACCAGGTTCTCCGGCTTTTCGAGCCGTGAGAAAATCACCTGCGCCATCCTGCTCCGCGGAACAATTTTCTCCCCATATCCCGCCGGGATATTGCTGGACCAGAAGCGAACATACTCCACCCCATCGCGCATCTCCGTGCCGAGATACACGACGGAGTGACCGTGTTCCGTGTTACCCACCTCCGGCGTCCAGAATATCTTCATGAAATCCCCGGGTTTCGCCGTCGCAAAATCCGTTGAGTTCGTACCGAGCCCCAATTCATAAAACAGGCGCGCAGTCCCGGGTCCGTTGGCATTCCAGCGTCCCCACACGCCCTCGCCATCGCGTTGACCCTCATGGATTACCAGCGACTCCAGCGTCTCTGGATCGAGGTTCAGCCGGCCCTCGCTCCTCAATTGCTCGATCGTCTTGAGAAATACAAGGTAGGTCGCGCCCGAGCAGAAGCTTGGCGAGTCTGGAGACGGCAGCACAAAGAATTTCCCTGACTCGAAATGCGCCGCTTGCACCAAAGCAATCGTTGCCACGCGCGTGGTCCCATACTGTCCTCCCAGCGGCATTTCCGCTATGGATTGCAGCACTGTCGCGTTGTAGTCTGCCGCCCGCGAGACCAAGGCAGCTGGGACTGCGAGGAAAAGGGTCAGGCAGAAAGCGCGGAAGAAATGCACTCGTCCAATCTCGCCAGTTTTCGCAAAGGGCGCAACCGCCGAGGCGCGGGTTTCGGTATTTTGGAGCATCGCGTACCGTTCGCGGATTGGACGATTTGGCTGCAACTATGGCGTCATCGAACCATTGCCGGGCCCGGCCAGTTCATTCACGAACTTCTCAACATTGGTGTATCCGTCATGATTATAATCCCCGTTCGCTCCGTTGGCGTCCATCGGGTCGATCCCGTGTGCCTTCTTCCATTCATCGGGAATCCCGTCCCCACCCGCCTTGATCTTCGCCGGGCCGCCCTTGATCTCCCCAAATCCCCCCATCTGCGCCGGATCACTGATCGTCTTCCCGTTCTTCCCAAGCGAAGTTAAATCGCCGATGAGCACCGTATCCACCGAATCCCGCTGCAAAGAGCACCCTGCTCCGGCTGCCACCTTGTGATAAGCCGCCTCCGCGCTATCCAGCTTCACGTCCACCGGGGGTTTTACCGTCGCCGTCGCCACGAGAGTCGGCGCATTCCCACCGCCGCCAAAGTCCTCCGGCAGCACCAATCGCCCATCCAGCGTTCCATCCATGTTCAGGGCCGCATAATTCCCTTGCTGGAAGATATGATCCGTGGGCTTGAATTCCCCGGCAAACACCTTGCCGGACGATGGGCCTTTAATGAAATAATTCCCAATCACATCCGCCCCGTGATCCGCTGCCGAGTGGCCGCCCACATAGCCGTTCACCCCCCAATTATAGACCACATTGTTGACATATTGGACCACCCCTTTCGACTTCGGATTCCGGCTTTGGTTGCTAATCCAGAGATTGTGCGAAAAGGTCACATTCTCACTCTCGCAAAGACATCCAAACCGCTGCGGCGCCACGCCCGGCCCGATGATCGAATCCTGGATCGTGATATCGCTCGACTTGCTCATCCCGATGCAATCCCAGCGTCCGAATTGAATCGAGACGTGATCGAAGATCATATTGCCCGCTCCCTCGATCGCGACCGCATATTTCTTCTCCTGTTTCGGCGTCAATCCCTGCCGAAAGTGCATGTAGCGGACAATGACATTGTGGGACTTCGAAAATGAAACCTCATAATTCTTCGTGGAAATCCCCTCCCCGGGCGCGGTTTGCCCCGCGATCGTGATATAGCTTCCCACCGAGACGGGGCTTTGCAACTCAATGTATCCGGCCACATCGAACACCACGATCCGCGGCCCCTTTGAGACTGCATCCCTGAAAGACCCGGGGCCGCCGTCATTCAAGTTCGAGACATGGTAAATCTCTCCCCCGCGCCCACCTGTAGCCAGCGCGCCAAACCCCTCCGCCGAGGGAAACGCCGGCAACTCTGCCGCCACCCCCACCATTGCGCCTACCAAAAAGATAGTGAGAGAGAGAATCGCTTGAAATGGCTTCATGGCAAAGGGGGATGAGAGCTTTGGTAGCTCTACCATGCAGGCTACCCAAATACCCCTATTTTGGAACAGAAATTGGCAACTTTACGCCAGCTTTGCCGCCGCTGCCAGGGGACGGACAAACTCTGCCACCAGTTCAGGCATCTCCGGTTGCCCCGCAAACTGCGCGATTCGCTTCACAATAGAGCTTCCCACCACTACGCCGTCCGCCAGGCGCGCCACCTGCCGCGCTTGATCCGGGTTCGACACCCCGAAACCCACCACGACCGGCAGACTGGTGGTCCGCCGGATCGCTTCCACGTGCTCCCCGATCGTGTCCGCCACGCTCGATTGCTCCCCCGTCACCCCTTCGCGCGAGACATAATAAATAAAACCGTCCGCCTGTGCCGTGATCCGGGCAATCCGCGCGTTGGGCGTCGTGGGAGCGATGAGCCGAATCCGCCGGATCCCCGGGACGGACGCAAGTTCCGGGGCATCCTCGTCCGGTGGTAGATCGAGGATCAGCAAACCATCGACCCCGGCCGCCTCGGCGTCCCGGTGAAATGTCTCGAAACCCAGTGCCATCAGCGGATTGATGTAGGTGTACAGAACGATTGGGATTTGGGAATCGCGCCGGATTTGTCGCACGCACTCCAGCACACCATATGGCGTCGCACCTGCCTCCAGCGCGCGTTGGGACGCCAATTGATTCACAATCCCATCCGCGAGCGGATCGGAGAAGGGCACGCCGAGTTCCAGGATATCCACCCCCGCCTTCTCCAGGCCGAGCGCGAGGGCGCGGGTGGCCTCGAAAGAGGGATCTCCCGCGCAGATATATGCGACGAAAGCCTTCGTTCCCTGGGCGCGGAGCGAAGCAAATTTCAGGTCGATTCGATTTTCCTGCATAGACAGCCTGTCAAGTTGAACGCCCGGAAGTGCCTTTGGCAACTCCCGGCAACGGCCGGGTGTGGCTTTGGAGCATTTTAAGAAATTCTGTAGCCACCGCTGTGTTGCGGCGAGGGTCGTTGCGGCCGGTTTCGGGCTTGGCCAGTATGTTTCCATACAGGCGCTGCGCCTGAAGCCCAGCCGCACCAACCCTCGGCGCAGCCAGATCAGTGGCTACATCATTTCTTAAAATGCCCCTAGAGGCAGCAACGCCATCCGGCGAACCGCCGGATGGCGCTGCGAGTGAGTTGGATCGGGGAGTCCGTCCAGCGGTCTCAATTGGACCGTGGAGAGGGGATTAAGCCGCGACGGGGGAGCGCGGCGTACGCGCTACTTCGCGGTCTTGTCTTCGATGTACTTTACGACATCGCCGACAGTCTGAAGTTTCTCAGCGTCTTCGTCAGGGACTTCGACGGAGAATTCCTCTTCGAAAGCCATGACCAGTTCGACAGTGTCGAGAGAGTCCGCGCCCAGATCCTCGATGAACGAGGCGCCTGGCGTGACCTGCTCCGGATTTACGCCGAGCTGTTCAACGATGATGTCCTTGACTCTATCTTCAATGCTTTTTTCTGCCATAAAATGTAGTTGGTGGTGGGCTACCGCTTTAGGGTGCGCCCCCGGCTTTGGCAACAAATATTTCGCGCATGTAAATTCGTTCGGTGTCGTCCTCCACAGTTGGACATTTACTGAGAATCAGTTTATTGCGTACCCCATGCCCGAACTGCCTGTGGACTTCGACCTCAAGCTGATGCCGGACTGGCTCAAGGAGCCAGCCGGTAAGAATCCCTATGCAGACTACGAGGGCCGGGACGAGGATCGGCGTCCCCGTGGACGCGATGATTTCGGCGGGCGGGGGCGCGGTGACGACCGCAGGGGCAGGCCGGGCGGCGGCCAGCGACCTGGTGGTCCGCCCAGGCGCGACGACCGTGCCCGGAAGGATGCCCCCGCCGGACGGAAGCCCGACACCCAGCCGCAGGCAAAACGTCCCGACCGGCCCGGCGGGTACCCCGATGACCGACGGGGCAAACCGGGCGAGCAGCGCCGTGGCGACTCCCGCGGCGGTTTCGAGTCCCGCGAGCATCAGGCCCCGCAGGTTCAGCCTGCGAATGTATCCATCGAATTCTTTCCCGACGAGAGCTGCACAGTCAGCATTGCCCGCCAGGTAAAATCGACCCATCGCGCCTATTCGCTGTTCGATCTCGCCCGCATGTTCCTTGCCCGCCCCGAACGCCATCGGCTCAAAATCACGACCAAATCGGTCGCCGAACCACTCTTTCAGCTAGGCGAGGATGGCCAGGTCTGGACCGATCGCGCCGCCGCGGAGCGCGCCGCGTTTCCGGTGGCCCGCGAGAAGTATTACGTCGAAGTCAGCGAGCAGCGCGATGCCCCCAAAGGCAATTTCAGCAACGTCGCGCGCTGCCGCACCAATGGCGTCCTGCTTGGGCCCACCAATTACCACGGCTATCAGCCCGCCCTCCGGCGGCTGTACGAGGAGCGCTTCAGCCGCCGGATGTCCTTCAGCGATTTCCAGCGCGATATAGAGGTCGTTAACGACCCCGCACTGATCGAGGCATGGAAACAGCAATCCAGCAGCGTCTCCGTGTTTCGTCTTCGGCCCCCGGAACCCACCGAAAAACCGAAGATCCCGGCCGAAGAAGCTGCGCCGGTTGAGAGCCAAGCTGAATCTTCGACCGAGCCGTCTCCTGGCGAGCCTGCTATTGAGCTACCGGCCTCTGAAACGGCTGCTGCCCAGGGCGCGGAGGAACCGGTTCCGATTGCCGATGAGGCCGCGCCTGTCGCCGAAGAAGCCGCCCCTGTCGCCGAGGAGCCCGCTCCGGCTCCCTACGAGGGTCCCACCTTTACCTCCCTGGCCGAGGTCGAAAATCACTTCCGGGAGCATTACCTGCCGGGCCTTATCCGGACTGGGTCGTCATTCCATCTCTCGGGTGAGGCAAGCCGCTCCCTGACAGACCGTGGTATCGCTGCTGCCGTCCGCCAGGCGTGGGAGCAGGAACGTGGGTTTCCGGGGCAGATGATGCACCAGTTGCGCCAGCATTTCTCCCGATCCGGACTGCATGTTTTCAAGCACCGGAAGCGGATGCAATTTGTCTCCCTCATCCGTCCGTCTCCCATGGAGAATGGAAGCTTGTCCACCTCGGTGGCGGAGATTTTGCAGGTCATCCAGGGGAACCAGAATTGTAACCGCACCTCGCTTGCCGCCACTATCCTCGGCGCAGACGAAAGCGCCATCGACCCCGCCCGCAAGTCGACGCTTGCCACGGACTTGCGGTGGCTCATCGAAACGGGTCGCGTCATCGAGTTCTCCGACGGGCGGCTCGAGTTGCCGGTCTCTCCGGCCAAGTCGGAACCTCCGAAAGCGGAAGCTCCAGCGGTGAAACCAACACCGGAAACTTCGCCCGAAGCGGTGGTCGAAGTTGTTCCAGAGCCCGAACCTCTGCCTGAATTGGCGCTAGCGCCCGTAGAGGAGCTTCCGACGCTAGATCCAGTTGCTACTTCCGCGGAATCACCTGCTGCTGAATCTTGAGATCGGGGTAGTTCGGGAAGGAAGCCTCGATGGTGTAACGCTGACCCGCGTTCATCTCCCGGGTGGCGACTGAGGCCACGTATTGCAGGCGCTCGCCGGGGTTCACATTTACGGTTGCCGGGTCATTGGTAAAGGACTGATCTTCCGACCAGGTGTTGACTACTTTACCCGAGCCGTCGCGAACCAGTACCTCGATGCGCTGGCTTGTCGGGAAATCGAGATCGAGAAATTGCTTCGACCGGTTGTAGAGGGAGATTGTCACCTGCACCTCCCGGTTCTGGGAGAGATCTATCGATTCAGGGTCCACAGCAATCGCCAACTGTATCCCGTGGTGCAGGTTTGGCGTGTCCCTGGGATGGGACGCATGCTTCAGGTGCAGGATCTGGAGCGTCTTGTCCATGAGGCTGGGGGCGGGAGTGGCGTCGGCATCGGAAGACGCATGGACGGTCAGGGCGAACGCCAGGGGGAGGAGCAATGCAGCGGCGGCTCTCAGCTTCATACGAGGCTCTTAATCAAGCATTTCACAGGTTGCAAATGCATTCGCTTCCCGGGAGACTTCCCCCATGCGTCCCCGGTTCCTCATCATTCTCGCACTCGGCCTTTGCTGCCTTGGCATCGGCCAGAAGAAACTTGGTCTTGCGGTCCGTTTCTACACCCAGACCTCGGCGAATGACTCCGATAGCTTTGCCGTGGCCGTGACGCTGCTGAATGGCCAGCGCGCCGCGGTGGACGACGTTGCCGCAATCTCCGAGCATGACATCGTCTCCATTTTTCCATTCACCGCCGCGGATGGCACAGGCGGCTGCGCCCTTAAGCTCGACGACCACGGGACGATAGGGCTCGATACGCTTTCCATGTCCAAGAGGGGGACGCTGTTGATCGCGACCATCGATGGGCGCCAGGTTGCCGATATCCTGATCGATCAGCGGGTGTCGGACGGCATCGTGACGATCCCTAGCGGGATCACAGTGGACGAGATGAAGGAGTTGCTGAAAAAATTTCCCGTTATCGGCGGGAAGAAGCAGCCGAAGAAGAAGGATGTTTACAGCGTCGGCCTGTAAATTTACGAAATCTCCATGCCTGTCGAACTGAAGCAAGGTGATCCCGCGCCGGACTTCCACGCGATTGCTGTGGGCGGCAAGTATGGGGCCGGCAAGGAGGTCTCGCTTGCGGATTTCAAAGGGCGGACGGTGGTGCTTTATTTTTACCCGAAGGATGATACGCCGGGATGCACGGCGCAGGCCTGCGCGCTCCGGGACGGCTGGGGACAATTTTCCGCCAAGGCGGAATTGTTCGGCGTGAGCGTGGATTCCGCGAAGAGCCACCAGAAGTTCATCGATAAGCACTCGCTGCCCTTTCCGCTGCTCTCGGATGAGTCGCACCACCTGGTTGAGGCCTACGGGGTTTGGGTGGAGAAGTCGATGTACGGGAAAAAATACATGGGGGCGGAGAGATCAACGTTCGTCATCGGGGCGAAGGGAAAGATTCTCGGTATCCTTCGTAAGGTGAAGCCGGAGGAGCACGCCGGGCAATTGCTGGCGCTGCTGGAATAACGGCGCGGGTTTTTGCGCCCGACGGCGCCATGCGCGACACTGCCCGGTGAAATTCAACCAGCTAATCGGAAAATTGGCCGTCAAGATCCCGCAGAACCTGCGGGGGCCGATGTTGGTGCATCTGAAGACCCTCAAGGAGTTGATCGAGGGAGAACTGGAGGCGGCGCGGAAATCGCCGCATATCGACGCGAAGCTGGCTGTCGCCAGGAAGATCATCACCACCTCGACCGCGGCATGCACCACTGTGGGGGTCGAGCCGATCCCGCTGGCGGATTTTCCCATTCTCACGACCGTGCAGGTGCTGATGGTGGCCAGCATCATGCGGGTAAGCGGGCGGGAGATTACACGCAAGGCGGTGACGGAATTTCTCAGCGCATTGGGAATGAACATCGGGGCGGGATTGGTGTTCCGCGAGGGGGCGCGGGCGGCGATCAAGTTGCTGCCGGGATTTGGCAGTGCGATCTCGGGCGCCGTGGCCGGGGGCGCCACCTATACGCTGGGGCGCGCGGCCGCGGCATATTTCATCGAGGGGGCGACACTGCCGGAGGTGAAAATGCATTTCCGCCTTCCGGCGTGGAAATTGCCCAAATCGTGGGTGGAGCGGACGAAAAAGTGAAGCTCTCGGATGTCCGCACGGCGCTGGCCGAATTGAACCTGCATCCCAGCAAGAGCCTGGGGCAAAATTTCCTTGTCGACAGCAACCTTGCGAGATCGATTGTTGAACAGCTCGAGCTTTCGCAAGAGGATCACCTGGTGGAGATTGGACCTGGGCTGGGGGCGCTGACGGAATATGCGGCGGGGGGGGTGCGGTCTTTGACTTTGATCGAAAAGGATGAGCGGCTGACAGGATGGCTTGAAAGACGATATATGGGGGACGATCGGGTCACGGTTTTGCACCGGGACGCACTGGAGTATGATGTGCGGGAGGTCTTCCCGCGGATGCCGGCGAAGCTGCTCGGAAATCTGCCGTATTATGTGACGAGCGCGATTTTGTTCCGGTACGGGGATGATCCCAGCCCGTTCTCGCGGATGGTGCTGACCATCCAGCGGGAGTTTGCGGCGCGGCTGGCTGCGGGGCCGCGGACGAAAGATTACGGGGCGTTGACGCTGCTGGTGCAGCGGCGGTGGGAGGTGAAATATTTGCGGACGATCCCGGCATCGGTTTTCATGCCCCGGCCGAATGTGGAGTCGGCCGCGATTTTGCTGACGCCGCGGGCGGCGGGGGCGTTGCCGGATTGCGATGCGCGGCGGTTTACAGCGCTGGTGAAGCAGGGGTTCTCCCAGCGGCGCAAGCAACTGGGAAAAATGCTGGGGAGCGCGGTGCCGGATTGGCCGGATGCGGCCCGGGCGCTGGGAGTGAGCGAGAAAGCGCGGGCGGAGGAGTTGAGCCTGGCGCAATGGGTGGAGCTGGCGAACTGGCTGCCGAAGGAGACGGAAAAGAAGGATATGCAACTGCTGGCGCAGGATGTGCACGGGGAGATGTTCGACGTGGTTGACGAGCAGGACCATGTCTTGCGGAAGGCGTCACGGCACGAGGTCCATAAGCACGGATGGCGGCACCGGGCGGTGCATATTTTCGTGTTCAACCGGGCGGGCGAGCTTTTCCTCCAGAAGCGGTCCCGGTGGAAGGATATGCATCCGTTGCGATGGGACTCAAGCGCGGCGGGGCACCTCAATGCGGGAGATGATTACGAGGAGACGGCCTTGCGGGAGATCCATGAGGAGATGGGGGTCGAAGTAGCGCAGGTGAAGCTGCTGGCGAGGATCGAGGCGGGCGCGATGACGGGGTGGGAATTCGTGCATTTGTTCCGGGCGGAGCACGAAGGGCCGTTTCGGCTGCCACCGGCGGAGATCGAGACTGGAGGGTTTTTCCCGCTGGAGGTGATCAGGGAGTGGATTGAGCGGAGACCGGAGGATTTTGCGACCGGGTTTTTGGAGTGTTTTGGGAGGTGGGTTTGCGTGGAAAGATAGGACCTGCGAGTTCAACCCACTACTTCGGGGGCGGGTTCGAGCTCCACTGGATTGGTGAGGCGGCCGATGGATTCGATTTCGATGGTGACGTCGTCGCCGGGCTTTAGCCAGAGGGGTGGTTTGCGGGCCATGCCGACGCCCTGGGGGGTGCCGGTGAGGATAACGGTGCCGGGAAGGAGGGTGGTGCTGCCGCTGAGGAATTCGATGATGGTGGGGATGTCGAATATCATGTCGCTGGTATTGCTCTCCTGGACGGTCTGGCCGTTGAGGAGGGTGCGGATGGCGAGATTGTTGGGGTCAGGGATCTCGTCCGGTGTGACGAGGCATGGGCCCATGGGGGCGAAGGTATCGAAGGTTTTGCCACGGCACCATTGGCTACCGCCCCATTTGATCTGCCAGTCGCGGGCGCTGACATCATTGGCGCAGGTGTAACCGAGGACGTAATCGAGGGCCTGAGCGCGGCGGACGTTCTTGCAGGCGCGTCCGATGACGACGGCGAGCTCGCACTCATAGTCGACCTCGTGGCTGGCCAGGAAGGTGGGGATTTGAATGGGATCGGCGGGGTTTTGTACGGCGTTGGGGCCCTTGAAGAAAAGGATGGGACGCTCGGGGATTTTGGCATTGGTCTCGGCGGCGTGGTGGCGGTAGTTGAGGCCGATGCAGAAGATGGCGGTGGGGACGACTGGGGCGAGGAGTTTTACGACGTCGGCTGCGGGCTCGGTGGGGGCGTAGATGTTGAAGATGTCGCCGGAGATTTCAAAGTAGCTGCCGTCCGCGGCCTGCCAGCCGTGGAAGATTTGGTTCTCGGAGTCCTGATAGCGGATGATTTTCATGAGATGGAGGAATTAACCACGGATTATACGGATGGGCACGGATGGGAAGAGGCGGGGAAGAGATTGATGATTTTAGAGTGCAAATTTTAAGGTTTGTCGGTGATCTGGGATCTCGTGTGTGTGCCGAATGTATGAGTTGGGGCTAGAGGGATAGGGCGTCGATGGCGTAGGCGTAGGCGCCTATGGCTACGGACTGGCTGGTGCCGAGGCGGGTCAGGCCAGCGGCTACGCGGGTGGTGGGGTCGTAGCGGACGGTTTTTGATGAGTTGGGGATTGGGATTTGTTGGGAATGGTCGGCGAGGAAGGATTCAAGCTGGATTGGATCCTCGAGGTTGAAGGCTTGGGAGAAGAGGCGGCGTCGGGGGCCGTCGGGGGTGGGGAAGATGCCGTTCATGGCATCGACAAGGGCTGGCATGAAGAGGGGGGCGGCGCCGGAGACGCCACCGCCGATGACCACAAGGCCGTCGACAAGGGTCATGGCCTGGGCGATGGCGTCGCCGACGGTCTCGCCGAGGCAGCGGTAGGCTTCGCGGGCGGCTGCAGCGTTGCCAGCGGACTCGCCGAGGGCGATCCCGGCAATGACCTTGGGATCGGGGGCATCTTCGAAGGGGATGCCTGCGGCTTGGGCGAAAAAGCGGCGGAGACCGTTGATGGATGCGCTTTGCTCTACGTTGCGGCTGGGCTCGAGCTTGTTGCGCAGGAGGCCGATTTCCATGCCGGAGGCGTTGTCGCCGAGGAAAAGGTGGCCATTGCTGACGAGGCCGCCACCGAAACCGGTGCCGAGGGTGACGCCCATGAGATTGCGGTAGCGCCTGGCGCTACCGGCCTGCTCGAGGAGGCCATTGACGTAAGGGAGGAAGCCCTCGAGGGCTTCGCCGTAGGCGAAGAGGTCGCCGTCATTGTTGATGAAGACGGGAACGCCGAAGTGCTCCTCGAGCATAGGGCCGAGGGCGACGCCGCCACGGAAGCCGGGGAGATTCGGGAGGTCGCGGACGATGCCGCGGCGGTAATCGGTGGGGCCGGGGAAGGCGAAGCTGATGGCAACCGGAGGGGTGGAGAGGCGCTGGCGGACCTGCTCGAAGCCTTGGATGATATTGTGGAGGCAGTGGTCGAGTTTGTCAGCTTCGGAGGGGATGCCGGAGAGATGGAAAAGGAGTTTACCACCCTGGATGGCAGAAAACTTCAGGAACGTGCCACCGGCGTCCAGAGTCATGACTGTGGGAGAATCGGACATGGGTGGAGTTTTATCCTCAATGTGCATCCGGAGAGAAGGGTTTGTATTTATCAGGACAAAATTCCATAACCGCACGGTGAATTTTCGCGGGTGCCGGTTGTTCCTCCTGATCGCGATGGTCTCCCTTGTGGCGCCACGCGGATTCGCGTCGAACATCCGAATGCTGAACGGAAGCGTGTACGAGAATGTGACGGTGCTGCGGCGGGATGCGGATGCGATCACGGTGTTGACGCAGTTCGGGACGGTGAAATTTCCGCTGGCGACGGTGGATACCATCGATGGGGTGAGCGTTCACGGCACGCCGAGCGCCCCGCCCCCGGCGGCCCTTGCGCAACCGCCAGGGG
>Ga0302319_10009750_pt1 | contig 18408 bp, 16 predicted proteins | sample Bog_T0_2_FD_203319 | JGI IMG/M metagenome (GOLD analysis project Ga0302319, IMG submission 203319) | Peat permafrost microbial communities from Stordalen Mire near Abisko, Sweden - Bog_T0_2 | ecosystem: Environmental > Terrestrial > Soil > Wetlands > Peat | place: Sweden: Abisko, Stordalen Mire...
ATTGTGCTGATTGACCGGGCGGGTGCGTTCATCGGCAACGACTCCGGCCCCGGCCACCTCGCGGCCGTCTGCGGGGTGCCGACGTTCACGCTGTTCGGCCCGCAACTGCCGGAATGGTTTGCGCCCCTGCACCCGGCGGCGGAATGGCTGCCGGGCCGCGCCTGCCCCTACAAGCCGTGCTCCGACTATTGCCGGTTCGACACGCCGTTCTGCCTGTGGGACCTAGGGGTGGAGGAAGTGTCCGCGCGCGTCGAAAAATTCCTGGCCGCGCAAATCCCCGGTTGGGATGGGTTCACCCCGTCCCAGTCCGGACTATGCCCGCCGTAAGGATGGGTTACACCCCGTCCCATTTATTGCCGGGTTCGCGGTTCACCTTTGATACCTCGCTGCCTTGTTGTTCAACCGCCTCCGTTCTCCGGTTCCTGCGGCCGGGAGGAGGTGAGCCCGGTTTGTTTTTCCGCAGGATTGCGGTCCACGCGTTCAATGAACTCCGGCGGCCGTTCAGGGCGGACCGCTGCGGATCTTGATGCGGATGGCCCCCGGAACGACGTGTTCGCTGACCACCACCAGATAGCCGCCGCCGCCGGCACCGGACAATTTCCAACCCGCCGCCCGACCGGCGTATTGTTTGATGGCGGCGCGCACTTCAGCCGTCATCATTTTGGGAAACAGCCGGACCTGCGCCTCAAAGGAGCTGCGGAACTCGCGGCCGAATTCCGCCAGGTTCATCTTCAGGATGGCCGCCCAGCACCGGTCGGCGGCCAGCGCCAGCGCGCGCACGTTGGCGGCCGTGACCCGGGCGCCGGCGCCTACCTGGAAGCTGGACCGGCGCGGGCCGAGCGTGACGAGGTGCAGATGCCTTTCGAGCCAGCGCAAAATGTCCGGGTCGTTGACGGTCGTGATTTTCTCCGGCCAGAAACCGCCGCGATAATCCAGCCGGTTCAGGCCGGGAAAAACAATGCCGATGGGGTCCTGTGACCCGGAAAATTCCGTGGTGCCCGGCGGGTTCTCGTAGGAAAAGAGCAGCTTGGCCAGCTTCTCCCGGTCGCCACCGGGCAGGTCGGTGTGCCAGAGTTCGATGGCGCGCTTGCGCGAGCTGGTGGCCAGTCCGCTGCGTTCATTGAACTCCTGGGTCGGCTCCAGCGAGAGGGTCAGCACCGGCCCCGCGCCCAATTTTGAAACCGAAGGCTGGTCCAGCCAGCCGCCCGCCAGATCCAAGCGGTAGGGGATGCGGCATTCCCGGCGCAGGCTGGTGGTGGAACGCGCCGGCAGATGGGCGTGCGGGATGCGTTTGAGCACGACATATTTGATGCCCAGCTCCCGGCACAGCCCGGCCTTGGCGGGGGAATTGCCGTCCTCGTTCACGATGAAAAAATCCGGGGCGATGCGCTTCAATTCCTGAACGAAATCCAGCATGCCCGAACCGCGGTTGATGCGGACCGACTTGACGCATTTGAGCGCCTCCAGCATGTATTTGCGCTCGTCCTGGGTGTTGACCGGAAAACGGCCCTTCAATTCCTTGACGTTTTTGTCCGCCCCGATGCCGAGGTGAAGCTCGCCGTAATCCGCCGCCGTTTTCAGAAAGCAGACGTGGCCGCTGTGCAACATGTCAAAACACCCGCTGACAAAAACTTTTTTCGGACGCATATCGGTCGGGGAATCATCGCCGAAGGCATGGCGGGAGACAATCCAAATTGCGCCCGCCAATTTTCACCGCCCGGCCGGACTGTCCTCGCGGCAGGGAAGCCGCCGCGTCAAAGACGGTTCCACCAGACGGCGGTCGGCTTGGGCACGTCGAAGGTCACGCGTCGCTCCGGGCTTTGCAGCGTGTAGATGGCATAGCTCGTGGCGGGTAATGAAAAATGGCCGGCGGCGATGCGGCGCAAGCGGTGATGAACGATCCACACAGGTTTCAAGAGTCGCAGCCAGCGGGGGGTCATGGCGCTGGTCTCGGCCCGTTCGCGGAGGGCATTGGGTTTCAACATCATGTTTTCACCGGTGTCGGCGAAGATGGAGGTGAAGGTGTCGCAGACGGCCATTGGCACATGGTTTTTTATCAGCGCCAGCACCCAGTGGAAATCGCCGATGTCGCGCCAGCGGGTGTCAAAGAAAATGCGGCGTTCGTGGATGACCTTGCGGCGGATGAAAATGGAACTGGTCAGCACGGGAAAACGGAAGGGCATGTGGAACGGATGCGGCGTCAGCGAATGGCGGTGGCACAGGTATTTCCCTTCGCCATCGGTGACGATGCTGCCGGCCAGGGCGACCTCGATGTGCGGATTTTTTTCAAAAAAATTCTGCACGGCGGCAAGCGCGCCGGGCAGGTATTGTTCGTCGCAGTTCAGATACGCGAGGATGTCGCCGGTGGCGCGCCGGTAACCGCGGTTGATGGCGTCATACATGCCGGCATCCTTTTCGATGAACGCCTGCACCCGTGGGTCGTGCGGCAGCCAGTCCTGCGTGCCGTCATCCGAGCACGCATCCTGCACGATGTGCTCCAGCTCCACGCCCGGCTGGTCGGCCACGGAGGCGATGCAGAGCCGGAGCCAGTTGGAGTTGCGGAAGCTCGGCGTGATGATGGAAAATTTCACGGTCAGGATTTTTAACCGCTGGCCCCGGCGCTGGCAATAAAAGTTATCGGATAAACATTTGACTGCCCGGCGCCGGGCTTCTATTAATTTGCGCCGAGTGAATGTCCCTCTGCCCCGGATGTTTGTTCCCGAATCCGCATGACGACCCGCTACGCCGACCGGTTCCAGCACGAGGATGCCGTTTCATTTTATGAGGCCGGCGAATACGAGGCCGGGAGTTATTCCAGCTGCATCTGGCGGCTACAGCGTCCCGTGGTGGAACAGCTCGTGAAAGATTTCCGCGCGGCGCAGCCCGGCCCGGTGCGACTGCTGGATTTTGCCTGCGGCACGGGCCGGGTGTTGTCCGCGCTGGAACCGGTGGTGGATGCCGCCGAAGGCGTGGACATCTCAGAAAACATGGTCGCGGTGGCGCGGAACCGATGCCCCAAGGCGCGGCTGCTCGTTGGGGACGTGCTGGGCCGCCCGGAACTGCTGCAATCCGGCTACGATCTGATCAGTTGTTTCCGTTTTCTGCTGAATGCGGAACCCGAACTGCGCGGGCGGGTGCTGCGACGGTTGCGGCAGGTGCTGCGTCCGGACGGCCTGCTGCTGGTCAACGTCCATGGCAATTCCCGGTCGCTGCGGCATCCGGCAATTGCCTGGCGGCGCTGGCGCACGCGCAACGTCAAAAACAACATCATGCTGAACGAACTGTCGCCGGCCGCCGCAAAACGGCTGCTGACGGAAAGCGGTTTTGAAATTGTGCGCCAGTTTGGTTTTGGTATCCTGCCGCCCACGCTATACCGGACCCCCTTGCGCCAGGCCGCACTGGCCATGGATCGTTCGCTGGCGGGCGAGCATTTTTGGAACGACTGGTCCATTGACCTGCTGTTCGCTTGCCGTCCGTGCTGAAATTTTTTCGTAACCGGCAACGGACGGTTTACGCCTATGGGTTGATGTTCAACCGTCAGCTGTGGTAAGAGATGAGCAAAAATGTCCATGAAGTCATCGCCGGCCTGTTTGCCAGCGACGGTCAACCGCAGGCCGCGAATTTCGACCTGCGTCTGATCCGCCGGCGGGGCCGGCCGTTCCTGCTTTTGCCGGACGGCCTGACGGCGGCCCGCACGGGACTCAACATTTATTCGGCCCAGCGCCGGCGCGCCAGGATATGGCGCCAGTGCCTGCCCGTGCTATTCCAGACGCCGCTGGCCCGGCTTTTCCGGCGCATCCATTTTAAGGCCAATGCCTCGTCGGAAATCGTGCAGTTCATGGCGCAGCAGGCCGGCGTTCCGGCAGACCAGATTTCCGCCGCCGCCATCAAGTTGAGCGAAGTCGGCTTGCGTTCCCGGCTGGTGCTGCTGGTGTGTGACGAGGGTGGCCGTCCCGCGCGGGTCATCAAGGCGGGCCTGAATGCCATCGGGCGCGAGGCCAACGACCGGGAGGCAGATTTTCTCGCGCAACTGCCCGCCGGCAAGATCGGCTGCGCCCGCCTGACCGGACGGCTGGCCACGCCGACCCTTTCAGCGTTTGCCACGGATTATTTCCCCGGGTCCAGCCCCCGCGATGATGCCGGGCTGGAACATTTGTTTCACGACTGGCTCAACCGGAATGAAAACCTCCCGCTTGCATCCTTGCCGGTCTGGCGCGAACTGGACGCGGCCGTCGGCACCTCACACCGCAACACGTGGCAGCAGATCAACACCAGGCTGGCTGGGAAAAACATCCACACCACGCTTTACCACGGGGACTTTGCGCCGTGGAATATTCGCGCCGTCAATTCCCGCAACCTGCAGGCCTTCGACTGGGAGCGTGGCAGCCGGCACGGCATCCCCGGCTGGGACTGGTTTCACTTCACCATCCAGACCGCCATCCTCGCCCGGCGGTATTCGGCGGAACGCGCGGCGGCCGAAGTCGAGCAGCTGATTCATTCGCAACGGTTCAAAAAATATGCCGACGACGCCGGCATCGCCGAAATTGTCCAGCCATTGATACTCGCCTATCTCTTGAACCACATCTGGGTCACCCAACCCTCGGAAGGCGGCAAGACCAACGCTGCCCTGTTTGACCTGTTATGCGGTCACTGGTTGAAGGCAACCAAACCCGCCGCCGTCCCGTTCGCGCCGTCAGACGCCCCGGCGACAGGTTTATGGGCCGCCGCCCGCCGCCAGTTGGATTCCGCCAGCCGGCAATGGCGGAACCTGTTTTGGGAACCCACCCTTAACTCGAAGGCCCCCTCTTCCTGGAGCGCAGAATTTCAAGCGCATTGGTTTGCCGTGCTGGGCACCGGGCTGCTGCTGACCGTCATTGGCATCCTGCAATTCCACACCACCTCGCACCTGATGTTTCTGCCGTTTTACGTCGCAACCTGCGCTTTGCTGACCTTGAAGGCCGGGCGGCGCTGGGGCGCGTTGTCCGCCGCCGCCGCCGCGGCCATTGCGCCACTGGTGGTTGCGGCCCGGGACGCGGATTTTCGTGATCCCGAAGTGATGGTGTGGAACACCATCATGCGCTTGATCATTTTGGAGATGTGCGTGTTTTTTGTGGATCGCATCCACACACAACAAGCGGTTCACCACCGGCCGGCAAAAGACTGCCCGCCCGCGAAACCGTCGGAAAACTGGGCGGTGCTCCTGGCTTGTGGCTTTTACCTGACCATCGTGGCGTGGCTGGATTATATCACCAACCCGCATCTGATTTTTTTGCCACTCTATCTGTTTCCCTGCATGATACTAACCTTGGTTTTAAATTTCCGCTGGGGCGTCGCCGTGGCCGTTCTCTCCATCGCGGTCGGCACAACCATTGAAAGCCTGACCAGCAAATTGCCCCAACTGTCCCTCCCCGAGGTTTTCGTGTGGAATTTCATGATGCGGCTGGTGATTTGCCTGCTCGTTCTCGCCCTGCTCAACCGCATCCGCAAAGAAAACATCCTTTTTATTCAACGGTAATCGGAACGCGGCCCGCCCGTCTGGTTTGTAGGCGGTCCACCCTTTGAATCAAGTTTGACCGGGGATTCCGAAAGGCCAACCGGCTTTTCCGGTTCCGGTTCGCGGGATGGAAATTTCTTGTCATCGGAATCCCAATCTCTAGGCTGCCGTCAAATCCGACGATTGCACCGTGAAAACTGTCACCAAAGTATTCTGGCTGTTCGGCCGTTCCGGCGCGGGCAAGACCACCCTGGCCCAGCGCCTCCGCACCGGCATGCAGGACCGGAAAGTTCCGGTGGTCTATCTGGACGGCGATGAGATGCGCTCGACCCTCTGCTCCGACCTGGGCTTCAAGTCGGAGGCGCGGTTGGAAAACCACCGGCGCATCGCCGAGATCGCCCGCCTGCTCAGCCAGCAGGGGATCAACGTGGTCGTCTCCACCATGGCCCCCGAACATCTGCATCGTGATTTGGTGGGCCAGATTTTGGGCCCGAGGCTGGTGTGGTTTTACATCCATGCGCCGCTGGCGGTCTGCATGGAGCGCGATCCCAAAGGCATCTACAAGCGCGCCCGGCAGGGGCAGGTCCAGCAGTTGATAGACTATCCTTTCGAGGCGCCACGACCGCAGGAACGCGGCAACACCATTGATACCACGGTTCAAGGCATTGATGATTGTTACCAGGCTATTCTCGACGAGGCAAAAAAGCACCTGCATGATTTTGCCATTTAGGCCGGGGAGACGGAGGGAGTTTTAATTTCTCACGCCGCCGTCCGAAATTTTTGCGCCACCGGAATGCGCCGGCCCATGCCGAAGGCGCGCGGCGAAATCTTCAAGGCCGGCGCCGCCTGCCGCCGCTTGTATTCGCTGAAGTTGATTTTGTTCACCACCTCATTGACGGTTGCCGCCGCAAAACCTTCGCGGATGATGGCCTCTTTGCCGAGATTTTTCACGACATACAGGTCCAGGATCGCATCCAGGATTTCGTAGGGCGGCAGCGAATCCTGATCCGTCTGGTTCGGCCGCAGTTCCGCGCTGGGCGGTTTGGAAATGGAGTCTTCGGGAATAATGGTTTGCTCCCGGTTGACCCAGCGCGCGATTTTATAGACGTCCGTCTTCAGCACGTCCGCGATGGGCGCCAGCGCGCCGTTCATGTCGCCGTAAAGGGTGCAATAGCCGACGGCCATCTCCGACTTGTTGCCGGTCGTGAGCACCAGCGCGCCGAACTTGTTTGACAGCGCCATCAGCGTCACACCCCGCAGGCGCGACTGCACATTTTCCTCGGCCTCGTTCGGCCTGGTTCCGGCAAAAACTTTTTCCAATTGCTTTTCCACCGCCAGAAAGGCCGGTTCAATCGGCAGCACCGCGTAACGAATGCCCAAGTTTTTTGCGAGCTGCTCCGCGTCCGTCAAGCTGCCACTGCTTGAATAGCGCGCGGGCATGGCCACGCCGAAAACATTTTCCGCCCCCAGCGCGTCCGCCGCCAGCACGGCGACGAGCGCGGAATCAATGCCGCCGGACAACCCGACGATCACTGACTTGAAACCGCATTTGTGGACGTAATCGCGGACGCCCAGCGACAGTGCGGAAAAAATCTGCTGCTCCCGCGCCGGAAAATCTTCCAGTGGGGCGACGCCGCTGCCGGGCCGGCTTGCGGGAATGCCCGCCCCACCGGCCTCCAGATCCACGACCAGAATCTCTTCCGCAAAACTCTTCCCCAGCGCCAGCACTTCGCCGTGCGAATTGAGCGCAACGCTGCCGCCGTCGAAAATCAGCTCGTCGTTCGCGCCGATGGCGTTGACCTGCGCGAGCGGAATTTTTTCGTCGCGGGCGGCCCGCTGGAGCATGGCCAGCCGGGTTTTCTCCTTGCCGGCGTGCCAGGGCGACGCAGAAATGTTCAGGATGATCTCCGCGCCCTGCGCAATGAGTTCCTTGACCGGGTCGCGGCGATACCGGCGTTCCGGCCAGAAATCCTCGTCGTTCCAGATGTCCTCGCAAATGGTGATGCCGAGCTTTCGGCCGTTGAAAGCAAACGGCTCGATTTGTTTCGCCGGCTCGAAATAGCGGTCCTCGTCAAAAACGTCGTAGGTCGGCAGCAGGCTTTTCGTCGTGCGCCAGATGATTTTGCCGTGTTGTAGCACGGCGGCGGCATTGGCCAGCGCGCGTCCGGGGCGTCCGGAATTTTTTTCAACGTAGCCGACGCAGAGCGGCACCGCCCCGATCTGTGCTGCCGTTTCGTCAAGAGCCGCCAGATTGGCGGCGATGAAATCATCGCGCAACAGCAGGTCGCGCGGCGGGTAGCCGCAGAGAAACAGCTCGGGCGCCAGCACGAATTCCGCGCCGAGCGCGACAGCCTTTTCGTAGCCGGCCAGAAGCTTCCGGCGGTTCGCCGCGAAGTCGCCGATGGTCGAATTGAGTTGAAGCAGGCCGGTTTTCAATCGCGAACAGTTTAGGGGACAAACCCCCGTTCAGAAACCACGAAATGCGCGGACCCGGCTGAATCATTCCGCCGCCACGCTGCGGATGGCCGCGGCGAGGTCGGCCAGATGGCGTTCGAGCGTGAACCGTTCGCAGAAATGGTTGCGGACATGCTGGCCGGCTCTTGACTGGAGCACCTGCAAAATCGCGGCGGCGACCTCGTCCGGATCCTGGCCGTCCACCAGGCCGGGATAATCCGGTGGGAGCATTTCCGGCAGCGAACGCCAGCGGGTCGTGACGAGGGGCAGGCCGAACGCCATGGCCTCGATGAGGTTCACGGGCTGGTTTTCGCCGTGGTAGTGCGTGGGAAAAAGAAAGAGGTCGGAGGTGCGCAGCAACTGCTCCTTCTGCTGGCCGGAAACGAAGCCGAGATGCTCGACGGCGGCGGCGAACTCTGGATTGTTACGGAGCCGGTTGAACTCGTCTTGTTCCTCCGCCGTGACAAAATTGCCGGCGGTAATGAGCTTCAATTTCACCGGCCGGAAGCCCGCGGCGAGCTGGCGGTTGACGCGCAGAACGGCATCGGCGGCGGCGAACAAACCCTTTTCCCGCGTGCAGTGGGCGAGAAACAAAACCTTCACCGTGATGGCTTCGCCGGGGTTTTCGCCCGCGAAAGTTTGGGCGCGGGCGGCAAAGCGTTCCCGGCGTTGCGGCCGGATGGTGTTTTCAAAATCGGGGCACGGATCGGGAATGCCGTTGTTGACCACGCAGATTTGATGCGAAAGCAGTTTTTCCGCATCGGCAAAATTGTAGCGGGACAGCACGATGCTCAAATCCACCGGTTTGAACAGGCGGTAGGTGATGGCGCGGGAGCGCATCTGGGCGGAGGTTTCCAGCCACCGGGCCAGGCCGGCGGCGTGCCAGTGCAGGATGATTTTTTTGAAAAACGGGCGGCAGAGCAGCATGATCAGCCAGTCGCGGTAGAGTGCCACGGCCTTGCCGGGCGCGGGCACATAGTAAAAATGAGTCGCGCCATAGCGGAACCGGCACCAGATCGCCTGCAGGCAGTAGAACAGGATCAGGAAAATCTTGGTGCCCTGAAACTCGCCGACGTCCTCGAGGGATTGGGAAAAGCGCGCGTTGACGTGGTAGCACTCGATGCCGAAGGCGTCCGGCGGCTTTCGCTTTTGCCGGCGGCGGTCGCCACCGAAGCCGTCGAGCATGAGCTTGACCATGTAGCTCTGACCGTGGTGCGGCGGCGGCGTGTGGGCAAAAACAAGCAACTTCATGCAAAGGCCGGATGGCTTCGGCACAAATCTGGGCGAAAGCCGCGGGCGAAGAAAGTTTATTTGCACGCGGCCGGACTTGGCTGGCGTTTTGCATTGGACCGGATATTCTGTCCGCCAGATATTATGACCATCAAACGCGTCAACGTCCTCGGTGTCGGCATCAGCGTGCTGAACCTGCCGTCGGCGGTGTCGGCCATCGCCGAGTCGGTGCGCATGCGGCGCAAGGGCTACATTTGCGTGCGGGACGCCCATGGGGTGATGCTGGCGCAGCGGGACCCGGCGTTCCGGCGCATCTTGAACGAGGCGTTTCTCTGCACGCCCGACGGCATGCCGATGGTGTGGATGGGCCGGCTGCACGGACACCGCGAAATGAGCCGCGTCTATGGGCCCGACCTGATGCTGGAAGTCTGCGCGTGGAGCGAAAAAAATCCGTGCCGCCATTTCTTGTTCGGCGGCGTGCCGGGCGTGGCGGAGGAATTGCGCGACAAATTGCTGGCGCGGTTTCCAAAACTGCAGATCGCCGGCTGCTACACGCCGCCGTTCCGTCCGTTGAACGCGGCGGAGGAAAAAGGACTGCTGGAAATGGTCCGCGCCGCGAAGCCGGACATCCTGTGGGTCGGCTTGAGCACGCCGAAGCAGGAGAAATTCATGGTGGAATTTCTGCCGAAACTGGACGTGACGCTGATGATCGGCGTCGGCGCGGCGTTCGATTTCCATGCCGGGCGCGTGCGGCAGGCGCCGCGCTGGCTGCAGCGCAGCGGGCTCGAATGGCTTTTCCGGGCCGCCTGCGAGCCACGCCGGCTGGGAAAACGCTACCTGAAAAACAACCCGCTGTTTGCGTTGAAAATCGCCGGGCAGCTGTCCGGCCTGAAGAAATATCCGCTGGAGTGAGGCGGGAACCCATTTTCCGCCTGAATTTGTTTGAGCGCATCCCGGCATTTTGCTATCTGAAGGCTGGAACAACGCATCAATGAACGAAAATCAGACCAAAACCCCGCCGCCGGACTGGCGGGCGGACACGCTGGATTGCTGGCAGCGGCTGCCGAACAAAGGTTTTTTCTTCACGCTGCTGGCGGCTTGGGCGCTGTTGTTCCAGTTCTGGGGAAACTCGATTCTGGGCTACGTCCACACATCGTCAATGTTCGCGTGGCTTTACGACGCCTACACGGTTGGGGGCGAGCTGAACGACAGCAGCTACGGCAGCCTCATCCCGTTTCTGGTGATCGCCCTTTTCTGGTGGAAGCGCCACGAGTTGCTCGCGCTGCCACTGGCATGGTGGTGGCCGGGATTGCTGCTGCTGGCGGCGGCGTTGTTACTGCACGTTTTTGGCTACTTCATTCAGCAGCCGTTGTTCTCGGCGGTCGCGCTGTTCGCGGGGATTTATGCATTGATGGGGCTGGCCTGGGGACGCACCTGGCTGCGGCACAGCTCGTATCCATTTTTCCTGTTTGTTTTTTCGGTGCCCATGACGGCGCACTTGAACTTTATTTTATTTCCGTTGCGTCTGCTGGTGTGCTGGCTGGTGGAAATGGTCTCGCATCTTTTGGGCATCAGCATCATCCGGCACGGCACGCAGTTGCTGGACCCGTCGGGGAATTATGGCTACGACGTTGTGGCAGCGTGCGGCGGCATGAGGAGCCTGATCGCCATTTTTCTGCTGGCGACGGTGATCGGTTTTAGCACCTTACGCGGACCGGGCCGGCGGTTGTTTCTAATGATCCTGGCGGTTCCTTTTTCCGTGCTGGGCAACATGCTGCGTTTGCTGGTCATCATCATCGCGGCGGAAATGGGCGGCCAAAAATGGGGTGACTACGTCCACGAAGGCGGCCCGCTGGGCATCATCAGCCTGCTGCCGTATGTACCCGGAATCATCGGCCTGCTGTGGGCCGGACGCCGGCTGGAAAATCACGACCGCAAAACCCCGGACGCCGGCAAGGAGCACGCATGAAGCATCAAAAGTGGCTGATATTTTGCATCGCCTTCGGGTTGATTGCCGTCACGGCGGGCGCCTTAAGCTGGTCGCGGGCGAATCAGCGGCTGGGACAGCCCGGCATTCTGGGCACCCCGATTCCGGGCAGCGTGATGATGAACATCAATTTGCCGGAGCGCGTGCTGGATTTCACCTCCACCAACGTGCCGGAACCGCAGGTGGTTCTGGGCTACCTCCCGCCGGACACCAGCTATGCGGAACGAGTTTACATCGCGCCCGACGGTTTCCCGGTTCAGGCCACGATTGTCTTGATGGGCGCGGATCGCACGAGCATTCACAATGCGGAGTATTGCCTCGGCGGGCAGGGCTTTTCCGACATTCAAAAATCCGTCGTGAACATCCCGGTCGCCGCCGGACAATCGTCCTACCCGATGACCGTCGCCCGGTGGAATGTCAGCGGTGATTTTGCCGAGCCCGACGGCCGGAGGGCAAGGCGCTGCGGTGTCTTCGTTTTCTGGTTTGTGACGGATGGCGAAGAAACGCCCAGCCATCTTCAAATCATGAAACGGATGGCGTTGAATTTATTGAGCACCGGGGTCTTGCAGCGCTGGGCGTATGTTTTGTATTATGCGCCCTGTGAAGCCGGCCAGGAAGACGCGACCTTTGAACGGATGAAAAGTCTGATCGCCCATTCCGTGCCGGAATATCAAAAACCTCCGCCCAGGCCCTGAACGGTTAAAAAATTGACGTATAGATTTTTTCAACCTTTGTCCGCGTTTCAAAAATAAAAAGCCATGTTGCGGCGTGATCGTCAAATTCGCACCCAGATTCACCAGCTGGCGGACGCGTGCATTTTTGCATTGAGCTTCTGGGTGGCCTATGCCCTGCGCATGGACCCGCAAATTGTCACCTGGCTGCACCTGTCCGTGCTGGGCGATGAAATGTTGGACAAGGAAAAGCTCGTCTGGCTCTATGCCGGGCTGATTCCCGCCGCGCCACTCATTCTGGAATCGCAGAATTTTTACAACCGGCCCCCCCTTTGTCCGCGCTGGGTGCTCATCTGGTCGTTGTTCAAGGGCTGTGTCATCACGTCCATCGGCCTGGTGCTGGTGATGTGGGCGTTTCGCTTTGTCACGCCGCGCGGGATGATTGTTTTTTTTGGCGTCATCAGCTTCAGTCTGGTTTATCTCAAGGAGGAGCTGGTGCGGTGGTCTTTGCAGAGCCAGCTCGCCCAGTCACAGTTCAGGCGGCGTTTCGTTCTCGTCGGCACGGAACGCGAAATCATCCGGATGCGGCAGGAATTGAAGCAGCACGCCGGTGACAGTGTCGAGATCATGGCCGAACTGGATCTGATTGAGACGCCCGTGCAGCAGATCGTCAAGCTGCTCCATGACCACTCCATCTTCGGCGTCATCTTGAGCGCCAAGCACACCAACTTCGAGCAGGTCGAATATGTCATCCGCGCCTGCGAACTGGAAGGTGTCGAGGTCTGGCTCGTCGCCGACTTTTTCAGCACCCAGATTTCCCGCACCAGCTTCGATGAACTGCTGGGCCGTCCGCTGCTCGTTTTTCGCACCACGCCTGAAGTTTCGTGGCATAACCTGGCCAAGCAGTTCCTGGATTTTTTCGGCGCCTTGTTCCTGCTGATTCTCCTGTCGCCCGTGTTTTTGTTGATTGTCGCTGCCATCAAGCTGGCGTCGCCCGGCCTGGTCATTTTCAAGCAAAAGCGCTCCGGCCTCAACGGGGCGCCGTTTACGCTCTATAAATTCCGCACCATGGTCACGAACGCCGAGCAGTTCAAACAGGAGCTCGCCGCCATGAACGAAATGACCGGGCCCGTCTTCAAGGTCACCAACGACCCCCGGGTGACCCGCGTCGGAAAATTTCTCCGCAAATACAGCCTCGACGAGCTGCCGCAACTGTTCAATGTGCTGCGTCTGGAAATGAGCCTGGTCGGCCCGCGCCCGCTGCCGGTGGACGAGGTGAAACGCTTTGACAACCTGGCCCATCGCCGGCGCCTGAGCGTGAAGCCCGGCATCACCTGCCTCTGGCAGATCAGCGGCCGCAGCCAGATCACCGACTTTCGGGAATGGGTGCGGCTGGATCTTGAATACATCGACCACTGGACGTTCTGGTTGGATTTGAAAATTTTGCTCCTCACCATTCCCGCCGTGGTGCGCGGCACCGGCGCGAAGTGAGTTGTTTAATCGTTGAATCGCCGCATCGTTTCCATAAACTTCAGGCATGGATGATTTAAAGGTTCAATCATTTGAGGATTCAACCCCTTGAAAAAGAAGCAACCCATCTCCGTCATCACCGGGGCCGCCGGCTTTCTCGCCTCGCACCTGGCCGACCTGCTTTTGGCGCGCGGACACAAGGTCATCGGCCTGGATAATTTTGTCACCGGCTCGGTGGACAACATCTCGCACCTCGGCGGCAACCCCGGTTTCAAATTCATCGAGCAGGATGTCACCGAATTTATTTTCCTCGATTCTCCCGTGGATTACGTCTGGCATTTCGCCTCGCCCGCCAGCCCGGTTGATTATCTGCAGATTCCCATCCAGACCATGAAGGTCGGCTCGCTTGGCACGCACAAGGCGCTCGGCCTCGCCAAAAACAAAAAAGCCCGCTTCCTCGTTGCCTCGACCTCCGAAATTTATGGCGACCCGCTGGTGCATCCGCAAACGGAGGAATACTGGGGCAACGTCAACCCCATCGGCCCGCGCGGCTGCTACGACGAGGCCAAGCGCTTCGCCGAGGCGCTGACGATGGCCTATCACCGCGAACACAAGGTCGAGACCCGCATCGTCCGCATCTTCAACACCTACGGGCCGAGAATGCGTTTGAATGACGGCCGCGTCGTCCCGGCCTTCATCAGCCAGGCCTTGAAAAACAAGCCGGTCACCGTTTTTGGCGAAGGCAAGCAGACGCGCAGCTTTTGTTATGTCTCGGATTTGATCGAAGGCATCTACCGCCTGATGATGAGCGATTACGACCTGCCCATGAACATCGGCAATCCGGTGGAATTGACCATGCTGGAATTTGCCGGTGAAATCATCCGCGCCACCGGTTCGCGCAGCAAAATCATCCACCAGCCGCTGCCGCAGGACGATCCCAAACAGCGGAAGCCCAACATCACCAAGGCCAACAAAATCCTCGGCTGGTCGCCCAAGGTGCCGCTGGCCGAAGGCATGGCCAAAACCATCGCCTATTTCAAGACGCGGGTTTGAACGTGGGCTCGCGTCGGACCGATAAAATGATCTTCCGCGCCCGACAATTTGAATTTGTTTTTCCACGTCCGGCCCTGGTCATGGGCATCGTCAACGTCACGCCTGATTCATTCTCTGACGGTGGCAGATTTTTTAAAACAGACGCCGCCGTGACCCGCGCCCTGGAACTCGTCAAGCAGGGCGCGGAAATTCTGGACATCGGTGGCGAATCCACCCGGCCGGGCGCTGCGCCGGTTGGCGAAGACGAGGAACTCCGCCGCGTAATGCCGGTCATCGAAAAACTTGTGACGCAGGTCAAAATCCCCATTTCGATTGACACGATGAAGCCCGCCGTTGCACTGGCCGCGCTGGCCGCCGGGGCCAGCATAGTCAACGATGTTTCGGCGGACCGGGAACACGGCGCGCTGTGGAAAACAGTTTCGGATTATCAGGCCGGATACATCTGCATGCACGCGCCCGTCCCGCCGGGAAATCCGGCTGATGTGGACGTGGTGCGTGAAGTCGGCGAATTTTTCCAGGAGCAGCTGGAAAATTTGTTGGACCACGCCGGCGTGACGCCGGAACAGGTCGTGCTGGACGTGGGTATTGGATTCGGCAAGACGCTGGAGCCCAATTTGCAGTTGCTTGCGAACCTGCGGCATTTTACAAAGTTGCGGCGGCCGCTGCTGCTCGGCGTCTCGCGCAAATCGTTCATCGGAAAATTGCTGGGCGCGGAGGTGAATGAACGCTTGCCCGCATCGCTCGCGTGCGCGACTCTGGCGGTCGAGTCCGGCGTGCAGATCATCCGCGCGCATGACGTGGCGGAAACCGTCCAGGCCGTGCGCGTGACAGAGGCGGTTTTGGCCCGCAGGAAAATTTGATGCCCAATCCGGTTCACATCCAGAATTTATGGCGTCCCGCGCTGGAGATTTTAATCCTCGCGGTGTTGATCTATTTTGTGTTCCGCTTCGTGCGCGGCACGCGCGGCTGGCCGGTGGTCATCGGCTTCGTCGTCGTTTTGCTGACGCTGGCGCTGGTGACGACGGCGCTGGACTTGAAGGTGTTGAGCTGGATGCTCGGCAGCGCGTCGGTGTTCATCGCGGTCGGCGCGCTGGTGATTTTTCAGCCGGAGCTGCGCCGGATGCTTGGTGAACTCGGCAACCTGCCGCTGTTCGCCACCACCAGCGAACAGCGCGAAAGCATCGAGGTCGTCATCCAGACCTGCGAACGCCTCGCCGACGTGAAAATCGGCGCGCTGATCGCCATCGAACAATCCATCCAGCTCCAGGAGGCGGTCGAGTCCGGCATCAAGGTGGATTGCGACGCGACGCCGGAAATGCTGGAGACGATTTTCTTCCCCAACAACGCGGTGCATGACGGCGGCGTGATTTTGAAGGGCGACCGCATCGCCTACGCCGCGTGCATTTTTCCTCTGACCCAGCGGTCGGACCTGAACAAGTCGCTCGGCACGCGGCACCGCGCGGCCATTGGTTTGAGCGAGGAAACCGACGCGGTCATCGCCGTCGTGTCCGAGGAGACCGGCATGATTTCCTACGCCTACAAGGGCCAGCTCACGCGCGGCGTGACGCTGGAGGAGCTGCGCGCCTTCCTGTCATCCGTGATCTTGCGTCCGGCCAAAACCCACGGCCTGGCCAAATGGCTGCGGGCGCGGTTCAGCGAACGCAACAAGCCCACCGGCCCGGCGGTCATCACCAAACGCGAGCCGCGTCCGGCGGCGAAACCCGGAGGCAAGTAAATTTCATCCGTCATGCGCGACTTGTTCATCAAAGACTGGGGCTGGAAATTGTTCTCGCTAGTTTTGGCGGCGTTCATATGGTTGACCGTCCACCGGATCATCGAGCCGAAGAATGCCGCCGGCTTGGTCACAGGCAGCACGTTGACTTACGGCAACCTGCCGGTGCTGATCGTCTCCACGGCGGCGGACGTGCATGATTACCGCGTCGCGCCCGGCGTGGTTTCCGTCACCGTCAGCGGTTCGCCCGACGCCATCGCGGTCCTGCAGGCGAACCAGATCCGCGCGACCGTGGATCTCACGGACATCGAGTCCGCCAAGGATTTGAAGCGACGCGTGGATGTTTCGGTGCCGTCTGGGATCACGCTCGTCAGCGTTGACCCATTGAAGGTCGGCGTCATCATCCCGCCGCAACCGGCAAAAAAACCATGACCGCCCCAAAAAAAATCTTCGGCACGGACGGCGTGCGTGGCACTGCGAACATCGAACCCGTTACCGCCGAAACCGCGTTGAAGCTCGGCCGCGCCGCCGCGCACGTTTTCAAAAATCTGGAACGCCAGTCGCGCGGACGCGGCAAGCACAAGATTGTCATCGGCAAGGACACACGGCTTTCCGGCTACATGCTGGAGAACGCGATTTCCTCCGGCATCCTTTCGATGGGCGTGGACGTGGTGTTCATCGGGCCGCTGCCCACGCCCGGCGTCGCCTACGTCACGCGCAGCCTCCGCGCGGACGCCGGCATCGTCATCACCGCCTCGCACAATCCCTACACCGACAACGGCATCAAGTTTTTCCGCGCCGACGGCTACAAGCTCGACGACAAGATCGAAGGCCAGATCGAAAACCTGGTTTTCACCGGCGAAATTGAAAATGTCCGGCCGAGTTCGGAGCAGATCGGCCGGGCCGTCCGGGTGGATGATGCGCTCGGGCGCTACATCGAATTCGCCAAATCCTCCTTTCCGAAAGGGCTGACGCTCGAAGGCGTGAAGATCGTTTTGGACTGCGGCCACGGCGCGGCCTACAAATCGTCGCCCAGCGTGCTGCGCGAACTCGGCGCGGAAGTCATCGTCTATGGCAGTCAGCCCGACGGCAAAAACATCAATGCCGGCTGCGGTTCCATGCACCCGGAGGCCATGTGCCAGAAGGTCGTGGAACACGGCGCGCACATCGGCATCGCGCACGACGGCGATGCCGACCGGGTTCTGTTGTGCGATGAAAAAGGCAATTTGATTGACGGCGACGACATCATGGCCATCGCCGCGCTGGAGATGCTCGCGGAAAAAACGCTGGCAAAAAAAACCCTGGTCAGCACCGTGATGAGCAATGCCGGCCTCGAAGCCGCCATCAAAAAAGCCGGCGGCAGAATGCTCCGCACCGCCGTCGGCGACCGGAACGTGATTGATGAAATGCTGCGCGAGGGTTTCAATTTTGGCGGCGAGCAGAGCGGGCATCTGATTTTCCGCGATTATGGCACGACCGGCGACGGCCTGGTGGCCGCGCTGCAAATTCTCCGCATCCTTAAATCGAAAGGCACGCCGCTCTCCCGGCTCGCCCGCTGCTGGACGCGTTTTCCGCAGCTCGTGACCAACGTGAAGGTGCGCGAGAAAAAACCGTTCGCACAGCTCGATGGCGTGAACAAACTCGTGGCGGATGCGGAAAAGGAGTTGTCGGCGCAGGGCGGCCGTTTGCTGCTGCGCTATTCCGGCACGGAACCGAAAGCGCGCCTGCTCGTGGAGGGCCGGCATGCAAAATCACTGGAAACGTGGTCCAAAAAAATCTGCGGCGCGATTCAAAAGCAGATTGGCGTGTAAATTCCTGCAGCCGTCGGGGTGACGAGACACAATTTAAAATCAGAAATCGAAATAGATTCGAGACTCCTCACGTCATCTTCTATGGCACCGCCAGGATCTCCGGGCGCAACTGGCCGACGAACTGATTGGGCAGCCGCTGGTCAATTGAGCCTGGCACAGGTCTCTCCGCGTTCACATGACCGTCGGCAAAGGTCGCGTTCGCCTTTTGCGAATGACGGAAATGGCCGTTGGGCTGGTAATTGGCAATGGGCTGAGCCAGTTCATCATCCAAATAATAAAACTCCTCGATCAACGGGTTGTCCGGCGTGGCGGGGTCCTGGAAAACATTGATTTGCGCGGCGTCGGCGAAGATTACGGTTTCGGTCGGGCGCTTGATCCGGTTGACCTTGACGGGCGGCAGGGCGGTGGCGTCGGAAAGATTGAGGTTATAGCCGTAGCTAAAAATCACGCCGTCGCCCTTCAGTTTGAACTGTGCCGGGATCGCATATAGAGCCGGACAAAGCCGC
>Ga0302319_10009752_pt1 | contig 18406 bp, 18 predicted proteins | sample Bog_T0_2_FD_203319 | JGI IMG/M metagenome (GOLD analysis project Ga0302319, IMG submission 203319) | Peat permafrost microbial communities from Stordalen Mire near Abisko, Sweden - Bog_T0_2 | ecosystem: Environmental > Terrestrial > Soil > Wetlands > Peat | place: Sweden: Abisko, Stordalen Mire...
GGTGCCGAGCGCTACGGCATCTGGATGGTCCTGGTTTCTATCATCGCTGCCATGGGATTTGCGGATCTGGGCATCGGAAATGGTTTGATGAATGCCGTCTCAGAAGCGTATGGCAAAGATGACCACCCTCTCGCGAGAGAGTACGTCACAAGTGCCTTTGCCCTCATGCTGTGTATAGCTGCCGTTCTGACCATAGCTGGCGTCGTAGGTTATCCGTTCTTGCCGTGGCTAAGATTGTTCAACGTCCGGTCCCAGGCTGTCGCGGCCGAGGGAGCGCGTGCTTTCCTAGTTCTATATAGCTCCTTCGTAGTGAGTATTCCGCTAGGCGTCTTCACGCGGGCACAGGCGGGATTGCAGAAGGGCTATGCTTCCCAGATTGTCGGTGCGGCTGGTAGCGCTCTCTCGCTTGGCGCAATGCTCGTGGTCATTTGGCTGCATGGCAGTCTGACGTGGCTCGTATTCGCCTCCGTCTATGCGGGCATCGCCGCCACCTTGTTTAATGGCTGGTTGCTGTTTCAACAGCACCCTTGGCTCAAGCCAGTGTGGCACGCGTATCGCAGGAGTGCTGCGGTCAAGATACTCAAACTTGGCTTAATGTTCTTCGTGCTACAGTGCGGATTTGCAGTCTCCTACAGCTCCGACAACATAGTCATCGATCAAGTCCTGGGCGCGGCTGCAGTAGCGGCCTATGCGGTGCCGCAGAAGCTATTTAGCTTCGTGTCCATGCTGGTGAGCATGGGGGTCGCGCCGCTGTGGCCCGCATACGGAGAGGCGCTTGCGCGCGGCGATGTTGACTGGGTCCGCAAAGCCTTCTTAAGTTCTTTGTGGCTCACGCTTGCCATCACGGTTCCGCTATGCAGTCTCCTGGCGCTCGCCGGTCCTTGGATCCTCAGGGTAGTTGTGGGTAAGTCATTGCATGCTCCGATGTCGCTGCTATTAACTTTGGCTTTATGGGGTGTTGTCAATGCGGTGTCCGGTGTCACAGCGATGCTCCTTAACGGAGCAGGCATCATGAAGGCTCAAATCATGCTCGTAGTATTCTCAAGTCTCAGCAACCTTGCACTCTCGATCTTCTTCACGCGCCGCCTTGGGGTGATGGGAGTATGTTTGGGGTCGATTCTTTCACAACTTGTAATCACTCTTCCAATATGCTTCGTCTTGATACGGAACTTATTTAAACGGCTGGCGTCGACAACGAAGGCAAGCAGTCTACAAGATCCGACCTCTGTAGCATAGAAGACATTAGACGCCCCCTCAAAGGTGATACACCACAGATCTGAAAGAGAAGTAGGACCCAAGTGGAGTTCCACCCTAATAGTCACCTAAACTAGTAGAATCCGAGTAGAGAGTGGAAATGGACAATTACCGATGCCTGGCAAACAGATGACCAAGAAGCTAGTTAATCGATTCAGATCCTGGCTAGTAGGTGACACAAATACCCTGCTGGCACAGTCCCATGATCTGATAGGACGTATGGCGAGCTGGCAAGTCCGCTCGCAGAAGGTCATCTCGTCACTTCAGGACGTCGAGTTTAAGGTGAGTTCGCAATGGGGAGAAGATGGGATCATCGATTGGCTCGTTGAGCGCGCCGATGTCCCGAGCGTCTCTCGCACCTTCATTGAATTCGGAGTCGAAACCTACCGTGAGGCCAACACCCGGTTCCTGCTGCAGAATCGCAACTGGCGCGGACTCGTTATGGACGGTAGTGCCGCCATGATTGAAAAGACCAAAGAAGACGGTTTGACTTGGAGGCATGATCTTACTGTTAAGCAGGCGTTCATAACGCGAGAGAACATTGACGAACTCATTTCAAGTGCCGGCTTCGTTGGTGAGATTGGATTGCTGAGTATCGATCTTGATGGCAACGACTATTGGATATGGGAAGCAATCCATATCGTCAACCCTATTATTTGCATCTGCGAATACAACGCAGTGTTCGGTGATATATACCCTATTAGCACGCCATATCACAGTAGCTTCGATCGAGCAGAGGCGCACCACAGCTACTTATATTTTGGTGCGTCAATCGCAGCATTCCTGCTGCTGGCTGCGAAGAAAGGATATCGCTTTGTAGGTACGAACATGGCAGCGAATAATGCTTTTTTCGTGCGCGAAGACTACGCAAAGAGAATTGTGGACAGCTCACTTCTGCACATCGAGGCATTGCCCTCCTTATTTAAGGAATCGAGAGAGGCATCTGGGCAACTTAGCTATATTGGCGGGATGGGGCGACTTGAACAGATCAAGACTTTACCCGTAGTCAATGTTGAAACGGGCGAAACTGTTCGCTTGGGTGACTTGAAGTCCCCTTATAGCAAAACGTGGCTAGACATTATGATTGGAAGTACTAATAAAGTAGTTCATCTTGCTACAGCATTTCAAGATTAGAAGGTTTACTAATGATTGCGGCGAGTAAGTCTGTCGTGGCAACAACGCGCAGGCACTTCAACAAGACGAGCCAATTTCTTTCGCTGGCAGTCGACTGGATGGTGTCCCGCATTCCTGTTAAGACGCGGCACGATCGAGTCCTCATTGTCAGACTGGATGCGATTGGTGACTTCGCTCTTTGGCTTGGCGCAGCGCAGGCTATCGCACAAGCATACAGGGCCAAGGGAAATGGCGTCATTCTTGTAGCTGACCCTACTTGGGCGGACTGGGCAAGAGAACTGCATATCTTTGATCAGGTGCTGCCGATAAATCGACGTTCCTATGATCTCAATATTCTTTACCACGTCGTACAGGCGTCGCGGATTCGGCGACAGGGATGCGGCACAGCCATCGAGCCCACGTACTCCCGCACCCATTATCCCGGGGATTCGATCATTCGTACCTGTGGTGCTAAAGAGCGGATTGGCTTTGGGTGTGATCCAAGTAACAGTGCACTTCCTGGTCGACGGGAAAGTGATCGCTGGTACACGCGGCTAGTCGCTGCCTCCTCCGCGCCCTTGACGGAGTTAGAGCGAAACACAGAGTTCGTGAATGGTTTGCTTGGCACCAATCATGAAGTGCTCCTTCCCGATCTGCGGTCGCTTAGCCCTCTCCAGCCTCCAAGAACATTCTGGAGGAAAGTCGATCAGACCAAGCCGTATTATGTCTTGTTTCCTGGTGCGGCTTGGGGTGAAAAGCGTTGGCCCATCTCGTCGTTCAGGCGCATCGCGGAGCGGTTATACGCGCAAACCGGATGGCAGGGCGTCGTTTGCGGCGGCCCGGCAGACCTTGGCCTGGGATCCGAACTGTGTTCGGGGAACGATATTTCTCTTGTTAATTTCGTTGGGCGCACAAGCCTTTCAGAGTTGGCATCTATCATTGCAAATGCACGCCTTGTATTGACTAATGACACTTCTGCGGTCCATATTGCAGCTGCTTTAGATGTACCTTCCATTTGCATACTTGCTGGTGCCCACTTTGGGCGTTTTCTTCCATACAAGACTGGGCATGACAAAGCGGTAATGGCACCGCAAGTGGTGATTCATAGGATGGAGTGCTTTAATTGCAATTGGAATTGCATCTACGATGTCCCCAAGGGATCACCCGTGCCGTGCATCGCAAGAGTTACGGTGGATGATGTGTGGCGTGCGGTGGAACTGGCCCTCAAGAAAGAGGCCAGTCGGGAACACGCAACAACCTGAGACCAGCGGCAATCAAAGAAAGGCACTACTGGAATGAAAAGCACAATTCAACGTCTTGTAAATGCGCTGGGATATGAGGTGCATGAAATGTCTTTGTCTGCGCCCAGCCGAAGGCTTGAGATGATGCAGCGGCTAGGCATCAACGTTGTGCTGGATGTAGGAGCAAACGTTGGCGATTACGCTAGAGGCCTGCGACGGATTGGATACGAAGGCGTGATCTGGTCTTACGAGCCTCTGCGCGAGGTCTTTGCAATCTTAGAGAAGTCTGCCAGCTCCGACGATAAATGGAGAGCCGTCAATGCGGGGTGTGGCGCCGCGGGAGGCACTGCCACCATCAATGTGGCGAAAAACGGCGTCTCCAGCTCGCTACTCCCGATGCTTACCGCGCATGTTGCGAGTGGCTCGGAGTCAGAATATATATCGCAGGAGACCATATCCATCTGCTCCCTTGACGACAGCGTCCTACCGTCCATGGATCCTGGCTCGAATCTGTGGCTCAAGATTGACGCCCAGGGTTATGAAGCCGAGGTGCTGAAGGGAGCTGCATCTCTGATGCCCCATGTGAGTGTTCTGGAAATAGAGTTATCTCTTGTACCGCTGTACCAAGGTCAAATGTTGATTGGGGAGATGATCACCATGCTCTATCAGTTGGGCCTTCGACTCGTCTGCATAGCACCGAAGCCTGTATTTTGCGAGCCAGAGACGGGCTACTCATTGCAAATCGACGGAACCTTTGTAAGAGTGTAGCGGTCACGATGATCCATAGCTCCTGCTTCAAGCATTCCGGACCAAATTGCAGCTCGCGCAGCACGTTCGGGTACAACCCGAATCGTCTTCCGGAAACAGGTTTATCCTCGATATCCGTTTCAGGTAATATGTTACTAGCGCAAGAGTTCAAGAGTTGCTATAAACGTGGAGGTTCTGGAGTGGATTTTCGTAGTAAGACTGTAGTTGTGTGCGGGGCAGGTGGCTTTATTGGTGGACATCTAGTAAAGGGCCTGATCGCAAATGGCGTCAATGTGGTCCGCGCGGTGGACATCAAACCACTGTTGGAGTGGTATCAGACAACCGATGGTGTGGAGAATCTGACTCTCGACCTTAAAAACTACGACAACTGCCTCACTGCTACCAAGGATATTGAGTTGGTATATCAGCTGGCAGCCGATATGGGTGGTATGGGCTTTATTGAGAACAACAAAGCCTTGTGCATGCTGAGCGTTCTCACCAATACACATATGCTGATGGCTGCCCAGAAGAACGGCGTAGAGCGCTACTTCTACTCATCTTCTGCGTGTGTCTACAATGGCGAAAAGCAGACGAACCCCGATGTCGTAGCCCTCAAAGAGAGCGACGCCTATCCTGCGCTGCCCGAGGACGGCTATGGCTGGGAGAAACTCTTCAGCGAGCGCATGTGTCGCCACTTTGAGGAAGACTGCGGCCTGATCTGCCGTGTAGCACGCTACCACAATGTGTATGGTCCTCTGGGAACATGGGATGGCGGCCGCGAGAAGGCGCCGGCAGCGATTTGCCGAAAGGTCATCCAGGCCAAACGTTCGGGAAAACATGAAATCAACATTTGGGGAGATGGTCATCAGACCCGCAGTTTCATGTACATCGATGACTGCGTCAAAGGCACACAGATGATCATGGCAAGTGATATCGATGAACCTATAAATCTCGGGTCGAGCGAGATGGTTACGATCAACCAGTTGGTCGACATCGCAGAGGAAATTGCAGGGATTAAACTAGACCGCAAGTACGACTTGCGTGCTCCCAAGGGCGTCAACGGTCGCAACAGCGACAACACGATGATCCTGGAGAAGCTGGGATGGGAGCCTTCGCTTCGGTTGCGGGACGGCCTGGAGCAGACATATCGCTGGATCGAAGAACAGATCGAAGCCGGAACGCCAGCAGGCCAGCCGCAACTCTGATAATTACCTCATCTTTTCTTCAGTCATTGATTGGATATTTTCGAAATCGTGTCAGCTGGCAAAAGATTTTCCATAGGAAGATAGGATTATTGATCAGATATCGCTTCCACAAACGACGGTAGTCCTGTGTCAGGCGATGCGCCCATTGGAGTCCCGAGTTTTTAATCCACTGGGGAGCATCTTTGATAGCTCCCGTGTGGATATCAAATGCTGCTCCTACTCCGACCATTAGCTGAACATCCAGCTCGCCTAAGTACTCAGCCATGAAGTGTTCTTGTTTCGGTGTGCTAAGCCCAACCCAGATAACATGGGGCTTAGCCTCCCGAATGATCTGTTGAAGTCGCGTTAGTTCTTCGGCGATGAGGGGTCGAAAGGGAGGCGTATACCATCCAACGATCTGAATACCGGGAATCCGGTCCTCGAGAGAGCGTTGCAGACGCTCGGCCACACCAGCCCTTCCTCCATAAAGAAAGTGACGGTATCCCCGCTTAACGGAATGAGTGCAGAACTCGATCATGAAATCCGGACCGTAGACGCGTTTCATGTTGCGTCCATGGTAGCGTCCGACCCATACAGTAGGCATGCCGTCGGGCGTCGTCAAGAAGGATTTGTTGAGGATGTCCTTCAGTACCGGATCGTTTTGGGCCTCCATAACCCCGTGTACGCCTGTAACACAGATGTAGCCTTTGCCACCTGACTGCAATAAACCGTCGGTAAGCTTAACAGCTTGGTCCATGCAGATTGCACTAATGCCGATGCCGAGCACATTCGCGCGGGCAGGTGGCTGGAGCATGTTTGTGTCCTCGGTCTTCTGGTTCATTTCAAGGATTTCCATCTTTTCTGATATTTTCAATTCGGCTAGGGGTTCCGGAGTCGCATCTGAAGATGTTCAGAACGAGTGGACATGGATGACTGACGCATAGATGTCCATCATAAGCCGATAGTTGATCTCCGGAGTGAAGCGGTCTTCATACGCTTGCCGCGCTCCGGATCGCAAGTTTGGCAAGGAATTATAATTTCTGATTCTGGTAGCCAGTTGATGCTCGTTGCCGGCCTCAAAGAGATATCCCGAGATCCCTGGCGAGACCAGCGAGGCCATCGCTCCGAGATCGGAGGCGATCACGGGTGTTCCTTTGGCGAAGGCTTCGATAATCGTAAGGCCGAAGCCTTCGTACCATATGGATGGCATGATCAGTGCGACGGCATCTCCCATCTCTGCCTGAACGCGCTTGCGCGGCAACTGCCCGAGGAAGCGGACACCCTTCAGCGTTGAGGCTTGTGCGCGAAGGGCGAGTTCTTCTGGACCAGTACCGACGATGCGCAGTTCTCGTTCGGAACCAGACAGTTGCCAGGCCTTCAGCAATGTGGCTACGCCCTTTTCTGGGCTCAGCCGCCCCACGTATAGAAAGTTTCCCCTCGCTCCGTTGCCAAGCCCCGTATCCCGCGTGAAGTTAGGTTTGACAGTGATCTTATCTGCAGGGAAGCCACCCTCGATAAACTTATTCTTCATGAACGGTGTGAGAGCGATATACCGGTCTACAGTACGGCTCCAGGTGCCGATCAGGCGATGAGCAGAGGTCATCGTGACCAGGCCTGTTGTAAGCATTCGGCTCTGGCGGTAACATGCGTGAGCGATAGCAGGGAGCGCGACCGTCTTACCCACGCAATCCTCACAGATTTTCCCGTCCCTCAAAAGAGTCGCCGCAGGGCAGATCAGTCGGAAGTTGTGCAGTGTCTGTACCACAGGTATGCCTTCCGCGTGGGCCGCATAGTAGACAGATGGTGAAACAAGAGGGAAGAAATTGTGGACGGTAATGATCTCCGCACGGCTCTGTCGAATAAGGGAACGAATGCTGGTAAAGTCAGTCTGGCTCCAAACCGATCGTAAGCCAACAGATAGGAGCTTGTTTCCCTTAATGGAATCGTTATCTTGCACATATTCGGTTACATCATGACCATGCTGGCGCAAAAGATTGCACTCGGCAAACTGAACTTCGTCCTCGCCCCCCGGCAAGTTATATCTATTGTGTATGGATAGAATTCTCATGCGAGGTGTTTGATGGCAAGCTCAGTAACGTTGTACTCAATGGATCTGTTACTCATCGCGAAAAAGTATCTTCCGCATGAGGTCTATTTTGCGCCTTGCCACCACCTCATATTGATAGCAGGATCGTGCGCGCTCCCATAGTGCGCGTTGATGGCTTGTCAGGAGATTGCTATCGTTGGCAAGTCTTAGAAGAATGGTCGAAAGTGCCGCATCGTCATTCTCTTCGAATGTCAAATCTTCGGACCCAATGACCTCTGGAATTGACCCGGTGCGACTGCCGACGGCAACGGTGCCTCGGGACATCGCTTCCACTAGAACACGGCCAAATTGCTCTTCCCATGTACTTGTTCGTCGCGAGGGTAGCACGAGAATATCGTTCTGCTGGAGGACAACAAAGATCTCCTTCATCGGGACGCTACCCCGAAAGACGACCCGATCCGCAATCAAGAGTTCGCGCGCGAGCAATGTGAGATTATTCATCTCTGGCCCTTGTCCCATTATAGTGCATTCAACTGGAATGCCCAGGGATGCTATTCTGGCGACTGAGCGCAGGAGTAAGTCGATGCCTTTGCTCGGAATCAGTCGCCCTGCGAAACAGACCCTGAAAATACCTGCGGCCCTTCTGCCAAATGTTGGATTCGGGTTCACATCACATCCAATTTGGGTGATGATTTGGCTGGGGCCTTCGAATCCCCAATCCCTGTGGACTCTGAGAGCCACGCTACTTCCAGCAATCAAACCAGAGGTCCGCCGCAGGACATAGTTTCGCAGCAACCTTCGAGGCAATGAAAGAGACCTATGGATATTCTCCCAGACGAACATTACCAATGGAATCGACCGTCTATTTGCGAGCAGCAAGATTTGTAACGCGCCCAAGGCGTATACCTCTTGCTCGTGGAGGATGACATCTGGTTTGAACTCGTCTAATGCCCTAATGAGGGGTCTTAGACGATAGGTGAAGGCGCCTTGTCTCGATCCCCAGCGAATAGGTAACGCGTACATTCGATATGGTTCGCTAGACTCGGTGAAAATAGTCGGCGTACCAGAGTCAAGATTGTGCTGTGAGGGCGTAAACAGTGCCAGATCAATGCCAGGCTCCCTGGCAAGTGCCGCGAGTATGGGGCGGTACCCAACCTGCATGTATGTGTGGGATATCACGCATATCTTCACGACGCGCTGCTCTCCGCGTTACGCTCACGATAGATGCCGCTAGGTCTGCTTACGTAAAAGGTATGGCGCTTCTCTTCACCATTAGGAACATACATTTGATAGGAAAGGGGACCATGGGTATAGTGACCTGTCAGGAGTTTTTTCAATCTATAATATTGCTTCACGAAAGGCTTAGCGAGCCGCAACCATCGGGGTGCAAGGGACATGTTATACTCATACTCGCGGACAGCTGTTTGCGATTGCGAGAGTCCCATATTTTCACCAGTCCAAAGGTATACGGAAGTAAATCTGTCAAGTAGTCCAAAGCGTTTATTTTCTCTGACTAGATCGATCATGAATAATGCATCACTGATGATGCGGAACTTAGGGTCATATAGCCATTTCCGACCAGTGAACGATGCCCTACGTAAAAAGACGGCACAGCTCAGGACGGGATGATGGCTCGTGAGTAGGATCGATAGAGTTGGTACTAGGGGCTTACGATAACACTGCAACGTGCCGTCAGCGTTACACATGAGTGCACCGGTGATGACCACATCTATATCGGGATTTTCATGAAAGTACGATTCAACGGCCGCCAATGCTCCTGGCAGCAACTGTTCATCCGCATTTAGGTGGAGAACGAAATCGCCCGTAGATCTTGCCCATCCCTGATTGATTGCGTCATACATGCCGCTGTCTTTTTTGCTTTCGGCTTGAACGCGCGGTTCTCTCAATACATACTCTGCTGTGCCATCCGTAGACAGGCCGTCTTGAATCAGATGTTGAACTGTAACGCCTTGTTGGTCTGCTACTGAATCTATGCAGCTTCGTATCCAACGAGCAGCATTATAGCTGGGAGTAATGATAGTAAAAGAAGATGTCATATTGAATAATTACCGATGCAGGTCAGAAACAAAGATATATGTGTCGCTTTGGCTCCATGCCGCCATAGATCGCTGGCAACGTTTTTACACCAGCTTACTTGTTAGTATAGCGCCACCTCGGATTGCACTCTCGGATTTAGACTTGCGAGGTATGACTTGAACTAAGTGGATTGGTCTTGAACCAAGCACCGGATTTGGACGGAAGCGGAGGGGTGATATCGGTTTAGTGCCAACCGGCTTCGGGCGCGTGAAAGCAGCCCATGTGCAGCTTGGATTCCATCTCTCGATTGTAGCCGACATCGCCGATCCGTATCGCGTTCGTAAGCCTCGATGACAGACGCCGGCGGATCAAGATCTGATACAGCTAGCCCCGGCCGATTACGTCGCGGGAGGCATTTCGCGATTGCCTACGTGGAGACGGTGGCCGGCGAGATTGCGTGCCACATCACGGGCTATAAAGCGACCGTCGGCGATAGTACGGTGCATCCGACGGAAGAGCGGAGCAATATGGCTGGCGTTGTCAGGCGAGGATGAGGTGGAGTCGGCTCGTCATTCGGCTCAGCGTTGACACTGTATCCAGCGTTGCGCAGTGGGCAGTGTAGCCAAGGCAGGGCGGGCGTGGCTATTGAGTGCTAGACTGATCTTCGAATTGGCTAGAGACAGCGTGTGTCGGATGATAGGGCGCTAAGGTGAGGGAGTTTTGTGCGCGGTCAAGCTCGCAAGCTGAAGTTTCTGAAGACGGAGGAGAGCGGCATCGTTTCCATCTATCCTCTCTACTTTATGGAGCAGGGGATTGCGTTGGAGGGCGCACCTTCGCTTTCCAACCGACAGGGAAGGCTGGCGGCCAATGCAGCGAGGGTACTGGCCCGCCTGAAGTTGCCGCGGAACTTGCGGCGCGGTTCAGGGCCGGTGCTGGTGGGGATGATGGGGGTCTCAGAGTTCCGTGTGATTCCTTATGCGATGTGGAGGGAGATCGTTCCTTTCTGCTTCGACTGCTGGCCGAAGGACTATGAGAGGTGGACGTCGTTTTTTACGCGGTACCGGGTACGCCTGGCGTTCTTTACTGCGAGGCAGTCAGCGGAGTACTTTGCCGAAAGACTGCCTTGTATGAAGTGTGTGTGGATGCCGGAGGCGACCGACCCAGCCCAGTACGATGCATCGCGGACATGGGCTGAACGGGATATCGACGTGCTGGAACTGGGGCGGAAGAGCGACCAGTTTCACGAGTCGGTTGTGGGCCGGCTGGCGCAGGAGGGGCGTGTGCATCTGTACGAGAAGGTGAAGGGGCAGGTGGTTTTTCCATGTAAGGCTGAGTTCTTCGACGGCATTGCACGGAGCAAGATGCTGGTGTGCTTTCCTTGCTCGCAGACGCATCCGGAGCGTTCGGGCACCGTGGAGACTGTGACGCACCGGTATTTTGAGGGAATGGCGAGCCGTTGCCTGCTGGTAGGGCATGGGCCGCAGGAGCTGGTCGATCTGTTCGGGTATAACCCGGTGATCGAGATGCAGGGGGGGCGCGAGGCCGAGCAGATCGAGCAGATATTGCGAGACCCGGAGAGCGTGGCAGAGCTGGTAGAACGGAACTATCGGCGGCTACTGGAGGTAGGCAGCTGGAAGAAACGGGCGCATGAGACGCTTAAGGTGATCAGCGAGTTTCCGTTTTGAGCCGCTGAGAGCGAGAAAGGCAAGAGCCGTCGGTAAGGGTGGCCTTTAGCTTCGGTTAAGGCTCCGCCAGAGAAGCACGACACTCCTACAGTAGCTGTGCCAAGTCGGCGACTCATGGCACGCATTGGAATCGATTCATACGTCTGAGGCCATGCTGCACATGTGCATGGCCTCGGTAAGGACGAGCGGACCGTTGGGCCGGGCGGGAGCAGGAAGTTCCACTTACGAGAGCGGTGCCGGACGAAGCAGTTGGATTTGACTGAGGATGGCGGCCAGCTCGGGGTGGGTAGTTAAGACGACCCAACCGCTGCGAGTACCGCTGGGCGAACTGCTCTCTTCGACGGCCGGTGTGGAGGGGTAGAAGGCCCTCATGCCTTCTACCCAGCAGGCTTTGAGGTAGTCGTTGTCCAGGGCCTTACCGGGCCGTAGTCGTCGTAGACATAAACGGGATCGCCGGGTACCAGGAAGTCGTCGACGAGGGTTACGGCGGCTTTGAAGTTGGCGGTGATGAAGGATATCTCTTCCTTGAGAGGGAGGTAGTTTTCCCAGGGGCGTCAAGGTAGATGAAGGTCGGAGCGGCGGGGTCGAGTCTGGCGGCCAGGGCGGGAAGCACCTCGGCGGAGTTGCCGAGCTCGACGTGGACATTCGGCTTTGCGCGCAGCCGCAGTTTGGCAAACTCGTAGTTGTGTCGGTTGGATTCGATGGTGTAGACGAGGATATCAAACTTGGCCAACCACTCAATAGTGGTGCCGCGAAAGGTGCCCGGTCTCGATAACCTGGCGGATGCCGCATCTGAAGAGAATTTGCCGGGCGGCCTCAAGGCGCGAGGTAAGCCCGTTCATCGCTGTGCCGTAGGGGTAAAAGACAGTGTGACGCTTAGAGTGAAAACGCAGGCGTGCTGACAGGGTGGGCGGAAGCTCCCTCTCAATGCTCAAGAGGAGTGCCTTCAATGACATCCTTTTACCATAGCATCGCATCGCCATTCATGGCGATGCGTATTTAATGAAGGGGCCAGCCTTCATTTTGAGTTTCTAGTTCAAGATCGGTACTTCGGCAGGGGGAATAGACGGTTGGCAAATGAAGACGTCGTTTTCTCGATGGCGACATTGAAAGCCTGCTGGATGAAATGCGTTACGGCACCTAGCGCAAAGCTGAGCAAGTAGGACACTGAGCGTGTCCTGGCACTGACGCCGGATTCGAGACCGGACGATGCAACACCGGTCCATGCGTTACATGGCCGCCAAAACCGGATTAGCCGCGCCAGCATTCATCGCGTCTGGCGCGCCTTCGCTCCGGCTACGCTACGCTCGGAGACGTTCGAGTTCTCGCGCACCCTTTGTTTATTGAGACGGTGCGCGATATCGTGGGCCTACACTTGCCCCCCCGAACATGCGCTGGTCCTGTGTGTTGATGAAAAGAAGTAAATTCAGGTGCTCGACCGCACCGCCCTACTACTGCTGCCCATACACCCCGACCAGTTCGAGGAACGCAAACTAATGGAGAAAGCGAGTGGCAATCTGCTGGCCTATGGCGCTGTGCCTGGGTGGCTGGTCAATCGCAGCCAATTAGCCCCTGTAGGGCGTGTTGGGCACACCCAAGAATCTCCTGCTCGAGGACAACCTGTTGGGCATGTATCTCAGGATTTCAGTCGCAAGATGTGGTTGCATCCACGACTTGCGATGGACTCATACCCAAAGTCTTTCAGGTAATGCACCATGGTGTTGGTCCCTTCATAATCCTCGAAAACGATTATTCGAGGACGATAGGTAGACCAGTCATTGCTGCGCAACACCATCTCATCCAGCGATTCCGTATCGATTGATAAAAGGGCGAAGATCGGGCGTTCAGGCATCGCACAGTCCCTAAGGATGGTCTGGGTGGTAAAGACCGGCATAAGTGAGCGCGAAAGAACGGTAAAGCCTTGTGCTATGAGTGACTGGCAAGTCTCCAGCGAGAAGGTCGATAGGGGGTGAGAATCCATGAGATAAAAAGTCGCGAGACCATCTCGTTCCCCAGACGCAGCGCACAACTGGATATCGTTGGGACGATATCGTGCGTGGAGCTGAGATAGGGCAGCATTCGGCTCTACAGTAATGCCGCGCATACCCAACCTATACAGCTTGAATGTATTGGAAAGCTTCGTCGGGTGATTAGCGCCTATGTCAAGGTAAAAACCAGACTCTAGCACGTCGGACAATTCTTTACAAAGAATTTCGTCCTCGCCAAACTGCGACCAGGAACTCTTTACCGGATCGACACGGAATGCCCCAGTCCAATAGACGTCAAATTTCTGCTTTAGCATGAAGAGGCAGAGATTAGTGTTAACCATCTTCCGCAAACGTCGGTCCAAATTCATGCTGGTCAAACCTCTTTCTTAGACGGGAAGAGCTATCTGATTCAGAAACCCGGCATCTGCTATAACAGCTTCATGATGTTTTCTTGATCTAGTAGTAGTCTCAAGACTGGAGCAGCGCTTTAGCATTTCGCTATTCCTTGACGTCGAATCAATCCTACCCTACCCATGGTTGCATTCGGCCCTGCAGTAAAGGCAAATACCCCGTATTACATCAGCGATTCTACAGCTCTTGCGAACCTTGAAAGCTTAAACGTCCAGCAGCTCCCACGCGGGCGGCATAAACTCCGGATAGTAGCTCTCCGCCCTCAGATGCCATTGCCTTGGCGCAAGCACAAGTTTGTCTTCGCTCGGGTTCAGCCAGGCTCCCCACCATGAAAAAGTACTGTTGGCCAGAATGTGGTGGCGGCAACTGGACATCAGCCGCAAGTCCTCGTGCGCGGTCCAATTATCGTTGTGATCCACAAACACGGTCTTCAGGCCGGCCGGCAGGTTGGCCCGCGCGAATTCCATTTCGTCGGAGAACACAAAGAACGTCGGCTCATCCATCCGCTCCTTCACTCTCGCGATCGCCCGCTTGTAATATTCCATCGGAAGCGCGATATTGCCCAACGCAGCCATCGTATAGTCGCCCCTTCGCATATGGAGTGAGACGGCATTTCTAGCGTCCCGTATCCGTCCCAGCATCTCCAGGTTCCGGCCCTCAGGCTGCTTCCTGAATGTGAGCTCCGCGCGCAGTTCGGAACCCAGGGCTCCTGCGATCTTGTATGTCTGCCAATAACCGGCAAGGTAGAGTGTCCGCGTCCCGGACTCGACCGGTAGATCTTCGAGAAAGGTGTAGAACTTGGCCGGTTTCTCCCAGTAGAATTGCGCTCCCGACGCACGCACCACCAACTCCCGCAGCGGCGCCAGTTGCCACTGCGTGGAAAGAGCAATCCTCTCCCAGGGACGGCTCTCACTCACCGGCGACTGGATCGAAAATCGCGAAAGCAAAAAGGGCCGCGGATGGCCAAGGGAGAACGCCCTCTTCGCCGGGTCGTGAACCATGCGCATCGTCGCGCCGTAGCGTTGCGCATAGTAACTCCCGGCGGCATATTGAAAGAGCTGGTTTCCCAGACCGCCGTTTTGGCGAACTACGATCTCCATCGAGCTTTCCGTCGCACCATGCATGAGTCTCACAGCGATGCTGTCCTCTTGGTGAACTCAAATGGGCCACAGGCCATCTCGGCCTCAGGAAAACACTGTCGATCAAAGTCTTGATAGAGTCGACCATCATCTCCAACATGAGAGAAAGACAGGAGCTTAAGGTAGATGAAGGTCGGCACGGCGAAGTCCAGTTTGGCGGCGAGGGTGGGGAGCACCTCGGTTGAGTTGCCGAGTTCGACGTGGACGTTCGTATTCGCAACCCGGCGCTGTTTGGCGAACTCGTAGTTGTGGCGGTTGGATTCGATGGTGTAGACGGGGATCTCAAACTTAGCGAACCACTCGGTCGTGGTGCCGCGAAAGGTGCCGGTCTCGATGAGCTGACGGATGCCAAACCGGAAGAGAATCCGCAGGGTGGCCTCAAGGCGAGAGGTCAGCCCGTTCATGGCGGTGCAGAAGGTGTAACGCTTGGAGTGAAAACGCAGGCGTGCTGAAGGAGCGGGGGGAAGTCCCCTCTCAATGCTCAAGAGCAGTGCCTTCAGTGACATACTTTCTAAGATACCATCGGCATCCACTCATTACGATGAGATTGTTATGATGTGCGCCGTCCACAGTATTCATTGGGGATAAATACTCGTGAATTACTTGCTTGTCGGGCCTGGGTGCCAGGAGCAATCAAGTGGATTTGGCAGTGGGCTTGTTCTTGAGGATCATGCCGCACATGTTGTTGCCTGAGAACCCCAGCAAGGCATCGAGTGTCGCTTTGAGCGCACGGAGAAAGGCGATGGAGAAGGGGCCATTGCCAAGCTTTCCTCCGATCTTGTAATAGACCGGATTGTGGTGCCAGAAGGTGAAGCTGAGGTTCTGGAAGGAGTCGCGGCCGAGATAGCTTGACGCCACGTCCTGGACGAGGCGCTTTGACCAGCGAAAGACGTAGTTGATAGCGTCGCCGTGGATCTCCCACTTGGTTCCAATGAGCCGGCCGATGAGGGACTGGTGGGGTTCCATGAAGACGGCAGCGCGGGAGGCGATGCGAAGCATTTCGGTAAAGCCCTGAACTGGGCGCTGGAGATGGTGCAGACCGTCCTGAATGAAGACGATATCGTAGGCATCATGGGCAAGACCGCTGTCTTCGGCATTGAGGACCATGGCCTTAAGGCGTGGATCGCGGAGGACAGCTGTATCGGCTGCGTTCTGCGAGAGATCGGAGACGGTGACGTTGGTCCAGCCAAGGTCGGCAAGGGCTGTTCCTTCGAGACCGTCAGAGGCACAGAGGATCAGGATCTTGCTGTCGCGGGGGATGGTTGGGTCGGCGAGATCGAGACGGCGCATGGCCTCGTTCAGGCGCCAGTGCAGGACGTAAGAACTCATGGGATTTGCGTCCTGAAATCGCGGGCCGTCGGCGACCATGGTCTCGCTGAGTTGCATCTGGAGATTGATGTATTTCTGTTCGGGGGTAAGATGCGGCATATCCATGGATTCGGGGTCCTTCAAGGCGTTATGGCAGAGATTATATAGGGCGATCCATTGCAGGCACGGGGCGGTACCCTTGCAGGGTGATTGAGATTGTGACTGGCATTGTGTTTCGTCCCGGGCTGTTTGGCAGATCACCGACTAAGCCCACCCCGCCGGCGTCGACAGTATTGATTGGTAAGCATCTACGGCAGCTCCCTCGCTGTCGTGGGAATTGGTAGCCCAATCCGGGCATCGTGTAGGACGCGGACCCGCACGGCTCAGTGGTAATCTGGTTCAGATATGTCCAACATGCAATCCGGCAATCTGCAGACGAAGAAGGCTCTGGTCACGGGTATAACTGGTCAGGACGGCGCGTATCTTGCCGAGTTTCTCCTCGCCAAGGGGTATGAAGTACACGGGATCAAGCGACGTTCCTCGCTTTTCAACACTGCACGAATCGATCACCTCTATGAAGATCCACACAATCCCCACCCGAAGCTGATACTGCATTACGGCGATATGACGGATTCGTCATCGCTCATCCATATTGTCGCCAAGGTGCAACCCGATGAGATATACAACCTTGCTGCACAGTCTCATGTGCAGGTGTCCTTCGAGGAGCCAGAGTACACGGCCGATTCTGACGCTATCGGCGTACTTCGCCTGCTGGAAGCCATCCGTATTCTCGGACTCACAGAGACCACTCGCTTCTATCAGGCGTCCACGTCGGAACTCTATGGTTTGGTCAGAGAAATTCCGCAAACTGAGACAACGCCTTTTTATCCACGATCTCCCTATGCGGTAGCCAAGCTCTATGGATATTGGATTGTCGTAAACTATCGCGAGGCCTACGGGATGTATGCCTGCAATGGGATTCTTTTCAACCACGAGTCACCCATGCGTGGCGAAACTTTCGTTACGCGCAAGATCACACGAGGCCTGACACGGATCAAGGTCGGCCTGCAGAAGGAGTTGTATATGGGCAATCTTGATGCGAGGCGTGACTGGGGCCACGCCCGTGACTATGTCGAGATGCAATGGCTCATGTTGCAACAGGACAAGCCACAGGATTACGTGATCGCAACTGGCAAGCAGTACTCGGTGCGTGAATTCATTCAGCGCTGCGCAGATCGACTGGAGATGAATCTTTCTTGGCAGGGCAGCGGCGTGGAAGAGAAAGCAGTGGACCGAAATGGCAACGTGATTGTTGCCGTGGATCCGCGATACTTCCGCCCGACGGAGGTTGAAACCCTTTTAGGAGACTCGAGCAAGGCGCAGCGTGAGCTGGGGTGGGTTCCACAAACTCCTTTCGATCAGCTGATTGCCGAGATGGTGGATTGCGACTTGAAGGCTGCGGAACGAGACGCCTTGGTGGTACGACATGGCTTTGATGCATACGGCAAACTCGAGTTTTAGGCCGTCTCCTACTTGAGTCGTGAAACTACAATTAGCCGAACAAGCGACCAATCGGCGCAAGGGAGGAAGCATGCCGAGTCATTTTGCCTTTATGAAGCCGCATGACCGCATTTACATCGCAGGACATAAGGGTCTCGTGGGTTCCGCGATTCACCGGCATCTTCACGCGAATGGATACACCAATCTGATCGAACGGTCTAGGCAGGATTTGGATTTATTGGACGGTGAGGCTACCAATTCCTTCTTCCGCCAGGAGCAGCCTGAATTTGTCTTCCTTGCCGCAGCTAAGGTTGGTGGAATCATGGCGAACCAGACCTATCCAGCCAGTTTTATCCGTGAAAATCTTGCCATCCAAAGCAATATCATTGAATCCGCGTATGAGGCCGGAGTTAAGCGGTTACTGTTCCTCGGCTCATCCTGTATCTACCCGAAGCTTGCGCCGCAGCCCATAACGGAGGAATCCTTGCTGACGGGGCCGCTGGAATCGACCAACCGGCCCTATGCGCTCGCCAAAATAGCGGGTGTAGAGATGTGCTGGAGCTACAATCGGCAATATGGAACGCGATATCTGGCCGCAATGCCAACGAATCTCTACGGTCCTGGAGACAACTTCGATCTGAATGCGTCGCATGTACTTCCAGCACTCATCCGCAAGACTCTTGAAGCGAAGCGCAACGGGGCAAGTACCGTTGAGGTGTGGGGAACAGGCACTCCGCGCCGCGAACTGCTCT
>Ga0302319_10009753_pt1 | contig 18406 bp, 10 predicted proteins | sample Bog_T0_2_FD_203319 | JGI IMG/M metagenome (GOLD analysis project Ga0302319, IMG submission 203319) | Peat permafrost microbial communities from Stordalen Mire near Abisko, Sweden - Bog_T0_2 | ecosystem: Environmental > Terrestrial > Soil > Wetlands > Peat | place: Sweden: Abisko, Stordalen Mire...
AGGTCGTGGCCACAATCGACGATCCGGTTCACTTTGGCTCTGCCACCAATTTCTTCACCCTCCAGCAGGCGCAGCCGCCGCTTTCCTGGGTGCCCCCGGCCGCGATCGCCAACGGCACGGCCCTGACGGGCACGCAGCTCGACGCCACCAGCACCCTCCCGGGTATCTACAGCTACAATCCTGTGGCCGGGGCGGTCCTGCCCTACGGCGTCCAGACCCTGACCGTGACCTTCACTCCGAACGATTCTACCGACTACGCCAGTGCCTCCATTTCGACCAGCCTGACCGTGAATCCGCCGCCGTCCACGGCCCCGGTGGTCACGACGTCCCCGGCCGGCCAGGTCGCCGCCCCGGGCGGCACCGCGACCTTCTCGGTCGCCGCGACCGGCTTCCCGGCCCCGACTTACCAGTGGTATTATAATAATGTGCTGATCACCGGCGCCACTAACTCCACCTTGACCTTCCCGGTCGATTCCGGGCTGGCCGGCACCTACTCGGTTACGGTCATGAACACCCAGGGCTCGATCACGCGCACGGCCGGATTGGCCATCCTCACCGGCCAGCTCTCCGGCGATCCCAGCCTGAGCCAGCCCGGTTACCTGACCTCGGACGGGCCTGATCTCCTCGTCGAAGGCAAGAACCTCAACCCCTCGGATCCGAACAGCAATCCTGCCAGCCAGGAATCGATCTTCAGCGTGGCGCTGCCGCTGGGCAGCGCCGCCGCCCCCTCCCTCTACCCCGCATTCAATCCGGACGAACTGGCCGCGGCCGCCGGCACTGTTTACTGGATCGATCCCAACTCCGGCCCCTTGGGCACCCAGATCCTCTCGGCCTCTGAGGCCGGAGGCACCCCGGTGAATCCGATCTACACCAGTTCGAGCGTGAACGCTCCGATCGTGGCAGGCAGCGGTCTAGCGACCGACGGCACCCTGCTGTACGCGGCGGACCAGGTCAACGGCAGCGTCTGGAGTGTGAACGTCGACGGCAGCGGTCTGACCCAAATCGGGCCCAATCGCTACGGCGGCGGCCTGCCCGCCGCCCGGCTCAACACGATCGCCGTGCTCGCGGGCACGCTCTACCTCGCCGATTCGGGCAGCAGCGGCGGCACTCCCGCCGTCCTCAGCATCGGCACCACCGGGGCGACCTTCACCACCCTCGCCTCCGGGGCGCCGCTGGTGAGCCCCTCCGGCATCGCGGTGGGCAATGGCGTGCTCTACGTGGCCGATCCCGCCGCGGGCAACACGGTTTGGCAAATTCCTCTCGCCGGCGGGGCGCCCGCGGCCGTCTTCACCGGTTCGGTCGGCACGCCCATCGGGCACCTAGCCGGGCTGGCCTACACCAACGGCAAGCTCTACGTCGCCGACTCAGGCGCCGGGGCGATCTATGAATTGCAGGTGGATCCCCAGCCTTCGCCCGCGATCACGAGTGCCCTGACGGCCGCCGCCACCGTGCAGGCGAATTTCTCCTACCAGGTGCAGGTGGGCGGCGGCATCGGACCCTACACTTACGGCGCCACCGGCCTGCCCGCCGGGCTGAGCATTAACTCTGCTGGCTTGATCTCGGGTACGCCCACGCTAGCCGGCATCTTCCCGGTCACACTGACCGTCACCGACAGCACCGCTCCGACACCCCTGATCGCGCCGGCAAGCCTGCAATTGACGGTCGGCGCCCTCACCGTGACGAGTTCGCTGACCGCTACCGCCTTCGTCGGCAACTTCTTCGATTATCAAGTGTCCTTCGGCGGGGGCAGCGGCACGTACACTTACGCCGCCACCGGGCTGCCGGCGGGACTGGCGCTGGACCCGGTCTTCGGCTCGATCACGGGTACGCCCACCGACAACGGCACCTTCGCCGTGACCCTGACGGTGACCGACACCTCGGTGCCGGCCAATACCGGCCAAGCCACGCTCCTGCTCTCGATCGGCGAGATCGAATTTATAGGATTCTACTCGGCCACGGCCATCGCCAACCAGCCGTTTGCCTTCCCGATTTTGGAGTATTACGGCACCCCGCCGTTCACCTAATCCGCCAACGGGCTGCCGGCCGGCCTGAGCATTAACGCCAATTCCGGATTGATTACGGGCACGGTGACCGCAGCGGGTTACGCCAATGTCACGGTCACGGTCACGGACAGCTCGGATCCGGCCGTGGCCGGCCAGGAGCAGCTGGTGCTCTATATCGACAGCTTCGGCATGCAGAGCCCGATCTACGTCACCGGCACAGTGGGAACGGCGTTCAGCTTCCTGCCGCCGACGGCCGGGGGGACCCCACCCTATACCTACACCTCGCCGAGTTTACCGGCGGGCCTGGCGCTCAATCCGAACACCGGCGCGATCACCGGGACGCCGACGACCAGCGGGACCTCCTACATCAGCGTGGGCGTCTCCGATAGCTTGGCCAATTCCAACAATTCCTACGTGGTTCTGACGGTCGCGCCGCAAACGCCCGCCCCGACCCTCACCGGGCCCGTCGCCGCCAGCGGCCAAGTCGGGACATTTTTCAGCTACACCCCGACCTCGACCAACGCGATGAGCTTCGGGGCCACCAATCTGCCGCCGGGCGTGACCCTGAACACGACGAGTGGGGTCTTCAGCGGCACTCCGACCCAGGCCGGCGTCTATGTGGTGAGCCTGACGGCCACCAACTCCACCGCCTCGACGGAGGAGTCGATCACCGTCACCCTGGCGGCCGCACCCAGCGCTCCGGCCTACACCGGTTCGGACACTCCCAGCGGCACCGAAGGGACGGCCCTCAATTTCACGCCGACCTACACCAATGCGGCCACGAGCTTCGCCCTCACCGCTGGGACGCTCCCGACCGGCCTCGGCTTCAATACCGGGACGGGGGCAATCACGGGGACGCCGACCCAGGTCGGGGTCTTCCCGCTCTCGCTCCAGGCGACCGGCCCCGGGGGCAGCGTGACGACGACACTCTCGCTGACGATCAATTCCGCGCCGGGGGCGCCGGTGATCTCGAGCCTGAGCACGGCGACGGCAACCGTGGGGGCGAGCTTCACTTTCACCGTCACGAGCAGCCCGGCGCCGCTGAGTTTCCTAGCGACCGGGCTGCCGCCCGGCCTGACGCTGGCGCCCGGGTCAAGCGGCCTGATCAGCGGTATCCCGACCTCCGCCGGCACCTACCCGGTGCAGCTCTCTGCCACCAACGCCATTGGCACCGGGCCGACGGCGACCCTGGCCCTCACGGTCAACCCTTCCGCCTCCGCTCCCGTTATGACCAGCGCGGCGGTGGTGCCAGCGACGGCGGGGACCACCCTCACCTACAACCTGACGGCGAGCAATGCCCCCAGCAGCTTCGCCGTGACTTCCGGCACGCTCCCGGCCGGCCTCACTTTCGGCGGCACGTCGATCGGCGGGATTCCGACCCAGGTCGGCCAGACCACGATTTGGTTGGCCGCGACCAACACGGCCGGCCAGGGGCCAGCCCTCGGCGTCCTCTTTAACGTCGCGCCCGCCGCCAACACGCCGGTCATCACCAGCAATGGCACGGCCAACGCCCAGGTCGGCCAGAACTTTTCCTATAGCATCACCGCGACCCACAGCCCGACCGGCTTCGCCGCCGCCGGGCTGCCGGCCAGCTTGACGGTCAACCTAACGACCGGAGTCATCTCCGGGGTACCGGCGAGCGCGACAACGACGGCCGCCAGCGTCAGCCTGACGGCGTCCAACGCCAGCGGCGCGAGCAACCCCAAAATCCTGCTCCTGACCGTGGCCTCCGCCCCGGCCACCTCGGTCATCACCAGCGCCTCGACCGGGTCCGGCCAAGTCGGCACCGCCTTCACCTACCTCACGACGGCGACAGCGAGCCCCACCTCTTTTGCCGCGGATAATCTGCCCGCCGGACTCGCCCTCAACACGACCTCGGGTGCGATCACGGGAATGCCGACCGTCGCCGGGACCTTCGCCGTCACGCTGCAGGCGGGCAACGCCGCCGGCTCGGGGCCGACCTCGACCCTGACCTTGACGATCGCGGCCGCCCCGCTGGCACCCGCAATCACCAGTCCGGCGACCGCCATCGGCCAAGTGGGCGTGGCTTTCAGCTACACAATCGCCGCCGCCGGCACCATCACCGACTATGCCGCCACCGGTACCCTCCCGCTCGGCCTGGCGTTGAATACTTCGACCGGCGTCATCAGCGGAGTCCCGGCCGATCCGGGAACGACCCTGATCAGCCTGACGGCCACCAACGCCGCCGGCACCAGTTTGCCCCAGAATTTGAGCATCACGATCAATCCGGCAGCCAACGTTCCCGTGATCACGAGCCCGGATGTCGCCGAAGGCCAGGTAGGGCAGAGTGCGGCCCTGGATTTCCCCTACACCATCACGGCAACCAACATGCCGGGCACGCCGCCGTTCCCGCCCGCGGCGACGCTGGAGGCGGTCAATCTGCCGCCCGGCCTGGCCGTCAATCCCGCGACCGGCGTGATCAGCGGGACCCCGACTGAGGAGGGCACCTTTGTCGCCGGCCTCGTCGGGACGAACGCCTCCGGCTCGAGCGCCGTCTTCAACCTGACGATCTACATCCTGCCGGCCGCGACCGCGCCGGCGATCACGAGCGCCCTGGCGTTCGACGCCCAGGTCGGGGTCTTCTTCAGCACGACGGTGACGGCGAGCAACACCCCCTTTGCCTACGAGGTCCTGGGGGCGCCGGCCTGGATGACGGTGGCAAGCTCGACCGGGGTCATCTCCGGGACCCCGACCTCGCCCGGCACTGTCACAATGCAGCTGGTCGCAAGCAACGGCGCGGGCGATAGCCCGCCGGCAACCCTGACCTTGCAGGTGGCGGCCGCGGCCAACACCCCGGTCATCAGCAGCAGCCAGACCTCAGCCGGCACCGTCGGCACCAACTTCACCTACCAGGTTACGGTCGGAGCCGGGCCGCCCGCTCCGAGCTCCTACCTCGCGACCGGGCTGCCCTCGGGCCTGACCCTCAATCCGGTGACGGGTGCAATCACCGGCAACCCGACCGCGTCGGGCACCTTCGCCGTGAGCGTCGCCGCCTTCAATGCCAACGGTGAAGGCCAGCCCGTGACTGTCACATTCACGATCGCCCCGGATCTGAGTCTGAACTTCTGAGCCGTCCCCCTTCTGGCATGAGACCCTCCCTTTTCACCTGGCTGCGCTTCGCGGTCGTCCTCGCGGGCTTGCTCGCCTTCCATGCGGTCGCGCAGGCCCAGGCCATCACAAGCGGCCAGGTCGGCGTGGCCTACACCTTCGCCGTCACGACCAATCCGCCCGCGCCGGCGGGCTCCGTTTACGGCGCGACCAACCTGCCGGGCGGCCTGTCGATCAATTCCGACACCGGCGTCATCAGCGGCACACCAACGACTCCAGGGACGGCGACAGGAATAATTTCCATCACCTCGGGCACGGTCACGAACAATTACGACTACACCCTGACCATCGCGCCGGCGGCAGGCAGCCCGGCGATCACCAGCACCCTCACCGCCACGGGCACGGTGAACACCCTTTTTACTTACACCATCGTCGCGAGCAACAGCCCGACCAGTTACAACGTCGGGCCCGCGCCGACCGGGCTGAGCTACAATGGCAGCACCTCCAACCCGCAAATCACCGGCACGCCGACGGCGGCGGGGACCTACCCGATCAGCCTGAGCGCGAACAACGGCGCCGGAGCCGGGGCCAGCGTCACCCTGACCTTGACCATCAACCCGGCCGGGCCGGTGCCGGCCGTGACCAGCGCCGTGAGTGCGAGCTCCCCGGTCAACACCGCCTTCACCTACACGATCACGGCGAGCAACGGCCCGACCAGTTTTTCGGCCTCCGGTCTGCCCGTGGGCCTGTCGCTCAATTCCGGCACCGGAGTGATCAGCGGCAGTCCCTCCGTCACCGGCGTCTATACCGTCACGCTCGGAGCCGCTAACGGAAACGGCGCGGGCCCGACCACTGCGCTCACCCTCACCGTCGGCGCCCTGTCCACCATCAATAGTGCGACCACGCTCACGGCCACGGTCAACCAGGCCGCGAGCTTCGCCCTGACCGCGAGCAACAGCCCGGTCAGTTTCAACCTGAACGGCCTGCCGCCGGGCCTGTCGGTCAACACCGCAACCGGCGTGATCAGCGGGACGCCGAGCACAACCGGAACGTTCACCCTCTCGGCCAGCGCCAACAACGCGGCCGGGACGGGCCCGACCGCGACCATCACTCTAACCGTGGCCGCCGCGGGCGGCGGCGGAGGTGGTGGAGGCGGCGGCGTCAACCCAGTCGCGCCCATCATCACGACCCAGCCCGCCAGCCAGTCCGTGGCGGCTGGCGCCACCGTCACGTTCAGCGTGGCGGCGGCGGGCACGGGCACCCTGACCTATCAATGGAGCCTGGGCGGCTTCCCGCTGGCCGGCGCGACCGGGGCCACCCTGACCCTGACAAACGTCCAGTCGGCGAATGCCGGCAGCTACGCAGTGGCAGTGACCAACGCGGTGGGAACCACCCCCTCCAGCACCGCGATCCTGACCGTCATCCCGCCCGTCACGATCACGACCCAACCCGCCAGCCAGACGGTCAAGCCCAACGCCGCGGTCACCTTCACTGTCATCGCCCCGGGCGCGACGAGCTATCAATGGCAGTTTAACGGCAGCGCCATTGCCGGCGCGACGGGTTCGAGCTACACGATCGCCGCGGCGACCGGGGCCAACGTGGGATCCTATACCGTCGTGGTGGCCAACGCCAACGGCTCGGTCACCAGTGCCGGGGCGATTCTGGCTGTCCAAGGCACCGGAGCACCCGCCATCTCCACCCAGCCGCAATCCCTGACCCTGGTCCCGGGCGCCACGGTGATCTTGAGCGTGACGGCGAGCGGGACGGTGACCGTGAGTTCGCTCCCCGGCGACGGACCCACGGCCGAGGCGGCCTCGGCTGTGACCTATCAATGGTACTGGAACGGCGTCGCGGTCTCAAGTGGGACCCAGTCCACCCTCCTGATCCCGAACGTGAGCGCGGCCAACGATGGCAATTATAACTGCCTCGTGTCCAATGCGGCCGGATCGACCCTGTCCAGCACCGCCGTCCTCACGGTGGCGGCGACCAGCAATCCCGGCCGCCTCATCAACCTTTCGATCCTGAGCGACATCCAGGGGAGCCTCACCATGGGTTTCGTCAACGGCGGCTTCCAAACCAGCGGCGCCGAGACGGTGCTGATCCGCGGAGTCGGTCCGGCGATCGGCACCGGCACGATCTTCAATGTTCCGAACGTGATGCCCGACCCGACTTTGAACGTCGTGCAGCAGCACGGCGGCGCCTTCGTCGCGGCCAACAGCGGCTGGGGCGTGCCCGCGAGCAGCGTGGCGACCATTCAGGGCGCCGATGCCGCCACGGGAGCGTTCGCCCTGAGCAACAGCGCCAGCCTGGACTCGGCGCTCGTGGCGAGCCTGCCCAGCGTGACCGGCGGCTATTCCGCGACCATCGCCGGCAAGTCCGGCGACAGCGGCTGGGCGCTGACCGAGGTCTACGATGACACGCCCCTGTATACCCCCGCCAGCACCCGATTGATCAATCTCTCCTGCCTGACGCAAATTGCCACTGGGGGCACGCTCGATGTCGGATTCGTGATCGGCGGGACGACCGCCAAGACCGTGCTCATCCGGGTCGCCGGCCCGGCCCTCAACACGCTCTACGGGATTGCCGGCGTCATGCCCGATCCCCAGTTCCAGGCCACTTCCCTCAGCAGTTCCACCCCGGTTTTTGCCTTCGACGCCGGCTGGGGCGGAAACGCCCAGAGCAGCGCGATCGCCACCGCCGTCGGCGCCTATGCCTGGCCCAATCCCAGCAGCTTGGATTCCGCCGCCGTGGTCACGCTGGCACCCGGGCCTTACACCGTCCAAGTCAGCAGCACCAGCGGGGCCGGCGGCACGGTTCTGGTGGAAATCTACGACGTTCCGTAAATCTTTGGGTTCGGGCCACTCGGGATTTGACGCCGGGCGGCGGATCGTTGCATTGGTTGGTTTCCTTGCCGACGCGGTTTGACTCCCCCCTTCCTTCCCGAGCCTGGCTCGTCGTCGCGCTGCTCTGGATTGTCGGCTGCCTCAACTACCTCGACCGGGTGATGCTGACGACGATGCACACCTCGATCGAGGCTGCCATCCCCATGACCGAGGCCCAGTTCGGCCTCCTCACCACCTCTTTCCTCGCCGTCTACGGGCTCCTGAGCCCCTTCGCCGGCTTCCTAGCCGACAAGTTCAACCGCTCCCGGGTCGTGGTGGGCAGCCTCTTGGTCTGGTCCTTGGTCACCTGGCTGACCGGACATTCCCGGACCTATCCGGAACTCCTCACCACCCGCCTCCTGATGGGCATTAGCGAAGCCTGCTACATCCCGGCCGCCCTGGCCCTGGTGGCCGACTACCACCGCGGCCCCACCCGCTCCCTCGCCACCGGCCTGCTCCTCGGCGGCGTCATGGTCGGCGCTGCCCTCGGCGGCATCGGCGGCTGGCTCGCCGACCGCCATGACTGGTCCTACGCCTTTAGGCTCTTCGGCCTGGTCGGGATCGCCTATTCCGTCGTTTTGGGCCTGTTGCTGCGCGATCCCCCACGCGAGAGCATCGAAATCTCGACCTCCGGCCTGGTGCCGCTCGTGCGTCTCGGCGAGGCCCTGGCCAGTCTGTTTGGCAGCGGAGCCTTCGTTATCGCGCTTATTTATTGGGGAGTGCTGGGCATCGCCGGCTGGATGGTGGTGGGCTGGGTGCCAACCTACTTCCAAGAGCAGTTTCATTTGAGCCAGGGCACCGCCGGTTTGGACGCCACCCTTTATCTCAACGTGGCTTCCTTCGGGGGCCTCCTGATTGGCGGGTATTGGGCCGACCGGTGGAGCCGAAAGTCGGCCCGGGCCTGCATCTACGTATCCGCTATCGGCCAGATCGCCGCGGTCCCTGGCATCGTTCTCCTCTGCTATCCGGGCTCCCTCCCGCTGGCCATCGTCGGGCTGTCTTTCTTCGGTCTGACAAACGCTTTTGCCAGTTCAGAAATGATGCCGATCCTCTGCCTGATCTCCGATCCCCGCTACCGCGCCACCGGCTATGGCATCCTCAACTTATTCAGCTGCCTGTTTGGCGGCGCCGCCATCTATGCCGGCGGCGTCCTCCGCGACGCCCAAATCGACGTGACCAAGCTCTTCGAGTGGGGGGCCGCGCTCATGCTCCTCTGCGGCCTGCTCCTCTTCTTTCTGAAGATGCGGGACCCGGCCCCCCCAGGGGCTCAGCCCGTTGGCTGAAGCCGCACGGCCCGCCCCGCCCGTGCGCCCGTCAGCTGGCCCGCCGCCAAGGCCGGCCGGCCGTTGACGAAGACCCAATCCATCCCAGCGGCGAGGAGATTTCCCTGCTCGTAGGTGGCCCGCGCCTGAATCTTGTCAGGATCGAAGAGCACGAGATCGGCAAACCAGCCCGGCCGGATCCGCCCACGCTGATGCAGGCCGAAGCGTCGGGCTGGCCGCTCGCTCAGGTGCTGCACCATGGCCTCCAGCGTCATGACCCGCTCGCAGTGGGCATAATTGAGATAGCGGGCGAAACTGCCCCAGCCGCGGGGATGGGGCTTGGAGCCAGTGTAGATCGCGTCGCTGCCGGCCATGTGCTCCGGCCGCTGCATCAGCGCAATCATGTCGGCTTCCGTCCGGGTCGTGTGATGGATGATGGCGGCCACCCGAAACCGGTTCCGGATCAGCAGATCGCAGACGAAGTCCCCGATCTCTTGGCCGCGGCGGCGGGCGGCCTCGTCCAGACGCAGGCCCTCCAGTTCCTTGTCGCCGGGCAAATCGGCCAGGGTGATTTGGAAGGAGTTCCAGCTGGCGTAGCCCGGAGCGGCGAACCATTCGGCCAGGCGCCGCCGGATCGCCGGATCGGCCAGCCGTCGCAGCGTCGGCTCGCCACCCCCCTCCTGCACCCATTTGGGCAGTCCGGTCATGGCCAGGATGGTGCAGCCGGCCAAGTAGGGATAGGTTTCGTAGGAGAGGTCGGATCCCGCCGCCCGCGCGGCGTCGAGGAGCGGGACCAGCTGTTCGGCCCGGCCGTTGAAATGGGAAATATGCACCGGCAGCCGGGCCCGGCGCCCGATTTCCACCGTCTCCTGGAAGGCCGCCACCACCTTGTCGGCGTGATAGGAGCGCATATGGGTGACGTAAACGCCCTGGGCAAGCCCGACCGGTTCGCAGAGGGCGACCAACTCATCGGTCGAGGCGTAAGCCCCGGGCAAGTATTCCAGGCCGGTCGAAAGGCCCACCGCACCCTCGGCCATGCCCTGGGTTACGAACGCCCGCATGGCGGCCAGTTCCTTGGCCGTGGGCGGCCGGTCGTCATGCCCCATCACCTCGTAACGGACCGTGCCATGGGGCACCAAGTAAACCGCATTGACCGCCGCTCCATCGACCGCGTCGAGGAATTCCGCGACGGACTTCCAAGCCTTGGGCACCGCCGGGTCGCCATTGATCGCGGCGAAATAATCCCGGAAATGGCGCTGGGTCGGGAGCGAAGCCGGCGCGTAGGAGACGCCGTCCTGGCCGATGACATGCGAGGTGATGCCCTGGGCGATGCAGGGCGCCTGGTCGGGCTCCGCCATCAGCATGAGGTCGGTGTGAAGATGCGAGTCGACAAAACCGGGTGCGAGCACCCTGCCCTCCGCCGCGATCTCCTCTTGGGCGGTGGCCTGGCCCAAACTTCCGATTTTGGCGATGCGATCGCCGCGCAGGCCGATGTCGCCAATGAAGGCCGGGGTGCCGGAGCCATCCGCAATCCGGGCTCCGCGGATGATCCAGTCAAAACGTTCGCTCATAGAAGCGTTGTATTTGAAGACGCCGGCTCCGCTGTCAACCGGCGACCGGACGCCGGCCTCGGCCGTATTCTTCTCGGAAAAGGCGCCGGGTGTGGAGAGAGTTCCCCCGCCATGCCCCCGCTCTCCATCTTCCGCGCCCTGGCCGATTACGATGCCCCGCTCCTCGCCAACACGATCGGCTACATCGATCCCACTCCGGCCGAGGACATCTACATGGGCGGGGCGATCCTGTGCCAGACCCCGGCGATGGGCCCGATGGTGGGTGTCGCCGTCACGATGGAGATGGACTCGAGCTCCCCGGGCGGGACAGGCCAGTTCGATTCGTTCTACGAGCAGCTCGAGCAGATCCAACGCGTTGGGGCGCCGGTGATCTGGGTGGTCAAGGCGACCGGATCCCGTCCCGACCATGAATGCGTGCTCGGCGACGGCACGGCCAAGGAGCTCTTCGCCGCCGGCTGCATTGGCTGCGTCACCGACGGCGGCGTGCGCGATGTCGCCGGCTACGCCTCCGTGCCCTTTCACGCCTTCGCCCGCCACAAGGTCGTGCACCACACCGCCCTGAGATTTGGCGCGATCAACCGGCCGGCCGAAATCGGCGGCCTGACGATCCGCACCGGCGACATTCTTTTTGGCAGCGCCGAGGGCGTGATCCGGATTCCGCCCGCCTGCCTCGAGGCCCTGCCGGAACGGGCGGCCAAGATGCGAGCCTTCGAAAACGAGGCGGCCGGGGTCTTCCGGCAGCCCGACTTGGCCGCCCGGGCCAAGGGCGACCGGGTGTATGCCCTGCTGGTGGAATACGGTTTTGCCAAGCCGGCCCCGTGAGCCGGCGGCTTCCCTCCCGGTGGCGAAGATCGGATTGGGATGCCCCGCGCTTGTTAGTATCGGAGCCTCCCCATGCTTTTCGCCCTCACCCGCCGGGAAAAACGGATTATCAGCGTCCTGGCCTTGCTTATCGCCCTAGGGTTGATTGGATTAGCAATCGTATAAGGCCCGCATCTTTTCGCCCAGCCCCTGCGTATGATGAGTAGATGTCTTTTGCACCCCTGCACTCCAGTCCCATGCTCGCCTGGGCCGTCATGGCCGACGAGCCGGCTGGGCTGGCATGGGTAGTCCGTATGACTTCGGCTAGAGAAACCGAACTCCCGGAGGACCGGGCGGCGATCGACGCGCGACTCTTCGGTCGGATGGTGCAAGGCGACCGCGATGCCCTGGCCGAACTCTACGACCGCTTTTCGCGACCGCTTTACGCCACGTCGCTGCGCATCCTCAACGATCCCAGCGAAGCCCAGGACGTGGTGCACGATGTCTTCATCAGCCTGTGGCAAAAGTCCGCCCAGTTCGCGACCGAACGGGGCACGGCTTTTTCCTGGGCCGTGACCCTCACCCGCAACCGCTCCATCGACCGGCTGCGCAGCCGGCAACGCCGGGCCACCCTCATCGCCGAGTCTGCTCCCACCGATCTCGGCTATGACGAGGACGCAGGTGCTGGCGGCGCCGCCGACCAGGCGGCCTCCGGCGATCAAGCCCTGGCCGTGCGCTCGGCCGTGGCGGCGCTGCCCGTCGAACAGAAAGTCGCGCTCGAATTGGCCTTTTTCGGGGGTCTGACCCAGCAGGAGATCGCCCAGCGTCTCAACGAGCCGCTGGGCACGGTCAAAGCGCGCATTCGGCGCGGCCTGCTCAAACTGCGCGACACCCTTACCCGCCGATTATGAACGACGACCATTTTGAGGAATTGGCGGCGCTCGCGGCCTTCGACCTCTTGGAGGGGGCGGAGAAGGCGGAATTTGCGGCCATGCTCGAACGGGATCCCGCCCTCCGAGCCCGGGCCCTCGCCTTGCGCGAGGCGGGATCCACCCTGGCCCATGTCGCGCCGGCCGCCATTCCGCCGCCGGAGCTCAAGGCCCGCATTCTCGCCTCCGCCGCTGCCGGGGTAAGTGCTCCCGCCAAGTCCAACCTCATCGCTTTTCCGGTTCTCCTCGCCTGGGCCGCGGCCGCCTGCTTCGCCTTGGTCGCCGCCTGGATGGGCGAACTTTACATGGGGTCGCGGGCGCAAGCGCGCGCCCTCCATGACGAGATGGCTCTGGCCGCGCTGACCCTGCAGTCTGCGCGCAACCAAATGGAGGCCGAGCACATCATCCATCGCCAGGAATTGGCCGACGCCCAAGGCCAGGTGGCCGAAGCGACGCACCGCTACGCCGATTCCGAACGGCAGATCACGGCTCTGGATCAGCGGCTCAAGTCACAGGGCGACCTAGCGAACTTCAAGATCTCCACCCTCGCCTCGCTCCTCGGCAACACCCCGCAGGCCCTCGCGGTCGCGGTCTGGGATCCCGCGCGCCAGCAGGGCGTCCTGAGCGTCTCCAAGCTGCCCACCTTGGCGAAGAACCAGGACTATCAGCTTTGGGTCATCGATCCGCAGTACCCGGGACCGGTCAGCGGCGGGGTCTTCGCCATCGATCCGGAGAATGGCACGGCGCATGTCACCTTCAAGGCCGACAAGCTGATCAAGACCCCAGCCAAGTTCGCCGTCAGCCGCGAAGCCAAGGGCGGCGGCGATTCGCCCAAAGGGCCGATCGTGCTGTTGAGCCAATAATTCTCACTTGTCAGGGGGCCCCTCCTCCCGGACCTTGGAGGAATGATTATCAAGCCCCGCGTTCGCGGCTTCGTCTGCGTCACCGCCCATCCCGACGGCTGCGCCGCCCACGTCCAGCAGTGGATTGATTATGTGAAGAGCAAGGGGGGGATCGCCGGCGGCCCGAAGAAGGTCTTGGTCATCGGCGCTTCCACCGGCTACGGGCTCGCCTCCCGGGTCACCGCCGCCTTTGGCAGCGGTGCCGCCACCGTCGGCGTCTTTTTCGAACGCCCCTCCGAGGACGGCCGCCTCGCCACCCCGGGCTGGTATAATACGATCGGCTTCACCCGCGCCGCCCGGGCGGCCGGCCTCTACGCCGCCAACATCAATGGCGACGCTTTTTCGGACGAAATCAAGCGCCAGACCCTCGAGCTGATCAAACGCGATGTCGGGCCGGTCGACCTCGTGGTCTACAGCCTCGCCTCGCCCCGTCGCACCCAACCGCGGACCGGGGTCGTGCACAAGTCGGCCCTGAAGCCGATCGGCCAGTCCTACACCAACCAGACGGTCGACACCGACAAAGGCGTGGTCAGCTCAGTCACGATCGAGCCGGCCAGCGATCTGGATATTGCCGACACCATTGCGGTCATGGGCGGGGAAGATTGGGAAATGTGGATGCAGGCCCTGAAGGACGCTGCCCTGCTCGCGCCCGGGGCCCAGTCGGTCGCCTACTCCTACATTGGGCCGGAAGTGACCTGGCCGATCTACAAGAACGGCACGATCGGCCTGGCGAAAAACGACCTGGAGCGCGCCGCCAAAGCGATCGACGCCCAGCTCAAGCCCGGGGGCGGCCGCGCTTTCATTTCGGTCAACAAAGCCCTGGTAACCCAGGCGAGCTCCGCCATTCCGGTCGTGCCCCTCTACATCTCGATTCTGTACAAGATCATGAAGGCGAATGGCACGCATGAAGGCTGCATCGAGCAGATGCAGCGCCTCTTCGCCACCCAGATGTACGCCCCCGGCGGTCCGAAGTTCGACGCCGGCGGCCGGGTCCGGATCGACGACCTGGAAATGCGACCCGAAGTCCAGGCCGCCGTGATCAAGCTCTGGCCCCAGGTCACGACCGAGAATCTGGCCCAACTGACCGACATCGAGGGCTATCGCAGCGATTTCCTCAGCCTCTTCGGCTTTGGCATGCCCGGCCTCAACTACGAGGCCGAGGCGGAGCCGCATGTGCCGATGATCTGATTCGCGCGGGGCCAGCCGCCCGCCCTATTACCCCGATGCGAGCCGTCGTCCAGCGCGTCAGCCGGGCCAGCGTCACGATTGACGGGGCCGAAGTTGGCGTCATCGGCGCGGGGTTGCTCATCCTCCTCGGCGTCGCCGCGGCCGACCAGCTTGAGGACGGCGCGTGGCTGGCCCAGAAGATTGCCGCTTTGCGGATTTTTTCCGATTCGGAGGGCCACATGAACCTTTCCCTCCGGGAAGCCGGCGGCGGCGCCTTGGTCGTCAGCCAATTTACCCTGCTGGCCAGCACCCGCAAAGGCGCGCGCCCCTCCTTTAACGCCGCCGCCCGGCCGGAGGTGGCGGTGCCGCTCTACGAGGATTTTGTGCAACGGCTCAAGCAGGCCCTCGGCCGCGACATTCCCACCGGACGCTTTGGCGCCATGATGGAAGTCGCACTGGTCAACGACGGCCCGGTCACGCTCGTCCTCGACTCCCAGCTGAAAGAATAGCCCGGTGAACCCAGCCCTTAAGCGCCGGGAACAAGGGGGACTCGCCGCCGTGGGAGCGGCGATCCTCGCCTTCTTCGTCTGGTTTTCGGCCGGGGCCGCGCAGAGGCCGGCGATCGTCACGCCCGCCCACTCCGCCATCGCAACCGGCGCGGAGACCGACCTCTATCCGCTCCTCGCCCGCGGCTTCCTGCACGGGCATCTCTACCTCGATGCCGCCGTTCCAACTCAGCTGGCGGGGGCGGCCGACCCCTACAATCCCGCCGGCCGGCCCGTTCCGTATCTGCACGACGTCAGTCTCTTTTCCGGCCGGTACTATCTCTATTTCGGGCCGGCGCCGGCGCTGACGCTTTTTCTCCCCTACCGGCTTTTGACCGGCCGCGACCTGCCTTCGCCGGCCGCCGTTCTCTTCTTTTGCCTCTGGGGCTATGCCGGGCTGGTCGCGCTCGTCGTCGCCGCGGCCGGGGCCGGCCTTACGGGAAAGCCCTGGCCTCTCGGGGCGGCGGTTCTCATCGGCCTGGCGGCCCTGAGTTGCTATCTGCCGCTGCTGCGCCGCGCCGCGGTCTACGAGGTAGCAATCGCCGGCGGTTCGGCCTTTTTCCTCTGGTCGTTCTATTTTCTCCTGCGTATGCCGCAAGTGCGCCGGCCGCGGCGCGCCGCCGCCTGGGCCGGGGCCCTCCTCGGCTTGGCCGTGGCCTGCCGTCCGACCTACGGGCTGTGCCTGGCTCCCTTAGCCGCCGGCCTTCTGCTGCTCCACCGGCCGCGGTCGGCCCGGCAACGCGCGGGCGATTTCACGGCCGCGGTCGCCGCCTTCGGTTTCCTGCTCGGCCTGCTCCTTCTCTACAATTTCCTCCGCTTCGGCTCTGCCACCGAATTCGGGCAGACCTACCAATTGTCCGGGGCGCGGGAAGGCGCCGTACGTCATTTTTCCCTCTCCTACCTGCCCTTTCAAGCCCACGCCTACCTTTTCTCCTGCCTCCACCCCAGCCGCTACTATCCCTTTCTCCACGCCCTCGCTCCCCCCAGCCTGCCGCCGGGCATCGGAGGCTACGAATTCACCTTCGGGCTCTTTGCCGGTCTGCCCGCGGCCGCTTTTGCCGTGGTCGCCAGCGTTGCCCTCTTCCGCCCCGCCGCCGCTCGGCGCGGACCGGCGCTGGTCCTGTTCGGCGCTTTCGCGGCCATGCTTCTGCCGCTTTTATTCTATTTCGGATGCTGCGTCCGCTACATGGCCGATTTCGCCCCGATTTTAGCCGTCCTCGCTGGCCTGGGCATGGTCGAGGCGGCGGGCTGGACCGACCGCCACCGGCCCGCCCTGACCAAGACGATCGTGGGCCTGGCCGGCGTCAGTGCCCTCGCCAGCCTGGCCGTGGGCTTTCTCTCCAGCGTCGACATGTATGACCGCTCGGCCGAAACCCCGCCGCCCGCCTTCGACCGCCTCGATCACGGGTTCAACCGGCCGACAGTGGCGTGGAATGAGGCCCACGGGATTGTCTTCGGTCCGCGGCGCCTTCAGCTCGCACTGCCGGCCCAAGCCCACGGATCCGAGGTTCTGCTCGTCGCCCAGGACGACGCCGGGGCCTGGGACGCTCTCCAGATCGACTACTCCGGACACTCCACCATCCGCTTTTCCTTCCTGCGCGACGGCCCCCGAGCCGTTGATCGTTCGCCCCCGGTCACGGTGACCGACCGGCCGGTCCATACCGTGACAATCAGCTGGGGAGCTCTGCTGCCCCTGCGTCCGGGCGAACTCGCCCATCCTGTACCGCGGACGGCCTTCACCGCCCTGCGCACCTGGCTCCACGTCGAATGGAACGGACAGGTCGTTTGGGAATGCCCCGTGGCCCCTCGGCTCACCCGGTTCGAGCACATCAGCGTTGGCCAGGACGAAATCCCGTCCCTGCCGCCCCCTTTCAGTGGCAAGGTCCTCCACACGGAGGTCCTGAGCCCCGCGGCCGTCCATCTGAACCGGCCCGCGGTCGGCGGAGTCGCGCTCCAACTCCGGCTGACCCCGGCGATGGCCGGCCGAGCCTTCCCCCTGGCCACGACCGGCCACGACGGCAACGGCAACATCCTCCTCCTCGCGGTCGCGCGCAACGGCACGGTCCGCCTCGGCTATGACCATTGGGGCAAGCCGACCCTGTGGTCGGCGGAAATCAGTACCCCCCTCAATTCCTTCCACCGGGTCGAGTTTTGGCTGCCGTCGATCCTGGACGGCAATCCGCCTCCGCCCCTGGTCGTGCGCTGGGATGGCCGCACCGTGTGGCGGGAAGCGGTGCCCTATTTTGTCGCCGGCCGGGAGGAGGTCTTCCTCGGCCGAGATCCCCTCGGCGGGACCGACTGCGAACCGGCCCTGATCAATGCGACCTGGGCGAGGACAGATCTGCCCGCGCCCCCCTAGAGAGCAGCGCCCGAAAATAACGGCGGGCCGGCTCGTGCAGCCCGCGGGATAGGCCGAGTGAGACGAGCGTCAGGACTCCGGCCGACGCGACAAACGCCAGGTCCCTCGGAAAGAAGCCGCCGAGTGCCCGGGCCAGCCGCTGCCAACCTGGCGTCGCCAGAAGGAAGGCCGGCAGGTGAAAGAGGTAGAGCTCATAGCTCAGGTAGCCCATCAGTTCCACCGCTCCAGCGAGGAGCACCGTAGGAAGGAAGTGCTGGAAAAGGGGCGACGGCTCGGGTGCCCCGACGCTCCCCAGCAGATAGACCGTGGCGGCTGCCCCCATCAGAGGCGGCCCGAAGATCGCCGCCGGGGCCACCCGGACATCCGCCGAGAAATAGACGACAGCCAAGCCGGCCAAGCCCAGAACGCGCAGGCTGGGCCCGAGGGCCTGGTGCGCCAGCGGCGTCCGCCAGCGCGCCGCCACCCAGGCCGTCAGGCAGCCGAGGGCCAGACCGTCGAAGCATCCCGGATTAAGATAACCCGCATCCGGCCCGATCCAGGCGCGGTAGAACGGGCCGAAGCTGACGCACAGGCCCAGCAGCAGCCCCCAGGCCCAGGCGCGGCGGAAAATTCGGCCGAGCCAGGGAAACATGAGATAGAACACCTCCTCGATCGCGAGCGACCAGAGCGGGGCCCAGGGCTGGAGCAAGGCTCCGCCATGGAGATAGAGGAGGTTGAAGCGAAGGGTGAAAACGGTGGCCTGGAGGCGCGGGAGCGAATTGCCGGCCGTCATTTGAAAGGCCGGCACTCCGGCCTGCAGGCAGCCGACATTGAGCGCCACGAGCACCAGGAGCGGGAACAGGAGCCGAGAAACGCGGAAGACATAGAACTCCCCCACCCGCACCTGGCGCAACGTCCCGAACCGCCGCAGGGAGGT
>Ga0302319_10009759_pt1 | contig 18396 bp, 10 predicted proteins | sample Bog_T0_2_FD_203319 | JGI IMG/M metagenome (GOLD analysis project Ga0302319, IMG submission 203319) | Peat permafrost microbial communities from Stordalen Mire near Abisko, Sweden - Bog_T0_2 | ecosystem: Environmental > Terrestrial > Soil > Wetlands > Peat | place: Sweden: Abisko, Stordalen Mire...
CAGGCGATGCCGAATTGAAGGTGGCGGTGTCGGCATTCGTTGTTCCAGACGTCGTTCCCGGCGCGGCAGGCGTGCCCCAATTCGCAGAATTGGCCCAAGTCGCATCTCCGGTACCGTTCCAAGTGCTACTGGCCGCAAAAACCGACGTGCCAAAGCTAAGGCTCGCGGCGACCGTTAAGGCCAAGACAACACAATTGATATTATTTGTATTTTTCATTTTTATTTCTCTTTTTTAGCGGCTTGAAATCAAAGTAATCTAAGATTTATAAACTGTCAAGGGCTCCGTTTGTTTCGGATGTACCATCAATCTACCATTACAATACTATAATTTTTATCTTTGAGTCAAAGATCTTGAAGGTTATCACGTTAACCACTCTGAGATTTTGTCTTGGAAATCAAAAATACAGAGGCAAGACCGCAGGTTTTTTGAGAGCAGAAGCACCTGAACAGCGCCGGTTTTCAAATAAACTTTCCCTCTGTCAGCCTGTGGCAAGACCGCAAGGTCAACTCCCGTTTGGGAACGCAATCGCTTGGGCAGTTCCATTGGCGATCCCGTCTTTATTGAGGAAAAACCCGCGCTAGAGCAAAGTAAATTAGAGTGCGCACACTTCCCTCGTTAGAAATTTCGCACGGAGGACTGCAGAGGGGCTGGAGAGGGCAGGCAACTGAAGATTGCGATAGTTTTTTACTTTCTTGTCTTCCTCTTCAGTTCTTTTCGACCCTCCGCGCGAAACCTGCCTTCCCAAATTTGGAAGCCAGGGCGTTGTGTCCACGATAAATGGAATTTTGCAGGGAGCAGGAGAACGCTCCAAAACAGAATTTGAGAGCGAGAATTTGTGCGCAGGATCTTTGGATTTGCTCTGATAGCGTTTTCAACAAAACTGTGCCCACGTTTTCACCTTTTGGCCCGAAGGCCAGGAAAAAACAGCCCGCAGTGCAATCATCGGCAGCTGCCTCTGGCGATTCACTTGTCCGTCAGGAAAGCACATGTTACAAACGATTCAATCGCGGCCTGTCCGATGGCAGCAGCGAGGCCCAAGTTTTTTAAAGATATAGAGGAGAAAAGATGCATGTTGGTAGTTTGATCGCCACCTCAGTATTGTTGACCAGCGCGTTATTTGCCGCGCCCACCTCGGACGTTGCCGTTCCGGTCACAGTTAGCGCCAAATGGGACAACGTCGTAACGGTGTCGCAGACCGTTCCAACGACGCAACACCTGGCCAATGCGTTTACAGTGCGCACCAGCCCGCTAAATAAGCCCCTGCTCGATGCTCTACGCGATCTGCAGACCAATGATACGAGGCTGCAGTTGTGGTACTCGGTCCCCAATCAGGCTGTTCCGGAACTCCAAGAGCCGACGGCTAGCCAGACTTTTTGGGATTTTCAGAACATTGACCCGGTGGTCGTCGACTTTTTTGCCAACACCTCTGGCACGCATCACGTCAACGTCGGCACGATTCCGCGCTGGATGTTCAATGTGCCGCCCGTTCGCGTGCCGAGCGATCCCGCGGCGTCATTCTATGGTTATACCGGTGGAACAAAAGGTGAGTTGCTCAAGGACCCGACCGGGAAGCAGTTTGCGGATTACCAAGCGCGCATTTTCCAGTGGTACACGCAAGGCGGTTTCACCGACGAAATCGGGCAGTACCACCAATCCGACTACCACTTTAAGATCGATTATTGGGGCATCATGAACGAATCGACCTTGGAGAACAAATTGAGCGTCCAGCAGTACACTTTACTTTACGACGCTGTCGTCGAGGCGATTCGCAAGATCGATCCGAAGGTTGAGTTCTTTGGCCCCGAGGTCTTTGGCCCTGTTATTCCCTGGGCCAACTATTTTCTAGACCCGAAAAACCACAGCGCGGCCGCCCTGCCCGTGCAGTGGTTCAGCTTTCACAATTACGCATTTGGCGACAGCCGTCCTGAGTTATGGCAAGATAAATACTTTCTCGGAGGGGGCGCTTCCGCCCACTCCCTCGCGAATACGACGGAGCAATTGATCAAGATCCGGGACAAGCTTTCGCCGAACACCAAAATCGCCATCGACGAACTTGGCACATTCATGGTGCCCAAACCGGGCGACGATGTCGCCAAAACAACCGAGCCCTATCAAGCCTATGATCCACTCTATTGGGTGGCAACCGGCGCAAACTGGGCCTGCAACTTCATCACTGCGGAAAAACTGGGGATTCAACTGATCAGCATGACGCAAATGGTGGGGGCTCCGACTCAATCCGAGTCATGCTCGATGATCAACTGGGACACCGGAAAGCCTAATGCGCATTACTGGGTGCTCAAGCTCATCAATAGCAATTTTGGCCCAGGCGATAAACTCGTTGCCACCGAATCATCTTCGTCGGACATCGAAGCGCAGGCGTCCATCACGCCGTTGGGCCGCAAGGTTTTTCTAGTTAATACCAGCAATCGAACCGTTCCTGTGAACTTGGGGAAAGCCTTTGAGAGCCTGCCGCTCCGCATCGAAACGGTTGACGAGGCTTCGGGGGAACAAGCGCCACGAAGTGAGACCTCTAACGGTGCCGACATCAGCCTTGCACCTTTTGCCGTCGCCGTCGTTTCGGAACACTGACCTCACATGGCAAGCTTCGTCATCAAGGCCCAACCAACTCCAGTTGCTGGTCGATGACTTTGCCGGTAAAGCGGTCGATGGCGACATGAAGCCAATAGTGACGTTCTCCCTCGACGATGAATTGGTCTTTGGTGGTGGCGACCGAGGGATATTTCCCCGCCTGGGCGACCAGATCGATCATGAGGTTCCACGTCCGGGTCTGACCGACATCGGCGAGGGAACGAACAAACGCCTCGCGAAAAGGTTTGACGTTTTGCTCGTCCGTACTTCCGAAGGGACTGCTTGCGGTGGCCCCCACCGGGAGAGTGGTGGGGTTAAACTTGGTGACCAGTTGGTCCTTGTTGACGAGCGCCTGGGGAGTGGTGGTCGATGAGGTATAAGTGGCCAGTGCAGTCGCCATGTCCTTCGGATCGCTAAGGCTATAGGGACTGGACATGGTATTTCCCGGCACATCCGCCAGGGTTCCGCTGAGGATCGCCGCCAGCACGGCGGTATTCTGCGTATTCAGGTTAACACGGCCCGCCACGACGGTATTGGGACTGTCGGTGACCGTGAATAAATCAAGCAGTCCCGAATCGGCGCTGGTGGAGGCCCCATTGAAAACGGAGAAAAAATCGAGGGAACGCCATGGATCGTCCCGGCAAACATAACCGAGTTCGCCCACGCTGGCCAAGGGCCGGTTGAGGACAATGGGCCGATCTCCCGTCCGTTGACCCGCCGTGCTGGCCGTGTCATTCGGATCGTAATAGGGATTTCCAGCGGTGGCGGGAGCTGTGACCGCGCTCGGCGTGGGGAAAAGGCCGCTGTCGGCGATTCGCTGGATGCCATCGGGGTCTTGATATGCGGTGAAGTAGGTGCCAGTACTGCCTCCCGCGGCATTTGGATAAGGAGTGTTGTTTCGGCTTAGATAAGCGGGAAGAAACCAATTTTTGAAATCTGCTGGCACGGTGTTTAGCTCATTCGGCAGCGCGGGCGCGGTAGCAGGAGAACCAGAACCGCCGCCTCCATACCCGCAGATGTTAAATGGAGCCGTGGTATTGGGGCTTCCCGACCAGATGGAATCGATCATGGGATATACCATCGTGCCATCAATGCCGGTAGAAGCGATGGGATCATCGCCGGAGAGGGGAAATATACTAAACCGGGTGGTGCGGGGATCGGGATTCATCATCGTCCCACTGTGATAACGCAGGTTGCCATTTACCAAAGTGGAATGCATTGTCTGGTCGACGGTGGGTAACGGAGCATAAGGGGGCCCTGTCACCGTGGCCGAGGTGCCAGTGCCGGTATAAGCGGGCGATATCGTGGGGCCGGCCATGGTGAACTGGTTCCACCATGTCTCCCATGAGCTGACGCCCGACCAATAGTCATAGGGAACCCAGGTGTTTCCGCTGGCGTCGTTTGGATCCTGGTATTTCATGATCATCTGGAACATGGGCGCTGCGTTTGCCGGCGTACCCGTAGTCGTTGGACTACCCAGGATGGTTGAGAAATGGACCTGACCAAGACTCGTACTTTCAATCGCACCGACATTCTCACCGGGAATACCGGCTCCAGTCTGTTGCAAGGTCAGATTCATGTTGGGAAAACGCAAAGCTTCATACGTGACGGCACTATCCGCATACGAGGTCGACGTGGATTGATAGGTCAATGCGGAGATACTGGAAGTCCATCCTGGCGTGCCGCTGGAATACGAAGGGGAGGAGCTGGCAACATCGCCCGAGGTGATGGCGAAGGGGTTAAGGAAGCCGTTCACGCCCACGGCGCTCCCACTATTGTTGGCGAGCTGAACATAGCAAGTGTTCGGCGCCATGGTAAAGGTCGATCCGTAAACATTCGCCACAGAGGGAATGGCTGGATAGGTGGTGGCCCATCCGGAGCCGAGGGAAACGTCACCCTGGATATAAAGCCGGACGTTGGGACGCGTTACGCTCGTTGAGGTTTGCTGATGCGGATTCCAAAGTTGGACGAGGCCATAGGTCGCCATGGGGGTTAAAGAAGTGGGCGAAATGCCCGTGGTGTTCCCGTCCGCGCCCTCGGCAAACTTCAAAGCGTTCAGATAAGGCAGATTGGCAACCCCCGAGGCCACCAATGACACTCCGGACTGGTTATATTCGATGTTGATGGGATAAGCCGAGTTCTGTGCCTGCGAAATGATGCTGGCGCCAATGCGAAGAAGTTGGAACGCGGAAAAAGATTGGGCCGTAACCGTCATGAACTGAAATTGCCCCCCTATGTTGTTCCCGAGCGAACCGGAAAGAACACCGGCCTGGAGCAATTCAAAAAAATTGGGTTCCCGCGGAGTTGTTTCATTCGCCACATCGGATAGGGTCTCGACGGGGGAGAGAGTGGTAACCTGCGTTTCCGAAGCAGGCAAGGTCACCGTAGATGCAGATCCAACATACTTCCAGAGCTTGATTCCCGACCAGTTCGTGTCGCCCCCGGCGCTTAGATTTTCCGACGTTGCCCAGTAAAGGCCAAAACAGGCCTGAATCGCAGCGACTGTCCCTCCGGGATTGTAAAACGGATCGCTGGTGGCAAGCAGGGCGCTTGGGCCTTTGGGTGTGATCCAGTTTAACCGGTCCAGCGGAAAACGACGCTGCACGACGGAGTCGCCCACGTTGACGGTGTATTTATAAGTTGTGCCATTGGCAAGGTAGCGGGTGACTCCGTTGACCGCGCTTGCGTGGAGGTAGCGAACGAAGGGGATAAGGGGGTTTGGATTCTCACTGCCTTGCTTATTCACCCCTACGGTGGTGCCGAAAGTCGGGGTCGTTAACATGGTGGCGTTGTTGGCGTATTTATATTTATTGGCGGCGGTGCCATTGAGGCTGGGGGCCCAGCTTGGGGCGTTGAGTTCCCGGGTGAAGGTGGTCAGATTGGTCAAGGCACTCGTTGTTAAGCCGGCAGTGCCGTTTTGGGCCGCCTTGATCAAGTCCTGCCTGCTTAAAAAGGTGGAGTCACCCGGATAAACCTGTAGAAAGCCGTTGGTTGAGGCAAAGTTCGTTCCATTTAGATAGGTGACGTAAGAACTGGCGCTGGCGGCGCTCGCGGCGTTTCGCCATTGGACGAACGTCGTTGGAGAGGAGATGCCCACTTGCGTGAGATCGGCTCCCGCGAGGGTTCCCTTGATCGGCTGCACCTGCGACGGAGTAGTCAGAGCGCTCGGGTCGTATCCCGCCGCTGTGATGTCGAGGAGGCCACTTTCATCATAGACTGCATAGGCGATGCGGCCCACGACATAATTGGTATTGGCCGAGGCGGGGTTGTTGAGGGTATTTCCCGTGGCGCCAAAGGCGATGTTCGCGGCATTCGTCGGACCGCTTCGAGTCATAAGCACCCAGTAAGGCGCGGAATTCGTATTGGGAAATGTGCCGAAGTAGGGCTGGTTCCAGACGTTGGTGCTGACCATTCTGAGATTAAGGGAGGGCGTTGTGGTGCTGCTGGTGGTCGCTTGGAGCAGCCCATTGTCATAGCTCGTCACGCTATTTGTGCCGACAAAGAAAGGGGCATTCGTGCTCATCTTGATCAGGGTCGGGAGAGCCGAATTGGTGACGTTGGCCTGGGGACCGATATTGTATGAAGTGACGTTGGTGAAGATGGCGGCGGCGGTAGGGCTATTATTGGTGTCCGGTAGAGCGTCCTTGGACATTTCGGCCTGCAACTGGCCGACGACCAGATGCAATCCGCCCAGGCCGATCTGGCCCGCTTTGACCGACTGGCTGTAACTATAGCTCGCGGAGCGGTCGAGGGTCATCGAGCTGGCAAAGAGAATCAGCAAGATCGTCGCGACTGTGAGCAGGGCAAGCGCCGCGACCAAGGCAAAGCTGCGCCGGTTGCCCCGGGCGGGAATTCTGATGTTATTAGGGAGAGTTTGGGAGGGTGACATAACGTTCAAAAGTGGCCAGTCCAGTGCTCAGGCTCTTGGGATAGTTGCTCCAGTTCATGGTCGTGTTTAAATAGGTGTCCCAGTAGGCTTTGATGCTGTGTTTAGGTGGGTTGTCGGGAATGGCGGTCGTCGTTAAAAGGCCATTGAGGGTCGTCAATTGAGCGGACGTGAGCTGCTGAATGGTTTGATCGTTGATCACCGCCAGCGCAATACTTACAGCGCGGGTGTGGGGTGTATTGGCCACCCCTCCGGTGGTGAGGGGTGTAAACGTGGCGGAGAATGTTCCGTCCGTCTGGATAAAATATAGCTCGAAAGCGACGACGCCTCCAGCGGTGTCCCGCGCCGTCGGCGTTAGAGTGAAGGCTGTCGCGCTCCCAAATAAAAGATTACTTGCCGGGTCGGTCCATAGGATGGGGCTATCGGCCCGTTCCAAGGTGTTGGGGATTCCCCCATTCGGGTTGGTTGGCCCTATAAAGGTATATTGAACGACGGAAATGGAGCGTAATTGCGTCGTGGTGGCGCCCGGAATTCCAGGCCGCTGCGTGTAAAATTCCAATGTGGCCGTGGTTCCGCTGGTTGGGAATGCGGCTAAATCCGGGCGAAAGACACCGGCTTGAATATCGCGCGCGAGCAAGTCCAACATGGCCCGCGCTTTGGTAAAGTTATTCGCTCTTCCATGGCCATAGGTCCAACTCTTGCTCATGATGGCGAGCATTTGTCCAAAGAGGAGGACGATGATCACCAAAATCGTAACGGCCACCAATATTTCCACCAAGGTGAAACCGCCCTTGTGCCTGATTCGGCCTTGGGTTCTAACGAAGGGGGATAGCGGTGATAAGTTCATAACGTCCCGCAGCCTGGTTCGTGGGGTTAATTTGTGGCGGCCAACTCAACATCAAGTAGACTTGGGCCACGCCGCTTCCCGTTACGGCGTTGGTGCCCGCCTGGCAGGTGACGCCATAGACGGCATTGGCGGCGCTCGTTGTCTGTCCATCCGACCCGAGATAATTGGTCGAAACATTCCCAGGATATACTGGAGCGTAAAGATTCGTCATCGATTTCGTCGGGATTGCAAAATTGGGCAGGTTCACAATATCGTTGGTCGGTGAGGCCATCCGCATGGAGATGAGCGTGGAAGCCAAATTAGCCGCTTGAATCTCCTGTTGTGATTCCCCGGTGGATTTTATGCCTGTAAAGAAGAGACCCAGAATGGCGATGAGGGCAAACGAACATATCGCCACGGCCATGGCCACTTCAACCAGGCTGAAGGCTTTTATTATTTGGAGGTTCTTTTGCGCAAGGTTGGTCATGCAATTTTTCAGAATGGCAGCAATGTTTACATTGCCACTCTAATGCGTGTATATTGTAATAATTGGTGGCGATGAATTCCCCTCGCCGTGGGATATGATATTGGCTTCGCTGGAGAGGATTTTACGACATTCATCCCCGCTGCAAGTGAAACGGTATTTTGCCGCCATTTCGCTAAAAGGCAATATTCAATAAATCCATACAACTTTGGAATTTTATCTTTTATTGGCGATAGACTGCGGTTTCCCCTGTTAATCCGTTCAGACGGAGAACAGCGATATTTTTCGAATCGTTGACGGTGCCTTTTTGGGGCTGCATATCGACGTCGATAACATCGACGGGGCTGGCGCTGTTTCGAGCTTGACCAGAGGGGGTAAACTCAATTGCCTGGGTAAAAGTGGCTGGGGCGGAGGTTCCTGGCAATTGAATCGAAAAGAAGCCATTGTTATAAGTCGCAATACTATTGGCGGGATCCGCAACTGCCGGGACTCCCGGGAGATTCGAAGGTTTCAAGGCACCGGCGCTATCCAAAGAAAGTTGTTTTAAGGTAATGATTTTATTAACGAGAGCAAGATTGGAGCTCGGAACATTACCGTAGTAATTTTGTTGCCACGGGGTAGCGATGGCATCTGCCGGGTCCGTTCCATCCAAGGAGGCTATCACCGCGACCGACACTTGCTTCGAACCGTTGCTTGCGGTGGCAGCATAGAATGTCACCCAGACGTAGGTATTTTGGGCGACGGCATATTCCCGGGCTTCTTCCAAAATGCCACTTAACTGGGAGATACTTTGGTTGGCGTTTCCGCTGGAGGCCAGGGTGGAGATGGCCGGACCGCCTGCCACAGCTATCAAAGCAACGATGGCTATGACGACTAGTAGTTCCACAAGGGAAAAGCCCGCCTCTCCGGTTCCATCTTTGAAGGATGTCGTCCGAATCGAGCGCTTTAAGCTCCTAACGTAATAATCGCGAATTGAAGGCACAAAATAAGTTACTCCCGTATATGTCTTTAAGTCAAAAAAACCGCAAGTTAGCACGTTAACCCAAGGGGCCTTCTTGAGCCATTTTGGGCAAAGACCAAGGCACATCTTTTTCCGCAACAGAGCATTTATTTCCAAGATCAGTAATATTAATCTTAGATAACCTTATTTGCAATAATTAAATATATTTAAGTCGCATGCAGACGAGTGTCCGCCTCTGGCTTGCCCATTTTTCCGGTTCAAAAGCGGGCGTTGGATGCGTAGCCTCAAAGACCCCGATTACAACAGGTCACTTGTTGTTTTTCGTTTCCAGCGGAAAGTCATCGGTCCGAAATGGACCGGCGGGGAGGTTTGCTCCATTGTAAAGATTTCCATCGGGATAGTCGGCCCAGTCGTAACGCACCGTCTGTGGATTTTGCAGCGCATCGGAGTGAAGCACGACGCTGTCGCCATCGATGGTTGCGGTGGCGGAAATATATTTTTTATCTTGTCCGGCTATTTCAAAGCCGGTCAAGGGACCTCCATCTTTGGTCTTCAGTCCGTCTGAATTGTCAAACTGAACGCGGATTGAGTCATTCGCAACGGTGTCCGTTTTGAAAGTGGGGCCGGAAGCAACGACGTCTATGCCGTAAGCCATTTTTTCCGCCAACTGAGCCGTGCGCAGCCCTACGTCCTGCTTATTTTTTGGGTGGAGATTCTCGTGATGCTGCGAATCGCCGAGATCGATTGTTACGACGAGGCCGGTATTCGGCAGTTCGAGCCCTTTGAGTTGAGATTCCCGCAATTCGGCCCATCTGCTTGTGGTCGTGGGGGGCAACGGGGTGGCACTTGGGAGCTGGATGATGATGAAAGGAGCATCATCTTCATTCCAGAGGTGCCGCCAGCTTGTGATCAACGCCTTCAATTCCTTTCGATAAAGAAAAGCCCATGCAGTATTATTTTCCCCCTGGTACCATACAATCCCGCGGAGAGCGAAGGGCGCGAGGGGGAAAATAGCACCGTTAAAAATTCCGGACGGGGAGTATCGCGAACCGGGGCCTTCCGGCGGTTTCGGCTCCGAGGGGGCGGGTTTTCCCTCGGCCTTCGCCTTGTCGGAGGCGTCCTGCCAAGCCTTGGTTAGCTCGGGCAGCTTGGCGTCAAAGTCGGCTTTGGCTTGGGGATAGGCCTGGAGAACCTTGCTCCAACGATCCTGCAGGGGTTGGAAATCGGGATCGGTGAGAAGCGCCTCGTGGGACATCCATCCCTCGATGTTGGTGCCGCTCCAGCTAACCTGGATCAACCCAATGGGCACATTCAATTTCTTAAATAATTCCCGGCCCGTAAAATAAGCGACCCCGGAAAACTTGAAAACACTCTCGGGCGTACAGGGGGACCATGAAGCGGGGACATCGGCAGCCGGTTGATCCTTTACCGTATGAGGAATCTGACAAAGACGAATTTTTGGGAAATTGGCCGCCGGCAACTCCTGATCGTGATTGATCACATAGCCGGTTCCCCATTCCATGTTGGATTGCCCCGCAAAAAGCCAGACTTCGCCAATGAGAACATCGTTTACCGTCGCTGTATCGCTGCCCGCAGCGGTCAAGGCATAGGGCCCCCCGGCTTCCATCGCAGGAAGGGTCGTCTTCCATTGACCACTTGCGTCGGCAGTAGCCTCCGACTTTTGATTGTTGAGGGTGACAGTCACCTGCTCTCCGGGACCGGCCGTTCCCCAAACGGGAATTTTCATCTCCCGTTGGAGAACCATGTGATCAGAAAAGATGGAAGGCAGGGTGACATGGGCGCAGAGAGGCGCGGCCGAAAGAAGCAAGAAGCAAAGAGGAATGCATGTTTTTGTAAATATCGGCATTTTTGTGAACAGTGAAAAGTCTACGCTTCGGCAAAGCGACCGACATATTTAATTTTGAATTTTGGCTGGGGAATGTGCTCTGAACAGGGCTTTCGTAAAGCTTTTTATGGGTTAGCACGTTAAAATTTAAGAAATTTATTTGTGCACTCGCGAGTGTTTTAATGTTATGATGATGATCTTAGGGCCATATAAGATGGAGCAAGTTAAATAATCGACGCGTCTCGTTAAGTTTAATGCAGGCTTGAGATTCCGCCTCGTTGTTTAGTCCACGTTCAAAACACTCCTTATTTAGCTCTTTGCGAATATGTTTTACAATTTTTTTGCCCCATTGGAACGAATTCCCCGCCCAAACTTCACAGGCTTTCCGGTTGCTACCTGCACCAAAGTGCCTCTTGTCGACCATGAATGAGAAGACTCCGCTTCGCATCGGGATTATTGGTCTTGGAGGATACGCGAAGACTCATCACCAGGCGATTCTGCGCCTGGAAAAGGAAAACGAAGTGCGTCTTGTCTGCACGTGCGATCCCGATCCCTCCGCCTTCGTCGATGAAAACTCCAATCTGAATTTTTCCAGCCGGGGCGTCTTGTTCTTCGATAACTATCGCGACATGTTGCAGAACTGCGCCCACCAACTTGATCTCGTAGTCATTCCAACTCCCCTGGCTTTGCATGCCGAGATGCATCGCGCCTGCGTCGATGCCGGGGTGGCCTGCTACCTGGAAAAGCCTCCGACCCTTGATGAAAGCGAACTGGAACGCATGATCGAGACGGATCGACGCGCGAAAAAGAAAACGCTGGTCGGGTTCAATTTCACCATCGAGCCGGCCCGTCTTGCCATTAAGCGTCGAATTCTCTCCGGTGAATTCGGCCCGATACAACGAGCAACCTTTTTAGGTTTGTGGAATCGGCCCAGCACTTACTTTAAACGCAATGATTGGAGTGGAAGGCTGCTGATTGGAAATCAGCTCGTTCTCGATTCCTGCCTGGGCAATGCCCTGAGTCATTATGTTTACAACCTGCTTTTTTGGATTGGGAATCGTTCTCTCATTTCCTGGGGCGCGACCACCGATGTACGAGCTCAACTTTATCGCGCTCACGCCATTGAGGGAGCGGACACTTTTTTTGTTGAAGCCCATGCCAGCGGAGTATTGCTCAGACTGGTTGTGTCGCATGCTTGTCGAGAAAAGGGGATTAATGCAGAAACCGTGGTTTGCGAGCATGCAACGATCCGCTATGTGGCGGGCAGCGCGGGTGAAATTATTTGGAACGATGGGAGGTGCGAGACCTGCGGCGTCGCTCCCTTTGACACGCCGTTAATGAATCACCTCGATTATTACCGATATCTTCGCGGAGAAACCGACCGGCCGGCCATCACTCTGGAAGATTGCCGATCTTTCGTTCATCTCAATGACCTGGCCTACATTTCCAGTGAAACCATTGAGAAGATTGCCCCCGAACATCTCATCCGGGATCCAAAAAACGGGAGCGCGGATGTGCCGATCATCGCCGGGTTGAAAGACTATAGTCAGTGTTTTCTAGGCCAGGGCGTTTGGCCGGATATAGGAATCAAAAAATCGCCTCACGGGCCCAGCACCGTCCGACTTTCCGATTTACCCCGTTTGCGGAAGGTCCTGACCGAGATGGCGGCGTCTTCCTGAAGCCCCTTTCCTATCGCTGACGGGGCTTTGGTTCCGAGCGCCAATTTTATGATGATATCATCTGCGCAGGATCAACTTAGCGGCAAACCCGAGCCCGTAGCCGCCGGGGTTTGGCGCATTCGGCTGGGCATCCCGGAAGCGGCAGTTCCGACGGCATTTCGGAGGCAGCCCATTCAAACCGAGGCTTTAGGTCAACTGCCCGGAACTGCACTTCCTGCCACCGGTTGTTCGGTCACTTTTAAGTTGAGCCAACGCGGCGTCCTGGTCCGGTTGCCTATGGCGCCGGATGAACATCTCTTTGGCATGGGGCTTCAATTAAAGTCGGTGGATCAGACGGGCAAGAAAAGGCAATTGCGGGTCAATAGCGATCCGGTGGCGGATACCGGAGATTCCCATGCGCCCGTGCCCTTTTTTCTATCGACTCGCGGTTACGGCGTGCTGGTGGATACCGCCCGTTATGCCAATTTCTGGTTGGGATCCCATCAAAGCCCACCGGACCCTATCGAGGTGAAAGCGGATGAAAGCGCCGTCAGCACCACGACCGACGAGCTTTATGCCGCCCGCGCCCTGGAAAAAAGAGAGATTTTGATTGAAGTGCCGTCTGCTCCCGGAGTGGATATTTATTTGTTTGGCGGGCCCGATATGCGCACCGCTTTGCAACGCTACAATCTGTTTTCTGGCGGAGGCTGCCTGCCTCCCATGCGCGCGCTGGGCTTTTGGTATCGGCTATTTGGCCCATCGACCCAGGATGCTGTGATGAGATTGGCGCGCGAATTCCGCGAGCGCGAAATCCCTTGTGATATTCTCGGAATCGAACCCGGCTGGCAGACCCATGCCTATTCCTGTTCTTTTGTGTGGAGCAACCGTTTTCCGGAACCTGATCGTTTGGTGGAGGAAACCAAGGCCCTGGGCTACGGGATCAACCTATGGGAACATGCCTTTGTCCATCCAACTTCCCCCCTGTATCCCGAACTCCGGTGCCATGCCGGAGACTGGGCCGTTTGGGGCGGGTTGGTCCCCGATTTTGCACAGCCCGAGACACGCCGGATATTTGCCGATTATCACCTGCGTCAATTTGTTTCCAAGGGCATTGCGGGATTCAAACTGGATGAATGCGACAACTCTGATTTCATCCGTAGTCCATGGTCCTTTCCCGAGTGCAGCCGCTTTCCTTCCGGTTTGGACGGCGAGCAGATGCACTCCCTGTTCGGGGTGCTCTATCAACAAGCGATCACGGTTGCGTTTCGTTCTCAAAATCGTCGCGAATGCGGCGAAGTTCGCTCGTCCCACGCTTTGGCTGCGCCTTATTCGTCCGTGCTCTACAGCGATCTTTATGATCACCGCGATTTCGCGCGTGGCGTTCTGACGGCCGGTTTAAGCGGACTTCTCTGGTGCCCGGAAGTGCGCCAATGCGAGTCCACCGAGGACCTCATCCGCCGAATGCAGTTGGCGATGCTTTCACCGCAAGCTTTGATCAATGGCTGGATGATTCGAAATCCACCCTGGAAACAGGTGGAGATTGAAAAAAACAACGCCGACTCCTTTGCGCCGGAATGGGAGAAAATCGAAAATATTTGCCGCGATCTCGTCCAGCTTCGGATGCGGCTGATTCCGTATCTCTATGCCGCGTTTGCCACTTACCGTCGCACGGGGCTTCCGCCCTTTCGCCCGCTGGTCGTCGATTATCCCGGCGATGCCAGGGTGTATCCGTTGGACGATATTTTTCTGGTGGGTCCATCGCTCCTTGTTGCGCCCGCCTTTGTGGGGCAGAGGGAGCGGCCCGTCTATTTCCCCGAAGGCACGTGGCATTGTTTCTGGACTGGGGAGCGTTTCGAGGGCGGACAGGACGTGGTGATTCCTGCGCCCCTGGAGAGGATCCCGATCTTTGTGCGCGATAACAGCCTATTGCCACTCGCGCGCCCGTTGTCCCATTGCGCGGATGGCGCGATCTTTGATATGGACGTGCGGGTCTACGGAAAGTCCCCGGCACCGGCCTTCCTGTGGGAAGACGATGGAGTGTCATTCGATCATGAGCGGGGCGCCTTCAACGAAGTTGTCCTGGAGTGGAAAAATGAGGCGGGATTTGTGACACGAAATGGAGCTTACGCGACGCACCGCTATCGGATCATGTCATGGGAAAAGGCCTGAATGTTTCATTCGCAATCTCAAAAATAAGTGATCCATTGCAATCACTATTTTGAGTTTTATTTAGAGCATTCCGCTCAACCCATAACCACTTTGATATTCACGGTTGAGTTGGCCACAAGAGCCGTTGAGGGAATCGCTCCCCCATCGAAACGCTTGCCATCAACCTCCACGAACCGAACTCCCTTCGACACCTTGGATGGATTGACAACGTCAATTAAAAGCAGGCATCCCCTGTAATTGCGTTTTACGCTGAAGCGCTCCCAACCCGGAATGCAGGGATCAATCTCAAGCCCGTCCAACCGGGCACGAATGCCCAGGAGATACTGAGTTGCGGCGATGTCCATCCAGGCCGCGGTGCCTGTGATGTGCACAACATTCGACCATCCGTGCTTTGGATTCTCCACTCCAACGATATTGCTGGCCCACGCATACGGTTCGCTTTTGTATTTTTCGAGCCCCATTTTCTGAAGCGCGTTGTGGGGGACCAACTGGTTGTAGTATTTCCAGGCCTGTTCCGCATTGCCCAGCATCGTTTCCGCGATGATAGCCCAGGTGTTCGAGTGGCAAAAGATCGCCCCGTTCTCACCGTTGCCGGGGTTATAGCCGGAAAAAGGATGCGTTACATCGGGCCAGGTTTTGAATCCCGGATAAAGCTTCATGAGTCCCACGTCCGTGCTGAGATAATGGTTGGCGGCCTTCATCGCCGCTTCATGTTGTTCACGGGAGCCGACTCCACTGATCACGGCCCAAGTCTGTGAATTAATCCAGATTTTGCCAAACTCGGACTCTTCCCCGCCGATCGCGGTGCCTTCGTCATCAAAGCATCGATACCACCACTTTCCATTCCATGCACAAGCCAGGATGTTCTCAATTTGTTCGTCCCGTAGCTGGGTCAGCCATCCTGCGTCATCCTTTTTGCCCGCGTAATCCGCGATCTCAATCAGATAATTGAGCGCACAGACATATTGTTGCGCGGCGAAAACGGATTCGCCCCGCCCTTGTTCTGAAAACTTTCCAATAATATCATTCCAATCTCCCTTTAAGGTAAGGGGAAGCCCGTGAGAGCCGAGATTGTCCGCCGTAAAGCGCATCGCGGCAAGGAGGTGTTCCCAGACGGATGCCTGTTTGGGCGGCCCTTGGGTCCCATCCGGCGCATAGGGAACGATCTCATCCAGAACGCTGGAATCACCCGTTTCAGCGATCACTGCATATGCAAGGAAGGGCAGCCAGAGATGATGGTCGCTATTGATTTCCAAGTCCGGCTTCTTGGCCGGTCGCGGACCGCAGCGTGGCATTGCGTTTCCGGCGCTTTCCTGGAGAGACAGGAGCATCAAAAACTTCGCGGTTGCCAGATCAGCATCCCGATAGGCCATCGCCACCATGTCCTGGCAGGTGTCCCGAAAGCCAATTTCGCGAAATCCCGCGGCGATAGTACTTACACCTCGCTCGTACCGGGAAACCTGGACGCAGTTCACGGGACTCCAAATATTGATTTGGCGTTGAGCGGACGCGTCGGGGATTGCGCATTCAAATTTGCCCAGGATATTGTCCCACCAAGCTTTCAATTTCTCGTGCTGTGCCGCGATGATCTCTTCCTTGCGAAGCTCCTGAATCGTTTGTTGTATCTTGATCTTGGCAAGTTGGTAGTCGGTCAAAACCCCGGGCTGCACGCCCAGGAAAAACGAGATGCGAGCGTGTTCTCCCTGCTTGCATGACACAGAGCAATGGAGGGCCGCGCACGGTTCGCCAGATAGGATCTCCTCATTGCCGCAACGTCCGTTCGCTATGGCAACGGGATCGCGCTCATCCCGGTAGTTGCCAACGAAAGCATCGCGGTCGCCGCTGTAGCTTTGAACCGTGTGGGTTGAAGCAAAAAACACAAGGGGGACTTTCTCCGCGTTTTCTGGTTTCTGGTAATGGTAGAGATAGAAGAGGGTATCAGACTCCTTATCAAACCAAGTCTTGAGCATGTGCCGCCAGTAATAACCATACGCGACTTCGTCGAGGAAATTATACTGGGAAAGCTCAACGTAGGCGAAGACATCCACATCCTCATCGGCCGGGGAATTGTTTTGTATGTCCAAATTCCAGACCAGGGCGTTATAATCCGGAGTAATAAAAAGTTTTAACGTTGCCTCGAAGTCACCTTTTTTGGCATAGAATTCAGTCGTCCCGGGCTTATGGGTTGCCGACCAGCCATCAAGCGGCTGGACAACGGGCCTGAAGGAGGGAGACCAGACCGTTCCATCCTTGTGGCGGATGTAGATGTAAAATCCCGGGGAGTCGATGGGGAGATTGTGCATCCGATATCGCGTCAACTTTCCCTTCATGGCGTCCTGCCACCATAAAAACCCGCCCGCCGCTTGAGAAACAAATGCGTGCAAATTCCCGTTGGAAAGATAATTGATCCAGGGCGATGGCAAATCGAACTTTTTGATCGTTATCGCTTTCTGGTCATCATCGAAAGCATAAGCGCTGAGGTCGGAATCAACCGCGTTTTCTCCGCATGCCGAATTTGTCATCATAAATATTAGTTAAAGTCGTTTGCAGTGAAACTAGGTAATTCCAAGGGCATCCGCAATGGAAGATCTTGTCCAGAAGTTGCACATTTTTAACCTGTTTTTTTGGGAGCACTAAAAAGCAGCCCCGGAGCGGGCTCGGGAGGGGGGGATTCAACCCTTTCAGGGCATGGCGGTCGTCCTGCTCTGCTTTGAAAGTCTTTTGCCGGAGACCATCAGACGAGGCCAGTGGCGCCACAGGCAGATTTTCGCCCAATAGCGCGAGTTCCGAGGTAAGCTCGACCCTCCTGAGCTTTAGCCGAGAGCAAAATCTGCTTCTATGAAACCGGAAAAGGTTCATCCTCGCTGGCCAGACCTTATGGCGAAACGATCCAGGAAACAGAAAGTGCGGAGCCATGAGATTCCCGCAAAAGTCGCAGGCGCGGCTGACGTTGCACCGGGACTGCCCTCTTGGATGACCCGCGATTGGGTTTGGGGATTGATTCTGGTCGGCGCGGTTATCTTGACCTATTCACCTGTTTGGCATGCGGGATTCATTTGGGATGACGATCAAATCGTCACGGCCAACCCCGTCATTGTCGGGCCGCTTGGGCTGAAGGAAATCTGGACGACGAGCGCCGCCGATATTTGCCCGCTGACAATCACCACGTTTTGGGTGGAGCACGCGTTGTGGGGCCTGGCGCCGCTTCCGTATCATCTCGTCAACGTTTTGATGCACGGGGCGTGCGGCGTGGCGCTCTGGCGGGTGTTGCGGAGCTTGCGAGTGCCCGGCGCGTGGCTGGGCGCGACATTGTGGGCGCTTCATCCCTTGCAGGTCGAATCGGTGGCATGGATCACCGAGATGAAAAACACGGAATCGGGCTTGTTCTTCCTGCTTTCGATTCTTTTTTTTATGAGATGGCTGGGGACGAAAAATCTCGAGGCGCGAAGGGAAGAAAATTGGGCCTATGCGCTGACGCTGCTGTTCGCCGCCATGGCGATGGCGGGCAAATCTTCCACGGTCATTCTGCCGGTCGTGCTTTGCCTGTGCGCATGGTGGATGGAGGGCCGGTGGCAATGGCGCAACATGGCGAGAGTATTTCCCATCTTCCTGATGTCTGTTGCCGCCGGTCTCGTCTCGATGTCGACTCAAGCACTGCATCTGGCGGAAGCCGCCGATCCGCAATGGGCGCGCAGCTGGCCGCAGCGGCTGGTGACGGCAGGCGATGCGGTCTGGTTTTACTTGGGCAAACTGATTTGGCCGCATCCCTTGATCACCATTTATCCCCGCTGGATGATTGATGCCGGGCAGTTGGGTTCCTATCTGCCGCTCTGCGCCGTGATCCTCGTCCTGTTTATTTTCTGGCTCAAACGCGATTCGTGGGCGCGCTCCTGGTTTTTCGTCTTTGCCTATTTTCTCGCAGCCCTGCTTCCGATTCTGGGATTGGTTGACATGACTTTTTTCCGCTATTCCTTCG
>Ga0302319_10009760_pt1 | contig 18394 bp, 10 predicted proteins | sample Bog_T0_2_FD_203319 | JGI IMG/M metagenome (GOLD analysis project Ga0302319, IMG submission 203319) | Peat permafrost microbial communities from Stordalen Mire near Abisko, Sweden - Bog_T0_2 | ecosystem: Environmental > Terrestrial > Soil > Wetlands > Peat | place: Sweden: Abisko, Stordalen Mire...
TGTTGAATCCCTGCGGAAAGCTCGACTTTGCCGTCTGGCTGCGATAGATGTTGCCATTGTCGCCGGCAAAGAAGAGATAGCAGTTGGTCGAGTCGCAGATGATCCAGAAATCGATCCAGTTTGATACCGTCGCCGGCTGCGAGGCAAAAAAGTTCTGCGGCGCAGACCACGATGCCGGATTGGTGGGATCGGTCGTAGTGGAGTACTGCGGCTGCGGCGACTGGTAGAGGAAATACCACGTGCTCGTCGGCGAAAAGTAAAACACCTCCGGCGAATCGTGATACGCATTCGCAAAGTTGGGATTCTGGTCCATGAAATAGGGCTGCGCGGCAGCCGCATCCGGCCAGTCAGCAAAGCTGATGTACTGCAAGCCCCAGTTCCCGTTCGCGTATGCGTTGGTCGAGTAAACATTCCACTGATTCTTGTAGTAGAAGGCCGATGGGTCCTTCACTGAAACAATGTTGTGCGTCGCGTTGGGTATCGGGCTAACCAGCGGCCCGGTCGAGGTCCACTGGATCGGCGCGGCAAGCTGCGAAGTCAGCCCGGCATTGATCGTCAGCGACAGGCTGGCCGTCGCGGTTGCCACTCCGTCACTCGCTGAGACTGTTAGCGCATACGTGCCTTGCACGGCGGTGCCTGGATTCAGCAGAATCGCGCCGCTATTGCCCGTTGCCGGTTGCGTGTAACTTGCCACCGCGCCGCTGGGCAGGCCAATCACGCTCAGAGCAATCGATCCCGTCGAGTCTGTGCGTGTGATGGTCGCCGTCACGTTGCCCACCGATCCGCCCGCAGGCACGGTCAAGCTCGATTGCGACAGCGTCATCGAAAGTTTGTCGTTATTGGGTGGAGGATTTGTTGACCCCGATCCGCCGCTCGAACTGCTGCTGGAACCGCAGCCGGCCAGCGCCATCGTCAAAGCGCAAACGCAGACATACGGAAGAATTTCATGAATCCGAGTAATCGTTTTCTTGAACCAGCAATGTTGTTCCCCAACGAGCATGTCTCTCCTCTGATGCTTGGTGATTTGTCGAAGAATTATAGTCAGTCGCAGCGGCATTTGGAAGCTAAATGCAACGGCCCTTGCCGCACCTTCGCATTGCCCCTAAATCCTCGCTCTGTTATATTGGTTTCATGAGTTTTGGACTCAACCCGGTAGCCGTCTGCGCATGTTGTTGCGCCGTGCGGCTGTCCTGTGCCTGAGCCAAGCTCTTCCGTTTCAAGCACACCCGGCGCCGCGTTTCAGCAATAGCTGACGCGGTTTTTTATTGCCCGCTAAACTTCGCGGCTCAACTTCCCCAACGGCAGCAAGAAACAAGAAATGACCAGATCGATCTACACACGCGCTTCCTCAGCTCCGCCTCCCGGCGGTCCATGCGCTGTTGTTGTTGTAGCTATTGTCGTTGCTGCTGATCCAACCCTCACAACCAGGCGCATGACCAAATCGAAAGTCATGCCAGTTTATCGGAATCGCTCTACGCGGTTCCTTACCGGCCAATTCCAGGCTGGCAATTTCAGGAGGTCCCTATGACAGGCAGAACCAAACTCTTCTTCACCGCGGTCATTCTTTCCCTTGCCGCATCTCTCACCGCGCACGCGCAGGTCGTTGGCGCAACCCTCACCGGCGTAGTCCACGATCCTTCCGGCGCGGTGCTCTCGGCAGCCACAGTCACCGTGCATCAGGACGAGACTGGCTCCAAACGCGTCATCGTCACCGATTCCGACGGCCGCTTCTTCGCCCCTTCGGTGCCCGTCGGCCCTTACACTGTTTCGGTCGAGCACGAGGGCTTCGCGGTTCAGCGCCAAACCGGCATCACCCTCACCGTCGGCCAGAGCCTGCAATTGAACTTCATCCTCTCAGTCGCTTCGACGCAGCAGGAGGTAGTCGTTGAGGCCACCGATGCCAGCGTCAACCTATCCACCCAGCCAACCGCCGGCCTCGTTGACGAGCGCCAGGTAAAAGATCTGCCGCTCAATGGCCGCAGCTACGACGAGCTGCTCACCCTCAATCCCGCCACGGTCAACTACACCGGCCAGCGCTCCGGCAGCATCGGCACATCCAACTCCTCGGTCGGCAACATGTTCGCAGTCAGCGGCCGCCGCCCCCAAGACAATCTCTTCCTGTTGAACGGCATTGAGTACACCGGCGCATCGCTCATCAACGTAACCCCGGGCGGCACCAGCGGCCAGCTCCTTGGTGTCGATGCGGTCCGCGAGTTCAACGTGGTTACAGACACCTATGGCGCAGCCTACGGCAAGCGCGACGGCGCGCAGGTCAGCATCGTCACCTCCTCTGGTACCAACCAGCTCCACGGCACAGCTTTTGAATTTCTGCGCAACAGCGCACTCGACGCGCGCAACTACTTCGATCAGGGAACCATTCCCGAATTCCAGCGCAACCAGTTCGGCGGCTCGCTCGGCGGCCCTGTGCGCAAAGACAAGCTCTTCCTCTTCGGCAACTATGAGGGCTATCGGCAGGCCTGGGGCTTGAGCGCGGTCACTCTCGTGCCCGACAACGAAGCGCGCCTCGGCTATCTGCCCAACTCCTCCGGCGTTTTGCAGCACATCGGAGTCAACGCCGCCGTAGCTCCGCTTTTCAACCTCTGGCCCACGCAAAACGGCCCTGAGTTAGGCGGCGGCATCGCCGAGGCTTTCAACCATCCCGAGCAGCATATCCGCGAGGACTTCGGCACGGCCCGCTTCGACGACAACCTCGGCGCAAAAGACCTTCTCTTCGCCGTCTACACCGGCGACGACAGCTCCGCCGACTCTCCCACCCAGAACCCCCTGAGCCGCATCAATGAAAGCCTCCGCGAGCAAGTCGCCAGCGTGCAAGAGCAGCATGTCTTCTCGCCCTCCCTGCTCAACACCGCCCGCTTCGGCTACTCGCGTGCCAGCTTCTTCTTCACTGGATACTCGCCCGTATCGGAAACCGGCTGGGTCTCCGGCAGTCCCGTAGGAGCCATCGTCATCAGCGGCAGCACCGCCTCCAACGGCGCATCGGCCATCACCCAGGCCGGCCTCAACGTCGGCAGCAACAACAGCTCCACCCGCAACCTCTTCACACTCGACGACCACGTCTTCTGGTCTCACGGCCGCAATCAGGTTGAGGCCGGCGCATGGCTGCAGCGCATCCAGTCCAACGATCTGCTCGCGCAAGATCAGTACGGTCAGGCATCCTTCAGCACGCTGCAAACCTTCCTTCAGGGCACCGTCAAGACCTTCACCGTTGTCCCCTCGCCCACTGAGCTCGGCTGGCGCATGTTGGCCGGCTCCGCCTTTGTTGAGGACACCCTCAAGCTCACCCCGCGCTTTGAAGTTCGCGCCGGTATCCGCACCGAGTCCACCGACGGTTGGAACGAGTCCCAGAACCGCGCCGCCAACTACGCCATCGTCAACGGCGTCTTGCAAACCCAGCCTGTCATCGGCTCATCGGCTCTCACCACCAACCGCGCCCTCTTCCTGCCAGAGCCGCGCGTCGGCTTCGCATGGGATGTATTCGGCGACGGCTCAACCGCTGTTCATGCCGGCTTCGGCCTCTATCACGGCCTGCTCGATACGCTCGATTACCGTCTCGACCAGACCGCGCCCTTCAACACAGCCGAGTCCCTCTCGAACGTCGCCGTCTCCAGCCTCAACATCACGCCCGGCTCCGCTCCGCCCGCCGGCTCCAAAATCTCCCCCAGCAACGTGCAGCCCGACATTGCCACGCCCACCGTGATTAGCTGGAGCCTTCGCGTGGAGCAGCAAATCGCGCCTCACACTTCGCTTACCCTCGGCTACATCGGCTCGCACAGCTATCACCAGATACTCTCCGAGGATATGAACGAGCCCGTGCCCACGAAGCTCGCCAACGGAACCATCTTCTATCCCACCGGCGCAGCCGATGCTAACCCCGCGCTCGCCAACTCCACCAGTTGGGTCTCGCAGGGTGTCGGCCTCTATAACTCGCTGGTCGCTGACTTGCGCCGCTCTTACGCCAACGGCCTCCAGATCCGCGCCAACTACACGTGGGCTAAGAATCTCGACGACGGTTCGGCTTGGAACACCAGCGTCAGCGGCAACACTCCCGCCTTCGTCGAGTTCCCCCTCAATCCAAAGCTCGACTGGGGCCCGGCCGCGACCGACGTGCGCCAGGCCTTCGCCTTCAACGGCAGCTACGATCTGCCCTTCGGTCCCAAACAGCGCTTCCTCAACCACCAGCCCGCGCTGGTCAGCCAAATCGTTCAGGGCTGGACCACCAGCGCCATCGTCTCCGCGCAAACCGGCTTCCCCTTCACCCCGCAGCTCGGTTACAACCCCACTGGCAACGGAGACACGCGCAACCCCGTCCGCCCCAACTGGAACCCGGCCTTCAACGGCAATCTCTATCCACGCACGCCCAGCCAGTACTTCAACCCCGCCGCGTTTCTGGCTCCCGCCACCGGCACTTACGGCAACGTCAAGCGCGATTCGCTCACCGGTCCCGGCCTCACCGAGCTTGACCTTTCGGCCACCCGCAACGCCCGCATCACTGAGCGTCTAGGCCTCCAGTTCCGCGCCGAGTTCTTCAACATCCTCAACCACACCAACTTCCTCACGCCCAATGAAGTCGTCTACTCCTCGGCGACCTCCGGCATCTCCCCCACCGCCGGCCTGGTCACCGCGACTTCCACCACCTCCCGCCAAATCCAGTTCGGCGCAAAACTCCAGTTCTAAGATTTCCCAACAGCTTTCGCATACGAGTCTTTCGGGAAACCTAACTATCCCCCAACTAACTGGGTGCCCCATCCTTTCACAGTCTTATCGTGAAAGGGTGGGATAGCACAGCATCTAACCCATCTATCAACCAGGCACAGAAACTAGAAGTTGTTGCCTCAATGGAGCCTTGAAAGGGCACGGATTTATCCGTGCCGCAACTGGCCGTAAAAAACGAAAGGCTTTAGCCACGGAGGGATGGTTTCACCAGACCCAGCGCCAGTCATGCCACCAGTTCTAGTGTCACGGCGATTGTTGCATCATGCCTTTAGGGAAATCTAACTCGCCACAAAGCCATGTGCCCCATCCTTTCACAGCCTTATCGTGAAAGGGTGGGATAGCGCAGCACCCGACCCACCTCTCAACCAACCACAAAACAGGGTGGCCCATGTCTGGCTTCTCAAACATGGATTCAACCGATTGGACCTCGATGAGTGAATTGGCGATTTGGCATTATTCGATTGTGCTTCATGGCGGACTTGCGGAAACTCCGATTTCAAAGAGCATTCTCTGCCCTCACAGGATAACCTTGGGGAATGGCTACTCCATCAGGGAGAGTAATGACCGATATTTGTTTGCCGATGCCAACCGCAGATGAGGCGCGAGCAGTCTTAGGAATTGATTTCAATCCTGACAAAACGCTGAATGGAGCAGTCGCGCTGGCAGCGGCGGGCGATCTCGCAGGGCCAGCTATTACCCTGATGAGGGCGGTCTTTGCCTGCCCGGCTGCCGACGCCAGGTTACGAGAAGCAATGATTCTGCGGACCGCTGTGCGCTTGAACTGCATGTATGCTGTCCATGCTTCAACTCGTATCGCCCTTAATAGTGGGCTTTCAACCATTGAGGTGAAGGCGCTCACGGCTGAGGCGCCCGTAACCGGAATAGATCCGGACATCGTCTTGATTGCGCGAATGGCGGACGACATCGCAGACCGTGCAACCCTCTCCGCGGGTTCGCTGGAAGCAGCCATCGAGCGGTGGGGTGTCGGCAATACCCGGAAACTGATTCTGATGCTAAGTTGGTTCAATCTTGTGAACCGTTACGAAAGCGCATGCCGCGTTCCTATTGACTCCGATGAGAAGCTTGCACAATCGTCTGGACCCACCTAGAAGATTTCGCACACTAAGTTCCTGAAAAGGAATCGGCATCTTCACTTCTCAATTGTGGATAACAGCCCAATGGACTCATTGAACTCCGGCTAAGATAGGCTCCGCAGATCAGCACCGCTCACCGAAAGCTGACCCCTGATCCCTGGAAAAATGTTTCCGCGTATTTTCATTCGGGAAACGTCAGCAGCGGCGTCTACGCGTTGCCGTTATGGATCCGTTCGCGCAGGCGTTTCAGCACGTTCGGCGGCACCAGTCCGCTCACGTCGCCGCCAAAGCTGAACACTTCTTTCACCATCCGCGAGCTAACAAAGGAGTAGCGTCCTGCAGGCTGCAGAAACACCGTCTCTACTTCCGGCGCAAGCCGCCGATTCATCAAGGCCATCTGGAACTCGTGCTCGTAATCGCTGATGGCGCGAATCCCGCGCAGCACCGCATTTGCGCCTTGCCGCCGCGCAAAGTCCACCATCAGCCCGTCGAACGTGGCTACGGAAACATTCGGCAGCGTGCTCGTTACCTCGGCCAGCATCTCCACGCGCTCTTCCACCGTGAACAGGGGATTCTTCACCGGATTGATCAGGATCGCAACCGTGAGCTGGTCAAAGATCTTCGAGCCGCGCTGGATCAGGTCCACGTGGCCGTTCGTGGGCGGGTCAAATGTGCCGGGATAAAGCGCCTTGACGGGCATCGATGTCTCCAAGTGGATTCTACGGCATCGCAATCCCACGCACGCCGAAGCGTGGGACGCGTGCAAAACGCCGCGGCCCAATCCGCACCAAATGCAAAGCGGCCGCCCGAAGGCAGCCGCCGCTATTTGGGGGAGGGGCCCAAATTATCTGTTAGCCCTTGCGCCCGCGCACAACTTCCTTGGCCTCTGCCGGTCCGGCCGCGGGAACCTCGGGAATCTCCACCTTCACCGCGCCGATATTCAGCTTCTTGCGCAGCTCGGCGTCCATCTTGGCAAAGGTTTCCTTGTTTTCTTTCAGAAAGCTGCGTGTGTTCTCGCGGCCCTGGCCTATCCGCTCGCCGGCGTAGCTGTACCACGCGCCCGACTTCTCCACAATCTCGCTGGCCACGGCCATGTCCAGCACGTCGCCCTCGCGGCTAATGCCTTCGCCATAAAGAATGTCGAACTCGGCTTCGCGGAACGGCGCGGCCACCTTGTTCTTCACAATCTTTACCTTGGTGCGGTTGCCGGTCACCACGTCGCCCTCTTTAATGGCGGCGATGCGGCGAATGTCGATGCGTACCGAGGAGTAGAACTTGAGCGCGCGTCCGCCCGTCGTGGTCTCGGGATTGCCGAACATCACGCCGATCTTCTCGCGAATCTGGTTGATGAAAATCAGCGCGGTGCGCGACTTTGACACCGTGCCCGTCAGCTTGCGCAGCGCCTGCGACATGAGCCGCGCCTGCAGGCCGACATGCGAGTCGCCCATCTCGCCGTCCAGCTCGGCCTTGGGCACCAGCGCCGCCACTGAATCCAGCACCAGCACGTCAATCGCGCCTGAGCGTACCAGCGCTTCGGTGATCTCGAGAGCCTGTTCGCCTGAGTCCGGCTGCGACACCAGCAAGTTGTCCGTATCCACGCCCAGCCTCTTGGCATAGGCCGGGTCCAGCGCGTGCTCAGCGTCCACAAAGGCCGCCAGCCCGCCAGCCCGTTGTGCTTCTGCAATAATCTGCAGCGTGATCGTCGTTTTGCCTGAAGACTCAGGCCCGTAGATCTCCGTCACACGTCCGCGCGGCACACCCCCCACGCCTAGAGCAGCGTCGAAACTAATCGACCCGGTAGAGATAACAGCAATGGGCAGCAGGGCTTCTCGCGAGCCAAGGCGAACGATGGAACCCTTTCCGAATTGCTTTTCGATTTGGGCAAGTGCAAGTTCTACGGCTTTGGCGCGGTCGTCGGCGATGGCCATGGGCAGGGCTCCTTGGTAAAACGGTCTAGCCCGGCGCATTACAAGCTTTCCCAAAAGGAAACGGCCTAGGCAGAATTGGAATTCGAAGGAATTGTAGCAGGAGGGTAGACGAATTGACAGAATAAAATAGCGAAGAAAGAGAGAAGAGTCTCGGTCGTGTGCCACAGCTCACAATGCCGCAAGAAAGACAGTTTGAAAAATACCAAAGCGGTCTTCAAAAATGCAGCGCATCGGCATCTTAAACTGCATCGTATATTACAAATTGCATCACTATGAGAATTGATGCATACTTCGGTTATGAGAACCACCATCGCCCTTCCCGACGAAACCCATGAATTCGCCATGTTTTATGCCCGCGCGCGGGGGCTTACGCTGAGCGCTGCCATCGACGAGCTGATTGCAAAGGCGCGGCTGGCCTCAGCGGAGCCGGAATTTGAAATCAGGCGGTCGCCGAACGGCCTCCCTCTTCTTCCTAGAACCGGGCGGGTCATCACTTCGCAGAGGGTGAAGCAGTTCTCGGAGGACGAGTTTGAGTAAGAGGTTCCTGCTTGACCTGAATGTGCTGATTGCTTTGCTCAGCGAGGAGCATGAGCACCATCGCAAGGCAAACAATTGGTTCGCTTCCCTGAAGCGCGACGAGTGGGGTGTGTGTCCTCTGACTGAAGCTGGTTTTGTCAGGATCGTGACCAATCCCGCAATGCGTTTTGGAGGCAATAGCTTTCATCAAGCAGGTGCGGTGCTGGCCGACCTTGCGGCGCGGGCCGGCTATCGCTATTGGCCGATCACCGAAAGTTGGGCATCTCTCACTGCGCCGTTTGCCGCAAGAATCTTCGGCCATCAACAGGTGACCGATGCCTATTTGCTGGGACTTGCGATCAAGGAAAACGGCGTGCTGGCCACGTTCGACAAGGGCATCGAGTTTCTGGCCGGAACGGAGTTCCACAAGCACGTGCTCCTGCTTGAAACACCTTAAACCGTGTAAGCGCCGATGCGGGTTTCGCGGCTGGTGAGCGCGTCGCACAGCCGGTCCAGGACTTCGTACTCGGCATCGTGAGCTTTGCGGAACGCGCGGAAGTCGGCTTCGCTTGCCCAGCGGTCGATCGTCAGGTAGGCGCCGGGGACGTATGCGTCGTGCAGAAGTTCTGTGCCGAGATAGCTGGGAGAAATGCGGAAGAGCCGCGCCCACTCGCCTTCAGGGCCATAAGCGGCTTCAAAGCCGGCAATCTTTTCTTCGGCAACCTCGAACTGCCACACAACAACGAACATGCACGCCTCTCTTTAGTGTTTATGGTAGCGCATGAGGGGAAGACGGGGAGGTGGCGAGCCGGCCTTGCGCATCTGGGATCGGGATGCGGAATCTGTGCTGTCGAGGACAAAGCTGGCGCCCTGGCCTGACTGTTTAGCCAGCCGCTTCCCACGCGTATCATATTGTGATATTTTGTACTCCATCCCGATATACAGATCATTTGTCCTGGGTGCATACTTTCTATAGGTCGGGAACCAGGAATCTTCCCCGTAAGTTTCCTTGTCTCCGTTACGGCCATTACACTTGCAAGGATGATCGTTTTCTCTTGCCGATGAGGCTTTTGGCATAGAGGCAACCCTTACGCGCGGCGCGATTGCGCTCGGATACCGTCAGACGGCATCTCCGGGCGTGGTGTGCGACGCAATCTGAAGACGGCCCAGAAGACGGCCCATAAGACGGCCCAGAAGACGATATAGATCAGAGCTCACTGAGAGGGATTCATGACTGCTGCTGCTCCACGCTTCCCCGGCATCCGGGTTACCGCGAATGGAAACCAACTGGTTTCGTACCACACCGAAACACGCATTGCCGACGCGGGCGTGTTCTACCCGATCACCCCATCGACTGAGGGCGGCGAGCTGTTCCAGCAGGCCTATGCCGAAGGCCACTTGAATGTGTTCGGCAGCAACACGATTGCCATTGAGACTGAAGGCGAACACGCGGCCCAGGGCGGCGCAATTGCCCACTCGGTGTGCGGCAAGCGTGTGGTCAACTTTACTTCAGGCCAGGGTGTGGTCTACGGCGTGGAGCAGTACTACCACGCGCCCGGCAAAGGCTCCACCATGGTGCTTGAAGTGGGCGCGCGCGCGCTCACCAAGCACGCGCTCAACGTGCACTGCGGCCACGACGATATTTATGGAGCGCTCGACACCGGATGGATCATGCTGTTTGGCAAGGACGCGCAGCAGGCCGCCGACCAGGCCCTGATTCTGCGCCGCGTTACCGAGCTTTCGCTCACGCCGGGCATGAACATCATGGACGGCTTTCTCACCACGCACCTTGAGCGCACCTTCTACAAGCATGAGTCGGAGCTGATCCGCCTGTATCTGGGCGCGCCCGACGACATCATCGAGTGTCCCACCCCGGCGCAGCGTGTTTTGTTTGGACCCACGCGCCGCCGCGTGCCCAAGATGATGGATCTCACCAATCCCGTGCTGCTTGGTCCCGTGCAGAACCAGGAACACTACATGCAGGGCATCGTGGCCCGGCGCAACAACTTCGCCGAGCCCATTCTCGGCTTCCTTGAAAAAGCCTATGAGGATTTCGCTGAGCTAACCGGCCGCAAGTACGGCCTTGTCACCAAGTACAAAACTGAAGATGCGGACACGGTGTTTGTCGCGCTCGGTTCTGCGGCAGAGAACATTGAAGCTGCCGTCGATTACCTGCGCCAAACGCGCAATGCAAGCGTGGGCTCTGTTCACGTCAATGTAATTCGGCCTTTCCCTGAGGCGGCTATTGTGGCCGCACTCGCAGGCAAGAAGAACGTCATCATCCTCGAACGCACCGACGAAGCGCTCTCTGGCGACAATCCACTGGGCCGTGACATTCGCACCGCGTTTTCAAAAGCAGTGCAGGGAACCAGCGGCTTGCCTAAAGTTGAGCTGGCCCAGGTGCCGCGCTTCCTTGGCGGCAGCTACGGCCTCGGCTCGCGCGACTTCCGCCCCGAGCACATTATCGGAGCATTCGAGTACGCCACCGCCGGCCGCGCGCGCAAAGACGGCAAGACCGCCGCAGACAACGCGAACTTTTTCGTTCTCGGCATCGACCATCCCTACAGCGTTGTCGCCGATGAAACTCCGTCGCTCTTGCCTGAGGGCGCTGTGGCCGTGCGCTTCCACTCCATCGGCGGATGGGGCGCAATCACCACCGGCAAAAACCTGGGCGCAATTCTCGGCGATCTGAACGACCTGCTCTTCGAGCGCGACGGTTTGACTGACGCTCTTGGCAATCCCAAGGAAGTGATTCACGTCAGCGCCAATCCCAAGTACGGCTCTGAGAAAAAGGGCGCGCCCACCAGCTACTTTATGGTTGCGGCCAAAGACCGCATCCGCGTCAACTGCGATCTTCGCCACGTCACCTGCGTTCTCTGCTGCGATCCCAAAGCCTTTACGCACACCAACCCGCTCGATGGCATTCAAGAGGGCGGTAGCCTGGTGTGGGAGTCAGATGTAGACGCCGAGCACGCGTGGGAGAACCTGCCCGTTTGGGCGCGCAAGCAAATCATCGAGAAAAATATTCGCGTCTTCACGCTGCCCGGCTTCGACATTGCGCGCAAGGCCACCGATCGCGCCGATTTGCAACTCCGCATGCAGGGCAATGCATTCCTGGGCGCATTCTTCGCGGTCAGCACGCTGCTCAAGGAGTTCGGCATTTCGCAGGAACAGTTCCGCGAAGTTGTATACAAGCAGTACCTGAAAAAGTTTGGCAAGCTCGGCGACGCCGTTGTGCAGTCGAACATGGAAGTCATGCTGCAGGGCTTTGAGCGCGTGAAAGAGATCAAGATCGGCGAGCTGAGCGCGGCGGATCACTCCACACTGCGCGGTCAGGCGCTGCTGCCTATTCTTGAGCCGGAGCCCGCCTTCGCTCAAGTTGGCGCGGATGCAGGCTGCACGTCGGGCGGCTGCCGCACCATTCCGCCACCGGCAGGCCAGGCGCCGCGTACGCCGCTTACCTCCATCGAAAACTTCGACGCGGAGTTCCGCTCGAATTTCGGCTACAACCAGCCTTCCACGCCGCTCTCGGCTTTGGGCGTGATTGCCGCGGCCACCGGCGACACCGCATCGAAATATGTAGCCCGCCGCGAGACACCGCTTTACATTGCAGAGAACTGCACGCAGTGCATGGAGTGCATCTCCGTTTGTCCGGATACGGCGCTGCCCAACTGCTCGCAGGACCTCACCACCATTCTCTCGACAGCCGTTACCCGCTACGTCGTCGATCCCGCTGAGCGCCGCAAGATGATCGACAAGCTGCCGGAGATCGAAAAGCAAACGCGCACCCGCATGTTAGCCGAGTTGAAGACCGGCACGTCGATGCAAACCATCCTTCGCGAAGTCACGGAGTCTGTCGATGGATTCTCCGCCGAGGCCAAGGCGCAGTTCTTCTCCATCATTGACAAGGTGCCGATGGCTTATCAGAAGACCAACGCCATCTTCTCGTCGCCGGAACGCAAAGCGCCGGGATCGGGCGGCATCTTCTCCATCTTCGTTTCGGATCTGTGCAAGGGCTGCGCGGCCTGCGTCACCGCCTGCGGCGATCATCAGGCTCTCAAAATGGTTCCTGAAACTGAAGAAGTAAATGCCGAGCACGAAACCGGCACAGCCTTCCTCAACCTGCTGCCCGACACTAAACAGAAATATCTGGGCTTGTTCAGCGCTGCCAATCCTGCCGACTCAAAAACGGCTACGCTGCGCAACATGCTCATGGTGCGCACCAACTACGACGCGCTGGTTGCCGGCGACGGCGCATGTGCCGGTTGCGGTGAGAAGAGTGTGCTTCGCTCCATCGCTGCCGTCACTGAGGCATACATGCGTCCCGTCTTCCACGCCAAGAGCGATCGCTTTGTAGCCAAGGCCGGCCAACTCGAAGAGAAGGGCGCGGCAAAGCTCGGCGCGCTGAAGGAGTCGGATCCCGACGAATATGCGCGTCTTCGGCAGGCAATTATGCATCTGGTCATGGGCCTGGGCGGCGAAGACGACAAGGACACCAAATCGCGCATCGCAGCCTATGAAGCCGAGCACGGCGCAACCACCGACGCGCAACTCATCGAGGCAATCGCCGCGGTGCTGCTCACTGAGGCTTTCAATCACAAGAATCTGCAACCGGTCGACGGCCGCCTGGCCAATGGCATGAGCGTCATGGCCATGGCCGCGCACACCGGTTGCAACACGGTGTATGGATCGACTGCGCCCAACAATCCGCACCCCTATCCGTGGATGAACTCGCTCTTCCAGGATGGCGTCACGGTGGGCTGGCTCATGGGCGAAAGCTTCATCGTCGATCACGCGCGGCGTTCCGTGCTGCCTGAGCGCCTGGCAGACATTTTTCTCACCCATGAAACGCCGACAATCAGCGAAGAGGAGTACTACCACTTCACGCACTTTACCGATGCGCTCATGACCGACCAGGAGATCGTCGAGTTGCCCAAGGTCTGGGTCGTCGGCGGCGATGGCGGCATCGGCGACATCGGCTATCAGAACACATCCAAGGTGATGTTGCAGAACCGGCCCAACGTCAAGGTGCTCATGCTTGACACGCAGGTCTACTCCAACACCGGCGGACAAAACTCCGACTCCACTCCCATGCTCGGCGGCAACGACATGAACGTCTTCGGCTCCGCGACGCAGGGCAAAAACACTGAGAAGAAGACGGTGGCCGAAACCTTCCTTGCCGGACACGGTTCGCCGTTCGTCGCGCAGGTCTCCATGGCCAACGCGCCCAAACTCTATCGCGCCATTCTCGATGGCCTTGAGTATCGCGGCACCATGTTCCTGCAGGCTTTCACCACCTGCCAGCCGGAGCATGGCGTTGCCGATGACATGGCCCTCGTTCAGGCGCAGCGCGTGCGCGACTCCCGCGGCGCTCCTGAGTTCGTCTTCAACCCCCGCATGGGCGAAACCTACCAGGAGGCGCTCGACATCAAGGGCAATCCCTCCATCGATCTTGACTGGTACGAGACCAAGTCAAAGGTCACGGGCGAAACCTCGCGCTACACTGTCGCGCACTGGTGCACCACTGAAGCGCGCTTCCGCAATCACCTCAAGAAGATCAAGCCCGAGCAGGCGGCAAAGATGATTACGCTCGATAACATGCTGGTGCGCATCACGCAGCAGGATGTTGTTTACCGGCGCTACGTCGATTCCAAGCACCGCGCGTTCATCCCCGACTTCGGCGTCTACATCACGTTAGACGAAGGTGGCAAAACCGAGTACCGCGCGCTCTCGCGCCAACTGGTCATGTTCTGCGTCGAGCGCCGCAAGGCGTGGCGCATGTTGCAGTCCAAGGCCGGCATCGTCAACCGCGAGTACCTGGCGCAGAGAGCCATCCTCGCCGATGTTGAAGCCGGCAAGCTCCCGCTTGAAGATCTCTTCACGCGCGGACACGAGCTTGTGAAGGAGCGTCTGGCCGCAGCCGTTCCAGCCAAGGCGTAAGCTGAATCCTTCTAAACCAAGCACAGAAAAAAGGGTGCCCCCGGTCTCGTTTTTGAGACCGGGGGCAGCAAGAACCCAAGTTACAAAACTACCCGATCAAAGACCTGAAGCAAAACCCGAGTTGCTCATTTCTGAAGCCACAAAGGCGGAACATAAGCCGAGGGCCCGCTTGGCTCTACCAATGCTTACTTGCCGGATGCGGGTCAATGTATGGTTCAAGAAGCGTGACATTTTGCTGTATCAACGTCCGTAGCGCGTTCATATTGGGCTGAGAAGATCGAAGAAGATCCACCGCGCGGGTTGGCAATATCCGCATGGGAACCAACTGGGCGCCTTCAAGCAGATTGGCCTCAATCTCGGCGATCCGCAAACCTTCATTCCAATCGGGATCGGGTGACGCCAGCCATGCTTTTCCTTCGGCGACTGCAGTGGTAACCCAGCTTTCACGGTCAGGATCTTCGAGCCGAACATTGGCGGCATGGCTTCTGAAGATTCCCAATATTGCAGCGGGTATTGAGGGATCGCGCACCGTCCCATCCGGATAGAACACGCCATGCACACCACCCCAATAAGGCGTGATCATCAATTCGAAAATGTAGAACCCCACGTGCTCCTTCTGGTACTCATGCAGCATGATGTCGTAAGGATTTGCACGCCCGATGCATGCCATCTCCGTGTTGAAAAATGGCTTGCCAACCTGGGCGGAAAACGCGCTGGCCTTCGCCAGGTTCTCGTCAATCTGTTTCACCGTTGGGCTGTAGTCATGAAATGAAAGTACGTCGGCGTCTGCCGCGGTCTCTTCCATGCACTTCTCAAAGGTGCAGCCGACGGTGGTTGGATGAACATTATCGACCTCGTGCACAGTGTCCGCGAACAGTTTGGCAAAGTGCAGGGCGCGCGTTATCTGCTGCTGCGATCGGGGCCGGTCGGGAGAGCCCATCCAATCCGGCTCGTTCTGCACATCCCAGAAGGCCATGCTGGGCTTGTCTTTTACAATTTCCGCGACTGCTTTCACCCAGGCTTGCATTGCGGCGTCAGTTTGTTCGGAGTTGTTCGCGCCACTAGGACCTCCCATGGATTGCGCAAGTACAAGCATTACGCCGATGCCATGCTTGGTGGCTACATCCATAAAGCGGTCGAGATTTGAAGACACTGCCTTGGGATCTTGCTTCCATGAGTCATAGGGAAAGAAAACACGCGTCTGATTGAGCTTGAGTTCATTCGCATATCCAAAATCCCGATCCACTTCCTGCGCGTCGAAATGGAGCCAGAAGCTGCTAAATCGCCCTTCGCTTGCTGGCGTGTAGTTGAATCCGCGGATGTCGGAAAGACTTTTTGGAACTTTTGCAGCGATTGCCTGCAATGGCTGAAAAACCGTCAAGAGAACAGCACAACAGAGAGATAGTGCGATCCCTCTGCAAACTCCGCGGAGAGATCTCTTGGAGAGTTCTTTCATAACTGGGCGCCTTTCACTTAAGACTTGAGTTGAGAATTCAGTTTTTCCGCATCCGAATGTTTTGCTCGCGAGCGAACAGACCCCACGCTGTATGAAACACAGATGGAACAGCGTTTCAATGAACGTCTAAGAATACTCCTACTGGAACATTGCCGTGTTTCCGTCAATCCTGTAGTTACCTTAGAGTAAACATCCTGGGACCGCTCTACCCCTACGCGACTTTGCCGATCATTTCCCCTGACGAGAAGGCGACATTTCAGGAGTAATAGGTGTTGGCTGAAGCTTTTGAGCTTCCCAGGTCAAAATCGCGACCTGGGCCACCCGCCCCTAGCATATTGAATTAAAAGGTGTATACTTCTTGCCATCGTCAATTTTCAAAGGTAAGTTGTCGGGCCTAGAAGCGAAGGGGTGGATATGCCTGCCGAATCATCAGCCCAGAGTAAACAAGCGGATGCAGACGTTGATGGCACCGCCGGTGTCGAGAAGAGTCTGCCGAAGAAGGCAGCTAAGAAAAAGCGCGCGCAGAATGCTCGGAAAAATAAGGCTGGCAAATCTTCAGCCCAGAAGGAAGAAACGAAGAAGGCCCGCCGTACCACTCTTTTCCCAGCATCTTCTTTCGAAGAAGCACTCACTATCCCTAACGCCATTCAAAAGCACGCGGCGGGACAAAAAGTCAGACGCCTCACCCTGTTCGACCAAATACAGAAATCCCCGGACAGCGGTCCGAGTAGACAGATGATCATAAATGCCAACAAATACGGCCTGATTAAGGGAAACTACGCTGCTGAATATCTCGAGCTATCCGCTGACGGAAGAATAGCAACTAGCACAGAGGCTACTCCGAAGGACCGGCTGACTGTGCAATTTAAGCTTGCAATCCAGCAAATACCGCCCTTTAAGGCTATCTATGACAGCCAAAAGGGGAATCGGCTGCCGGCGTTGTCAGTTCTCGAGGACAGAGCCAGGGAAAACGGTATCCCGGACGAGGACGCCAAAGAGTGCGTCGATGTTTTCCTCGTAAACGCAAAATACCTCGGTATTCTAAAACCGATCGCTGGTGCCGAACGGATCGTTCCAGTTGAACTAGCACTTGAGGAGCTACCACAAAGTCCTGAAGCAGATGATGGTCAAGGCGGCAGCCCTCAAGTGCAGGCTTTCGACGGCGAGGCACCGAAGAAATCTCCGACTGCGACAAAGGGACAGGATTTCGAACAGACATGCTTCTATATTTCCCCAATTGGAGAGGAGGGGTCCGAACACCGGATCCATGCGGACCTCTTCTTAGGATCGCTTGTTGAGCCTGCTCTCGATGGATTTAACCTGAAAGTGGTCAGGGCAGACAAGATTGGAAAGCCCGGTATGATCACCGCGCAGATCTTAGAATATATCCTCAAATCTAAGCTTGTTATTGCCGACCTCTCATTCCATAATCCGAATGTGTTTTATGAGCTCTCACTTCGCCATACTTGCCGACTGCCCACCGTTCAAATCATCAGGAAAGTGGACAAGATTCCTTTTGATTTGGACCAGTTCAGGACCATTCAGATCGATACAACGAGCATCTTCACTATGGTTCCCAATCTGCAAACCTACAAGGCGGAAATCACGACGCAAGTGCGTGCGGCTCTCAAGGACCCGGACTCGGTAGACAATCCGATAAGCACCTACTATCCCAAACTTAAGGTGACATACTGAGCTGCGGGGTCAACCAAGCGCCGGCGAGCGGGAAAGATATGCTCTATGAGTAGACCCATCATTCCGAATCTGAGGACTTGGCCTCGCAACCTAAGCACCTCCCGAGGCGGCGGCTTGTCCACCTCTCGCGGTGGTGGGATGTCCACCTCACAGTATGGTGGAGCGTCAACATCGCAGTACGGCGGGATGTCTACCTCGCAGTACGGTGGAATGTCCACTTCGCAATATGGGGGTCTATCGACATCGCAGTATGGCGGCCTCTCGACCTCTCAATACGGGGGCCTCTCGACATCACAATATGGCGGCCTATCGATTTCCCAATACGGTGGGTTGTCGTCGTCTTCTGGCGGTGGAATGTCTACTTCTTCGTCAGACGCATACAGAAGCAATATCCCTCCTTGGCCTGTCTTTTTGAGAGAGCTTGAGTTGAGGGGATATCACGCACAAGCGCGCTTGGTACGTCAGCATTTACCTGAGTTCCTCTGGCCTGAGAATTTCTTCAAAGATCGTTGAGCCGAACCCACGAGGGACATGGGCCTGGCTAAAAACGGGCCTGCCCATTCGGGCGTTTCGAAGGCATCAATACTGGTAAACGCCCCAGGCTTTAGGATTGCATTTGCCCTTTAAACGTCGGCGGGTGACGCAAGCGTTGCACTATTGTTGCTCATCCAACGAACTTCGTACCCCGGGAGCTTCACAGTAGGGCACCTGGGAAAGCGCCAAATGATTTGCTGGCTGTAAGCTGGAAGCTGATCCCTGATTCCTGTTGCCGAAGATTCCACCCCTTTGCCCCATACTGAATACGGACCTTGAACCACCGAACACGAACCGGGAACAAGCAAATCAATGTTCCACAGACTAACCCGCGCCGGAGGCGCAGTGTATATTAGCCCCGCGTTTCAACGTGGGGTAGCGTATCGATTTGTTTATCTGGAGTCCCGTAGATTCTCTGTTGCAAGTCAAGCTTTTTCTAAGGATCGGTTTTGGATTTTCAAGGCATCGGGGTCTATCCCTCCGATGGTTTTGGGGCG
>Ga0302319_10009761_pt1 | contig 18394 bp, 11 predicted proteins | sample Bog_T0_2_FD_203319 | JGI IMG/M metagenome (GOLD analysis project Ga0302319, IMG submission 203319) | Peat permafrost microbial communities from Stordalen Mire near Abisko, Sweden - Bog_T0_2 | ecosystem: Environmental > Terrestrial > Soil > Wetlands > Peat | place: Sweden: Abisko, Stordalen Mire...
ATTAAGTGCTTCCTTGCTTATCCGCGTAACCCAGCACGTTACCCATAGCGACCTTAGGCGAAGACAGTATCGGCGTGCGCAGTACCTCCACGAATGCACCGTAATCGGGATGCGACTTGCTGCCGATAAAATGCGCCTGAAACTCCTCGCGGGAGAAGGTGCCCCAGTTGCGTATCATGTTGAACTGAATCAAATCCGCGCCAAACCGTTCGCCCAGCTTCACGAACTCCGGCATTTCACGAAAATTGCCCGCCTGCACCACGAACGACAGGCACAGCTCGGTCAGTTGGCCGGACTCGCGCAATTCCTTGATAAAGGCGAGGTTCTCCAGCAGGCGCGCGAAATCGCCGCCGCGGCGCACCACGGCGTAGGTTTCGGGCCGCGCCGCGTCGATCGAAACCTCGGCACCGCGTACTATTTCGGCCAGGCCGAGCTCGATCCAGGCACGCTCGTTCCACAGTTGAGCGTTGGTGTGCAGATCAACGGCCAGATGTGGAAACGCCGGCCGATTGATCGATTTAAGCACGCGGCGGAAATGATTGCTGCCGAACGGATCGCCGGACCCGGTAATCTTCACGACCTCGGCCTGGCGCAGGACCGGCATGACGAAATCGTCCATGACCTTGTCCAGCGCGTCCTGCTGTTCCTTGTTCGCCAGAATGAAATCCTTGCGGCACGACGGGCAGGCCAGATTGCAGGATTGGTCATGCGACAGAATTACTTGCTTCGGGCCTGCCAAAGGCGCCTCAACCGGCACGTTGCGCCATTGCACGGCTTCGGGTGAGTCCGCTGCCGGCAGCCATTTATTGCCGATCTTGCTGCAGTGCATCCGGCTGCAATAGCGGAACGATCCATCCAGGATCGAACGCCGCAATTCCTGCGCAACCGGTGAATTCCAGATCTGTTCGGCGCTCTGGCGTTCGATATTGCCAATCGGAATCGGCAGCCAGGACGGGCAACAGACGTAGGCGTCGCCGTTGGGCGTAGTTTCAAGCATTTCGAACGGCACGGTGCAAAAGCGGCTTTGCAAATAGGCGTCGGTGACGGCGCGCGGGTTGTCCGCGCCTTCCGCCCAGGCCGTGATATCGGCCGCCACATCCTGCGTGTAGAGGTCCCAATGGTTGCAGCTCAATGCGGCCGTCATCGCTTCCAGCGCTCCGGCCTTGGCGCCGATCGCGCGATACTCAAGCGCCAGAGCTATGTGCGGGGAAGCTCGGTACCAGGCCCGGTCGGCGAATTCCTGCAGCGCCTGCCTGGCGTCGAACGCGGGGTCCGTTTCTCGCCGGGCGGCGATCCAGGTCTGGATTGCCTTCACGTTTTGCGATTCGTCGTACCAGCGCTCCGGCACGGTTCCTTTGAACCCTGCCGGATAGGCGGGACGTACTGCTGCCAGTGCATCGTTCAGCGATAGGGCTGGTGGCGTTGCGGCCGACGGGTGCACATGCTTCTCCCCGAAAAGCTGAACCACTTTCTGCAAAACGCGATGAAGCATGGGGCTCGGGTCTCTCATGACGGCAACGCTGGTGATTTACGGGGTACTCTTTGACAGGTGCAAGGCAAGGAAGCGCTTCTTTTTGAAAAAATAGGCAAGAGCCTTTGCCAATTGACCACCGCGTTGAGGAAACCGCGCGACTAGAGAGTAAAAAGGTGTCCGGTTCATTTTTAAGAAAAAGAACGACTTGCCTTATGGCGCTGACCCCGGCTTCGCCACCAGCGCACCAGGCGGGACGGAAAATTCCAACGTTGCAGCGTGCGGGCCTGCTCCGCAACTAGGGCATTCCGCAAGTTCAGCGCTTCGTCAGTTGTGTTGGCAAGCAAGGCGCGCTCCCCTGTCATAACCGGGGAAGCCATTTCGGTCAGCGTGAGCAGCTCGGCGTTGAACGTCACAATCGCGTGGCGTTGTTCCTGCGTGTTGCGCCAGTCCAGCGGGGCAATAAAGCTGTCGTCGGTATCGCGGAACAGGAACATGCGCACGCTACGTAGCCGCAGTTGCGCCTCGAATAAAGGCACCGGCCGGTGCTCATGTAGATGGGCATGAGACTCTAGCGAGCGGAACGCGGAATAGGTCACGAGTCGGGGTGAGAGCAGCGCCGCGGCTTCGGTGAAGGTGCTGAACGAGGAGACGATATGGCGCGCCCCGACTAGAGCGGAAAGATCGGCATCGAAGGTGCCATCTGTCAGCGCCACCGGAACGCCTTCCGCCCGTAATGCCGCCTCAACAGCATCCACGGCTGGATTGCGCCGATCCTCGAAAACCAGGCGCGCGCGCCGCACGTAGCCACGTTCCCGCAGGTTGCGGAAGGCGCTGACATAGAAAGCCGCCGGTGGCTGAACATACCAGATGCTGGTGGGGGGGGCATCGAAAATGTCGCCCGACCGGAAATGCAGCACCGCCTCCTGCGCATCACCTTCAGCCGATGCCAGCCGGTCCGCGAAGAGCGGAAGCAGGCAGGTGCTAATGGTATCGGCAACAAAATCCGCATGCAGGCCGCTCAACGCGCTCTGAAACGCATAGGAGTTGAAAAACTCGCCTACCAGCGTCGGCTTCGGAGCAGCATCAGTGCGTCCATCGGCAAAACAGAAGCGGAGGCCGGGAGTCTCGATCGTGCCGGCATTCGGGCCGCCCTGAAAGGTAAATCCGTAGATTTGCTCGATGCGCAGCTGGCGCGCCAGCATGCTGGCATGCAGCAACTGCAGCACGATGTTGCCGAAGCGGCCGTTGCGCAGGATGGCAATACTGTTGACACGGCCATCAAAATCGTCGGCCGCGCCGGCTACAGTGTAGCGGTCCGGCCCATGCAAGTAGTTCAGGTTAAAACCATAGCGCCGGCAAAAGGCGAGGGTCGCGTCTTGGGGTGTCACGTCGCGGCACGAGATTGAGACATTGTCGCAGCTTCACTCCATCGATCGCGTATCCCGCGGTGCTGACGTTCCAGCGAATCCATTTTGTCGCCGGCAAGGCACACGGGCAAGGCTTTATAGCGGATTTCGCCGGCGGGAGACGCTGGCGGGCGATGGTGGTTTACGTGGCCCGCGCCACAGCGTAGCCTTCCTTTTGATGATAAAGTTTAGGTCGGTTTGGCCCGTCTTGAAACATGCGGGTGATTCCCTGACGCGGAAGGCGGTCAGTCGACAGCGTGTGGCGCCCGGCCCCAGTGAAAGCCGGCCCTACCTTGTAAACTATCATATTTTTAAGAATGCCGGGTCCAGCATGGATCACCTGCTTGACGCTCACTTCGGCACAGGTTTTGGCCAGTATGAGACAGCGCTGCCGTTCCAGGCGGTGGATCCCGAAGGATTCGGCGCGTTCCTGGCTGAACGCCCGGGCTTGCGCGCGATTTCGTCGCATCTACCGCGCCGCTTCCTGCTCCACCCGTATTGTCTGCCCCTGGTCATGCTGCGCCACCCGATCGACCGCGCCAGATCGGTGTACCAGTTCATCCGTCGCGACGCGACAGCAAAGGACCACTCGATCGCCTGCCGCGGTTTTGCTGCCTACGTAGACTGGGCGCTTGCGACACCGGGCGAGGGCATTTCGATCCGGAACTATCAGGTGTTTCATCTCTCCGGCCTGCCATTGCTTGATGATAACCCCTTGCTGATTAGCACATCCGATGACTTGGCGCAGGCGCGGGAGCAGATCGCGGCCTGGCCGGCGTTTGGTTTGGTGCGCGATTTTGCAAGGTCGTGCCAGTTATTCCAGCAGCAATACGGAGCCACGTTTCCAGGGCTCCGATTCTACGATTTGCGCGCGAACGTGTCACCCAACTCTATACCCAGCGAAGCGCAGGCCATCGCGGCCACGCGGGACGAATTGGGAAGCGAGATATTTGCCCGGCTTTGTGCAGCGAATGAGCTGGATGATGAACTCTATCGGTACGCACAGAAGCTATTCGTTGCCCTGACATTGCGCTTCGACTAAATATTATAATGGTCTTTCTCGGGACCGTTTTTATTCATTCGAGTTAAATAACAAAATCCTGGCACAACCTGCCCCGTGAAATTGCACAATTTCGTCCAGTCCGAGTTTGAACTTTGACCGATATTGAGCGTACGAACCCGTTGAGATATCCACCAATGAATTGGGGCAGCCTGTGGGCACGAACTGCTTCGTAGAAAAAAGGCCCTACTTTCGGCCGGCTCGCTCCTCGCCAGACATCAATGTGTCGAAGCTGGCGCCCTGACGAGAACCCGACCGGCATCGTGCGTTCCCTCGCCGGCTTGTGCGGCGTTGCGCCGGCGCGCGGTGTCCGCGGCGCGTTTGGCTGTCGACCGTTTGGCGATTGCCGCAAGCATTGCGCGGTGCAACGCTAGCAACACGTCCTCCCGCAACGAGCCAACCGGCGCGAACCTACGCCGCAGCGTCCGTAGGCCCTCCAGCAGAAGACGGTCATTGTCCGACACCGGCACATCGACCACGTTGGCTGGCGGCGGCTCATTGTCGAGAGGTATTCCATGTGCAGCCAAATGTCGGCGCACCGGTGCAACCATAGTCTCGTCAAGCGCCAGAGTGTCCGCTGCCCGCAGCACGTACCAGGCGACGAAACCACGCGCGTCCACTGGCACACGCAGGTCGAATTTTGCCTTTAGGCCGGGTACGGTATCCCACAAATAGGCCATAAAATTGGTGACAAGCAGCCCCGGAGGCAGATCTTGGCTATCATGCCATGGTTCGTGGGTGAAGCCCTCGTAGGTTTGAAAGGGATTGCCGGCCCAATCCGGCGTCCAGTCACGGAACATGCGGCGGACCAGCGCATGAATGGGCGCCCCGGATGCGAACGTGGCGTAGGCGTAGCGTGCGTGTCGCGCATCGCCGAAACCGTAGCGCATAAGTTGATCAGCATAGGCCGTGGTAAGGCACCGCATGGCAGGCACCAGGTTATTTCTGAACCGTGTAGTATATTTTGACAGCCGGCCCGGGTGTAGCGGGTCGAAGCCGCTGAAATGAAAGAAGATTAAGTCATCCTCGCCGGCGCGCCATGTGCCTGCGGATTGCGTCACATCCCGCTGGTCCAGATTCCAATAGGCAACGTTAAGCCCTGGGTGGTGCAGGATTTGGCACGCCGGCGCAAAGGCCGGAGCCAAATCCATGAACTTTTGGTCGACAAACAAACCCTCCTCTTGCGAGTCGATGCATTTTTCGCGCACGCGGCGTCCCCACCAGCGTAATACATCGAGGCTCTCCGCTGTGCGCGATACGCCCAGAAAGCCAAGATTATATATTCCTGTGCGCATGATCGTAATGTCGTCGGGCGCCTCTGCCGTCTCTAGCGGCTGCAGGATATGTGGCGTTAGTACCATCGATGCGCCGTTCCGCAAGGCCGCGAGCGGCACGTCCAGGCGTTGGTAGACGTAAATATCTGGATCAAAATAGAGCACAGTGTCGTAGCCGCGCTGCTCCAGCAGGTACAGCAACATGAATGGCTTGAGGGCGGTGTTGAACTCCCTAATGTCATACCGGAATGCCAATGAGTCGAGGTCGAGGATACCGAGTTCGTTGGCAGCAAGTATTGTCCACGACGGAACCGGCTCCTCCTCCGCGCACGCGGCACGGTCGGCCAGGCAGAGGAAAAGATCTGCTTCGGGGTGCTGGGCTTGCACAGATGCGAAAAAAGCCCGGGCGAACGGTAGGTAATTGTTCGAACAAATCGTAAAAATAGCGAGTTTTGGCGTCATCCGGCTTGTTCCTGCGGCGTGCGCGGAGCGCTTCCAATTTGCATGGCTTGCATGCCGGGCTCGCCGCTTGCAAGCAGATTAGTCGTGAGCGTGGAGCATGCCATTGCGTTAGCGAGCCCCGAATTCAGCCAAGGCACTCTGTTCCGCGCATCAAGTACATGTCACTGGCCCATATCATTCGCTGACGCTGGCTGTAAACCGAACGCTACGGCGACCCTTGTTACGGTTTGCAACCACGGACCGCCGCTGCTGAAGCCGGAATTGCCCCAACGAGCTGCACTCACCCCCTGAAATGGGTGATTGGCTCGAGTTGTCCAGCGTGCAGCTGGTTGGCTCGGGGCCGCTTGGTAACGTCGTCCCTGGCCGTTATATTGGGTGGGTTCCATCCGAGCTGTCCATCCATGCCCTCAACATCGCATATAAGCGCTACTCCGCAAGCCGGGCCGTCGTCGGATCGCGGGGTGCCCGGATTGCCAACCGCGTCGTTGCGGGCTGAAGTCCCCGACCCATCGGGTGTGCTCGTCGACAGCACTACATTGCAGGCGTCCATGCAGACGAGGCTCGACCGGCTACACGCGGAACTGCGTGAGGCCAACGAGGCGGTCTGGGTAGCCCGCGCGGATAGGGAAGTCATGGCGCGCAGGCTGGCGACGCTGGAGGCAAGCACATGGTGGCGCGCCGGCGCGCCACTGCGCCGCGCCGGCGTCAGGTTCCCGTGGATAGCGCAGTCCATGCGTAAATTGGCGCAGCTGTGCTGGCGGGCGGTGACCGGACGCCTGTTTATCCGCCGTCCGCCGGAGGTTGGGGCGTTCGCGGCTTCAGGCGACATGCGCCGCGCGCTCGGCCTGCCGCCGCCCATCGATCCGGTGCCGCTAGCCGCGTCCATCGCGATGCCCGCCTACGGCGTGCCGCCGGTAGTGTCTGTGCTGATTCCAACGTTCGGCCAGGTGGAGTACACGCTGCGCTGCCTGGCGTCGATCGCGGCCGCGCCGCCGCGAGTACCGATCGAGGTCATTGTGGTGGACGACGCATCGCGCGACGCGCGTGTGACTGAGTTGGGGACGGTGCCCGGCTTGCGGTTAATAGTGAACCATGAAAATCGCGGCTTCTTGCGGTCATGCAATGAGGTAGCCCCGCTCGCGGCCGGTACGTTTTTGCTACTCCTTAATAACGATACAGAAATGATGCCCGGCTCGATTGATGCTTTGTGGCAATTGCTTTCGGCCTCTTCGGATATTGGCCTGGCGGGCGCACGGCTCCTCTACCCTGATGGCTTCCAGCAAGAAGCCGGCGGCATTATCTGGCGCGATGGCAGCGCCTGGAACTACGGCAACCGGGACGATCCCCGCAAACCGGAGTATTCTTACGTGCGCGATGTCGACTACGTTTCAGGCGCTGCGATCATGATCCGAAAAAATCTCTGGGACAGCCTGGGCGGTTTCGACGATCATTTCACGCCAGCCTATTGTGAGGATAGCGATTTAGCCTTTCGTGTGAGGCAGGCTGGGTTCCGCGTGGTCTATCAGCCGAAGGCGCTCGTCATCCACTTTGAAGGAATATCCCACGGCACCGATGTGTCAGACGGCGTGAAGGCTTACCAACACATCAATCAGGCCAAGCTGACCGCGCGCTGGAACACCACGTTGCGCCACCGCCATTGGCCGAATGGCCAGCGCGTTATGCGCGCGCGTGACCGCTCGATGGACCGCATCGTCACGCTGGTCATCGATGACGGCGTGCCCCAGCCCAACCAGGATGCCGGATCGCGCACGATCGTGGCATTCATGGAAGCGTTGCTGGCGAGCGGCCGCATCGTGAAATTCTTCCCCATCAACAATGTGCAAACGCCAGGTTACACCGAAGCCTTGCAGCAGCGCGGCATTGAAGTCATTTATGGTCCCTGGTCGCGTGGCTTTGACGCCTGGATCGCCGAAATGGGCGGCGAGATCGACGAGGTTCTGCTCTCGCGGCCAGATGTGGCCGAGGTATGCCTGGATTCGCTGCGCCGGCACTGCCAGGCGCCGGTCGTCTTTTACGGCCACGACTTGCACCACAGCCGGCTGCGCGCTGACCCGGAAGCGGCACGCGATCCTACCAAACGCGCCAAGGCGAACGCGGCCGAAGCGTTGGAGTCCATGATCTGGCGCCGCGCCGACGTTGTTATGTATCCTTCGGAGGAAGAAGTGGCTGTGGTTCACGCGGTAGCGCCGGAAGTTACGGCCTTAGCGATACAGCCCTACGTATTGCCGGCGCCCGTGCCACCGCGCCGCCCTCCGGCGGCATCGGGCGGTTTGATTTTCGTTGCCGGCTTCGCGCATCCGCCCAACGTGGACGCGGCACTCTATTTCGTCTACAAGATTTTGCCTCGAATTAACACCCTGCGCCCTGGCACCATGCTGTCGCTGGTGGGCTCGAATCCCACTGTGGCGGTGCGGGCACTGGCGCGCGACGGGGTGGAGGTAACCGGCTTCGTGACCGACGACGAATTGGCACGGCGCTATGCAGCGGCGCGCGTGGCCGTATGCCCGTTGCGGTTCGGGGCCGGTGTCAAGATGAAGGTGGTGGAGGCAATGAATAATGGTGTCCCGCTGGTCACCACGCCGGCCGGTGCGCAGGGGCTGCCAGGTATCGAGGCGGTCTGTGATATTGCCGAAGACGCCGATGCATTTGCTGCTGCTGTCATCAAGCTGCTCGATGACGATACGCTGTGGGCCGAACGCGCCGCCGCCCAATCCGCGTATGTAGGATTGCGCTTCACCGGCGGGGCGCTGCGCGACGCGCTTGAGTCCGCCTTCGTAACAGCGAAGGCGCAGGCGGTCCGAAGGCAAGCTGTCCACTGCTGAGGCTCGCGGATTTGCTCCCCGTGCGACTTCTGGGTGAGGTCGCACGCACCGTCGAGCGTATCGCTGGCCGGACCTGGGGCACTGCGCCAGCCTGGATCGTGATGGGGCTGACCGCCTGGCTGCTGGCGCGCGCCGCCGGGCTTGGCGGCGACGCGAACTGGGATTTGCGGAACTATCACATCTACAATGCGTTCGCGCTACTGCACGGCCGCGCCGCAGTCGACTTGGCGCCAGCACAAATTCAAACGTTTCATGTGCCCACGCTGGATCTGCCGTATTATCTGCTGTCGTCGCATATACACCATGTCTGGCTGCTGAACATCATCTTGGCCCTGCCGCATTGTCTTGCGGTGGCGCTGGCGTTTCTGGTTACCGTGCGGATTTTGGGGACGCGCGATCTGGCCGGCTTGACGCTGGCGCTGTGCGCCACACTCATTGGCGCCACCGGGGCGGCAATGCTGCCAACATTGGCAACAAGTTTAAGCGATGCCTGGCCGGTATCCTGCGTTCTCGCCGCGCTGCTGCTGCTGGCCGGCACCAAGCGATGGACGGCGCGGCGCCTACTGCTCGCGGGCTTGCTCTGCGGCGCTGCGGCGGGTCTGAAACTCACCACTGCCTATGCCGGCGTGGCGGCGTGTGCCGCGGTGATGCTAACCGGCGGCGGCACGTTGGGGTCGCGCACATGTCGCGGTGCGGTGTTCGCCGCGGGCATGACACTTGGCGCCGGCGTCTTGGCCGGGTGGTGGTGGTGGCGGCTGTATGCGACTACCGGAAATCCGCTATTTCCCTATTACAACGCCATTTTTCACTCGGCGCTTGTGGCGCCGAAAAATATTCAGGATCTCAGGTTTTTTCCCAGGACGAGGCTACAATGGTTCGTCTACCCGTTTTTTTGGGCGCGCTATCGTTTTGCGGGGGCCAGCGAATTGGCCGTGCGCGATCCGCGTTTGGCTATGGCGATGCTTGCCATGCCGGTGCTGGCCTGGGGCGCCCTGCGTCGCCGCGACCGCGCGATTCGCATGCTGCTAGCATTCATGACTATTTCATATCTCGTTTGGTTGCGCGAGTTTGCTGTATTCCGATATGCGTCCGTGCTGGAACTACTGAGCGGTACGATGCTGGCAGCCAGCCTACTGCCGTGGATTGCCGCGGTGCGCGGACGGGCTTTGGCTGCCTTCGGCCTGGCGCTCCTGCTCGGCGCGCTGCAGATGGTAACGGTTTATCCCGATTGGGGCCACACATCTGCGGAAGCACCTTCCGTGACGATCGGTCCGCCGGCACTGCCGCAGGGCAGCTTGGTGCTGCTGTTGGATTGGTCGGCAATGGCCTATTTGGCGGCATTCATAGATCCACCGGTACGATTTGTAGGCGCCAATAATACCTTGGTTCAATTAACGCGGGCAGGAACACTGCAGAGCGCCGTGCAACAGGCAATCGATGATCAGCGCGGTCCGATTTGGGGTTTGGAAACGCCATCAGAAGCGCCAGGAATGGCAGATGCCACGTTGATATTTTACAATTTGCGGCGCGGCCTATGCACCAAGGTAATCTCCAACCTCGACAATAACGCGATACACTTGTGCAGACTTACAAAAACGCCATAATCCTGGAAATACGTGCGCGGTATGTGCGCCCCACCGTCGGGCAGACAGTATCGGACGTCTTCGACCTGCTTATACTGGCGAATGAAAGCGTCAAGCTGGCGCCTGCCCTCGCCCTCATTCAGACAGTCACGACAGTATCACCCGTGGGTGGCTGGGCGGTAGCGAGACCTGACGCCCACTTATTGTGAATCGATCAAGGTCTTTACGCATCGAAAGCGCAGGGGCCCTTCAAGGTGCCGGGCGCGGAGAGCTTTGTGCCCCACCCGTTGGCCCCGGTTCGCTGATCAACCCCTGATGCGGGCGTTCGCGTTCGCAGTTGGGCCGAGGATCGCCGCCCGGGGCTTACAGACAGCTTGCTGCCGGAGTGGCTGCGCCGGGATGATTTCAACGCCAGGTTGTTACCCGGCGAGAGGCGGTTAGGGCTTCGGCGGTTCTGTCGAATTCCAGGCAGGCTCCCACTATGCACGGTGAACGTATCTTTATCGCAAAGCGCCCCTCTCGCGAGATTGGCCGCAAAATGGAGTGTGACGTCTGCAGCCACCGCGCTACAGCGCTGAAGCGGGCCCGAGGCTACCAGGATTTGAGCCAAGGTGGATTTCATGGACCCTTCAATAGCTTGCAATTAACCTAATTCTTCAGATCCTTAGTGAACTAGGGCACCAGGCCCCACCGCAACGCCTCCAGCCGGCGCAAGCAGTTGTCTGCGTCCCATCCAACCCGGCATCCGGCCGCAGACGACCGCTGCGTGGATTTGAACCGCCGGCCCCAGGATTAGGAACCTCGTGCGCTACCCGCGCGCGGCGGCGGGGCCATCGGAGGTACCAAGCCTCGATGTCCAGGCTAGCTTTGTTCGATAAAGGGGGTTGCGTGTCCCCGCAACCAAATTCGATACATAAAGCGCTTCTTTGTTAAGAAGAACCGCTCCCGCGACAACTAACGGGATAGCCAAAACTAGCTTTTCCCCGGCTGCGAATATGCGCGCAAAAAAACCTCGGTGCCGCGCCGGGCCCGCCGCACGATTTCATCCTCCGTCGCCTGCTCAATCAAGCCGAAAGCTAACTGGCCGGGCAAACCGCCTTCCCAAAGACTGATCAGGTCGTCGGCCGCCCATTCCGGCGAATCCGCCGCCAATTCCCCACACGCCATCGCCTCTGCAATGATCGTCGCCAGCGCCGATCGTGTCCGCCCCGGCCCCGCCTGATAAAAGCGCCGTGCCAGCGCCTGATCGGTCTGCAGCGATGCCGATAGCGTAAGCCCCATCGTGCGCACGGAAGCGTCCAGCACCACGCGCAGAAAACCGATACCCACGCTGTTCAGCCTCTCGCGCAGAGGCGCCGCCGCCCGATCCGGGCCCGCTATGGCGCTGATCATCTCATCGGACATCGCGCGCACCACGGTCTCGAACATCGTCTCCTTATCAGCGAAATGGCTGTACAGCGTCATCTTGGACACGCCGGCGCGCGCCGCGACCGCCCCCATCGTCACTGAATCGTAGGATTGCGCGCGAAACAGGTCGCGCGCCGCCGCCAGGATGGCGGCGCGCTTGGTGGCATCCTTAGGCCTTCCAGCGCGCGAACGCCGCGGTACATCCTCCCTCACTGATTTTTTATCCTGTATTACTGGACTCATCAGTCCACTATCATATATACGATACCGACAAGTCCAGGAATTAGGTATCGTGCGGACGCCCGTCAACACAACATTAAACCCGCTCTACGCCGTGATCCTGCTGGGGGGCTGCACGGTCGGGCCGGATTTCCGCCCTCCCGCCGCCCCGGCCGTGCGCCGCGTCACCGAAAAAGCCATGCCCGCCGCAACCGTCGCCACCGCCACCGCGGGCGGCGCCGCGCAATCCTTCGCCGGCAGCCGCGATATACCGGGCGAGTGGTGGACACTCTTCAGGTCGCGCCAGATCGCCAGCCTCGTGGCCAGGGCGCTGGCCGCCAATCCGGACGTCGCGGCCGCGCAAGCCACGCTGCGCGAAGCCCGCGAAAACCTGCGCGCCGAGCAAGGTAGCCAGTATCCGCAAATCAGCGCCACCACCTCGGCGGAACGCCAGCGGGAGTCGCTGGCCGCGGTCGGCTTTGGCGCCGGGTCGGAGACGTACAGCGTCGTCAGCGCCTCGCTCAGCGTCTCCTACACGCTGGATGCATTTGGCGGCATCAGGCGGCAGGTCGAACAACTCGGCGCTCAGGCGCAGTACGAGCGCTTCGAGCTCGAAGCGACCGACTTGGCGCTCGTCGCCAACGTCGTCAACGCGGCCATCACGGAGGCCTCGCTCCAGGCGCAAATCGACACCACCCACGCTATCGTCAGCGCCTATGACGAGGCGCTGTCGGTCACCCGCCAGCGCTTCGCGCTCGGCGGCGTCAGCCAGGTGGACGTGCTGCAGCAGCAGGCGCTGCGCGACAGCCAGGCCGCCACGCTGCCGGGCCTGCGCAAGCAACGCGAGCAGGAACGTAACCTGCTGGCCGTCTATCTCGGCGGTGTCCCCGCCCAGTACACGCTGCCCACGCTCGATCTCGACAGCCTGACGCTGCCCGGTGAACTGCCCGTGGCGCTGCCCTCCGCCCTGGTGGCGCAGCGGCCCGATATCCAGGCCTATGCGGCCCTGCTGCACGCGGCCACCGCCAATGTCGGCGTCGCCACGGCGAATATGCTGCCGAAAATTTCGCTCACCGGCAGTTACGGCCGCGACGGCACCAATTTCTCCAACCTGTTCACGCCCGCCGGCATCGTCTGGAGCCTGGCCGGCAGCCTGACGCAGCCGATTTTCGAAGGCGGCACGCTGCGCGCCAGGAAACGCGCCGCCGAGGCAGCGCTGGACGTCGCGGTTGCGCAATATAGCGGCACGGTCAACACCGCGTTCAAGGATGTCGCCAACGCGCTGGTCGCGTTACAGCGCGACGCCGAAACGCTCCAAGCCGATCTGGCCGCGCAGACAACCGCGGCCAACAGCCTGGCCGTGGCGCGCGCGCAATACGCCGCCGGCGGCGGCACCTACCTGAACGTGTTGAATGCCGAACAATCGGACCAAACCGCCCGCCTGACCCTCGTCAGCGCCCGTGCCGCCCGTTTCACCGACACCGTGGCCTTGTTCCAGGCGCTGGGCGGCGGCTGGTGGCACCGCAACGACGTCACGCCGAAACCAGCCCAGTTTGCCGGAGTCCTGCCATGAGCAACTACTATCCCGACGCCGTGGTCCGCGAGGCGGGGATCGACACGACGCCCCGGCCGCGCATCTGGCTGCGGTTGTCGCTCATGCTGCTCGCGGTCGGCCTGCTCGCGGTTGGCCTGGTCGGCTTTCACGCGTTCAAAGCCAGGGTTTTGCGGCACGTCACTGCCGGAATTCAATTGGGGCAGCCGACGGTCGCAACCGTGAAGGCGGCGCTGCAACCCTGGCAGTCGAGCATGTCCGCGGTCGGCTCGTTGCGGGCATCAAATGGCACCGATGTCTCGCCCGAGCTCGGCGGCGTTATCGATGCGGTGAATTTCGACTCCGGCCAGACAGTCACCCAAGGCGCGGCGCTGGTGCATCTGCGTCTGAACGATGACAGCGCCAAGCTGGCGCAATTGCAGGCAACCGCGGCGCTGGATGCGATTACGTTGCAGCGCGACGAGCGTCAGCTGGCGGCGAAAGGCGTCGCGCGTGCCACGGTCGATACGGACGTTGCGAATCTGCAAGTGGCGCGCGCGCAAGTGGCAGCGCAGCAGGCGGTGATAAACGAAAAGACGATCCGCGCGCCGTTCGCCGGCCGCCTCGGCGTGCGGCAAATCGATCTCGGCCAATACGTCGCGCCCGGCACAACGCTGGTCACGCTACAGGCGCTCGATCCGATGTTCGTGGATTTCTACCTGCCGCAGCGCGCCATCAGCGATATCAGGCCAGGCGGGAAAGTAGGAGTCACCGTCGATGCCTATCCAGGCAGAAGCTTCACCGGCATCGTGGTCACGGCCAATGCGAAGGTGGATTCCGCCAGCCGCATGCTGGAAGTGCGCGCGACGATCGCCAACAAGGATGGTGCCCTGCTGCCCGGCATGTTCGCCAATGTCAGCGTCGATACCGGCACACCGCAAATGCTGGTGACAGTTCCACTCACCGCGGTTGCGTACAACCCTTATGGCAGCCTCGTTTACGTCATACACGGTGACGCGGCGCCAAACGGCCTTTCGCAAACGAAGGCTTACCAGCACTTCGTGACAACCGGCGCTGCGCGCGGGGATCAGGTGAGCATTCTGAAGGGTTTGAGCGCGGACGAGCAGGTCGTGACCGCCGGCCAGATGAAGCTGCATAACGCGACCGCGGTGAAGATCGACAACAGCGCCAGCATGCCGGATGCGGCCACCGCCGCGCCGCCAGATCAGTGAATCGGACACCCTCACATGAAATTCACCGACATTTTTATTCGCCGCCCGGTGCTGGCCTGCGTGGTAAGCCTGATGATCGTCGTAATCGGCGTGAAGTCGTTTACCGCGCTGCCGGTCCTTGAATATCCAAGGACCGATAATGCGATCGTCACGATTACCACCACCTACTATGGCGCCGACCCGCAAACAGTCGCGGGCTTCATCACCACGCCGCTGGAAAACGCGATCGCCCAGGCCAACGGCATCGACTATCTGACATCGAAGAGCACATCGGGCACCAGCACGATTGTTGCCAACCTCATTCTAAATTACGATGCCGACAAGGCGATTACCGAAATCAGCGCCAAGATCAACTCGGTACTCAACCAGTTGCCGAACGGCGTGCAGCAGCCTGCCATAACAGTATCGATCGGCACCACGCTGGACCCAATGATCATCGGTTTCTCCAGCGACGAGCTGACATCCAATCAGGTGACCGACTATCTTGTGCGCAACGTGCAACCGCAATTGCAAGCCGTGCCCGGCGTGCAGACCGCGGAATTGCTGGGGCCGCAGTATTTCGCCATGCGGGCCTGGCTCGATCCGCGGAAGCTCGCCGCCTATGGGCTGACCGCCACCGATGTCACCAACGCGCTTGCCGGCAACAGCACTGTGGCCGGTCTGGGTACTACCAAAGGTCAGATGGTGCAGTTCAACCTGACCGCCTCCACCCAATTGCATTCCGTGCATGAATTCCGTGACCTGATCGTCAAGCAAATCAACGGCGGTGTCGTGCGCCTCAGCGACGTGGCCAATGTCACGCTTGGCGCTGACGATTATGAGTCCGCCGCCTCGTATAACGGCAAGCGGGGCGTCTATCTCGGTATCCAGCTTGTGCCTTCAGCCAGCCTGCTCAGCGTGATCAATCGCGTGAAGGCGGTGCTGCCGGCGATCCAACAAGCCTTGCCCGGTGGCATCCATGCCAACGTGATTTATGATTCAACAATCTTCGTGAATAGTTCGATTACCGAGGTCGGCACGTCCTTGCTCGAAACGGTGCTGATCGTGACACTCGTGGTGTTCGCATTCCTCGGCGCGCCGCGCTCGGTTCTGATACCCGTGATCGCCATCCCGCTGTCGCTGATTGGCACGTGCGGCGTCATGCTGGCGCTGGGTTTCTCGATCAACCTGCTGACGCTGCTGGCGCTCGTGCTTGCCATTGGATTAGTTGTCGATGACGCGATCATCGTCGTGGAAAGTGTGAGCCGGCATCTGGAGCAAGGCATGCGGCCGCGCGATGCCGCGATCAAGGCCGCGCGCGATCTGGCCAATCCCATCATTGCCATGACGATCGTGCTGGTTGCCGTTTATGTCCCCATCGGCTTCCAGGGCGGGCTGACCGGCGCGCTGTTCACCGAATTCGCCTTCACGCTGGTCGGCGCCGTCACCATGTCGGCCATTGTCTCGTTAACGCTATCGCCGATGATGTGCGGCACTTTCCTCAAGGCGCCTTGTGGCGAAACAGGCTTTTTCGCGCGCATCGTCGGCGCGATCGACCGCGTGTTCGGCGCGATCCGGCGTGGCTACGAACGGGCCCTGCGCGGCAGCCTGCGCAGCACCGCTGTCACATTGACCTTCGTGGCCCTTGTCATCGGCAGTATTTATTTTCTCTATAGCAGCGCCGATAGCGAGCTGGCGCCGCAGGAAGACCAGGGTATCGTGCTGGTGCAGCCCAGCTCGGCGCCCGATGCCACGCTGCGCCAGAAACTTTTGTTCGGCCACCAGGTCGCCGGCATTATGGCCAGCGTGCCGGAGGCCGCACAGAGCTTTCAGGTCGAAAGCCCATCGCAATCCATTGCCGGCATGCCCCTCAAACCGTGGGACGAGCGCAAGCGCGACGCCACATCCATCCAGCGCGACCTGCAAAGCAAGCTCGATACCGTTGCAGGGCAGAAAATCGTGGCGTTCCAGCCGCCGGCGCTGCCGGGCGCCTCCGGCCTGCCGGTTCAGTTCGTGCTCAAATCCACCCGGCCGTTGGCCGCACTCTATCCGCAGGCGCAGAGATTTCTGGCCAAAGCGGCCGCCAGCGGCCGGTTTCTATTCATCGATAGCGATCTGAAAATCGATCAGGCGCAGAAGGTGATTGACATCGACCGCGACAAAGCCTCCCAGCTTGGCTTGACAATGTCACAGGTGGGCAGCGCGCTCGGCGGTTTGCTCGGCGGTGGCTATACCAATTACTTCGACCTGGAGTCGCGCTCGTACAAGGTCATTGCACAGGTGCAGCAACGCGCCCGCTTGACGGTGGATCAGGTGATGGCGATGCAGGTCGCCACGGTCAATGGCATTCCCGTGCCGCTGTCGGCGATCGGGCGCGTCCGCACGGCAACCGTTCCGGAAACCATCGCGCATTTTCAACAGGTGAATGCGGCAACCATTTCCGGCGTGCCGGCCCTCGGCGTGTCGCAGGCGGCTTCACTAGATTATTTGCGCGGACTGGCCAAAACCACCCTGCCGGCGGATATTTCGATCGATTATGCCGGGCCGATGCGTCAGCTTGTGACCGAATCGAGTGGGTTCGCCGCCACCTTTGCGCTGGCGCTGATCATCATTTTCCTGTGCCTCGCCGCGCTGTTCGAAAGCTTCCGCGACCCGCTCGTCATCCTGGTTTCCATTCCGATGTCGATTGCCGGCGCGCTGCTGTTCATCAACATCGGCCTGGGTGGCGCCACGCTGAACATTTATACCGAGGTCGGGCTTGTGACGCTGATGGGCCTGATCAGCAAGCACGGCATCCTGATCGTCGAAGTCGCTAACGCCGCGCAACGTGAAGGGATGTCGAAACTCGAAGCGGTCATCCACGCCGCGGGCATCCGGCTGCGCCCGATCCTGATGACGACCTCCGCCATGGTGCTGGGCGTGGTGCCGCTGATCCTGGCAAGCGGCGCCGGTGCAGCATCGCGCTTCAATATGGGCCTGGTGATCGGCAGCGGCCTGTCCATCGGCACCCTCTTCACCTTGTTCGTGCTGCCGGCGGTCTATCTTGCCATCGCCGCCCGCCACGCGGCGTGCGATGAGGTGGCAAACGCCATCGAGGCCCTCGCCCCGTTAGGCAGTCATCCGTGAGTCAGGCACCAGCGTGGCGCGGGCCTGTTGTTGGTTCGTCATACCTAACGCGCATGCCGGCTTCGGCTACGGGACCGCTAATCCTCCAGCCACGGCAAAATCCTGACCCGTTGTGTAGGACGATGCGTCTGAAGCAAGAAATAGCACCGTCTCCGCAACCTCCTCCGGCCTGCCCTTGCGCTTGATTGGCTGATGCACCGGGTCCGCCATACCGTCGGTCATGGCGGTGGCGATCATGCCCGGATGCACGGCGTTCGCGCGAATGTTGTCCGCGCCAAGCTCCAGCGCCGCCGATTTCGTCAGCCCGCGAAGTCCCCATTTGCACGCTGAATGGGCGGTAAGCCCCTCCGCGCCGACGACGCTGGCAACGCTGGCGATATTGACGATGCTACCGCCGCCGGCGCGGCGCATCGACGGGATCACCGCCTGCATTCCGAAAAAAGCGCCGAGCAGATTGATGTCCACAATGCGGCGAATATCAGCCTCCTGGCTTTCCATCAGTGGTACGAACCAGGCGATAGCGGCGTTGTTCACCAGGATCGACACCGGCCCAAACCGCGCCTCGGTAGCCGCTGCCAACGCTTGCCAATCGGAGGCTTTGGCAACGTCGTGCAACATGAAACATCCTCCGGCGCCGAAGCTTTCGGCCACCGCCTCTCCGCGCGGAGAAATATCCGCCAGCATGACGCGCGCGCCGGCTTGCGCCAGCCGCCGCGCGAACGCGGCGCCCATGCCTTGCGCCGCGCCGGTGACGATCGCTGTCTTACCCGCGAGGTCTTGATACGCATCTTATATCGT